>Ga0066256_1003165_pt1 | contig 16327 bp, 4 predicted proteins | sample ThiBio_1000_biof_FD_87107 | JGI IMG/M metagenome (GOLD analysis project Ga0066256, IMG submission 87107) | Wastewater bioreactor microbial communities from Cape Town, South Africa - Thiocy_expt_1000_biof (version 2) | ecosystem: Engineered > Bioreactor > Thiocyanate-remediating >...
CCCGCCCCCCCCCCCCCCCCCCCCCCCCCCCGCCCCCGCCGCCGCCAGTGCTGCCCCCCCCCCCCCCCCCCTAGCCGCCGCCGCCGCCGCGTCCATGCCGCCGGCGCGCTACTGGATCGAGACCGTGCCGCTGGAGCGCTTCTGCGACCGCGCCCGGCACGCCATCGCGTCGTCGACGGCACGCGTTACTGGCGGCGGCGTCGTGTCGCTGCCAACGTCGACACTGTCGACACTGACTCCACGCCACGGCACCAGTAGCCCCGCCCCCGCTCCCGCCGCTCCCACCACCACCACCCAACCCACAACAACAATAGACGGTGCCGACCCCCTGTCAGTGGCCGCCGTGGCCGCCTTCCTGGCCTCACGCACCCGCCTGGCGCACCACCTGCGCCGCGACGAGCTGGACGGCCACGCGCTGCTTGCACGCGAGGCGGTGCCGAGCCCCACCACACCCGCCACCATTGATAGGAGCGGCGGCGGCGACGACGGCGTGGCCCTGGCGTGGGGGCCAGCAGAAGTCGCATTGCCCCCTACCGCCAACCTCCTAGATGCCTTGTCCGCCGCCGCCGCCGCATGTGCCGCCACACCCTTCCGCCTCCTCCTTGCCCCGCCCACGCCGGCAGTTCATCATCACACACACAAACACACCCGCCCACCCGCGGCGCTGGGAGACGCACTCCTCCGCCAGCTCACACCCCATCACACCCACAACCACGCCCAACTGGGCGCAGGGCTGGTGCGGCCGGTGAATGCGTCGGTGGACGGCCGCAGCCTGCTGCGGCTGGCAGCGGAGCGCGAGCACGCGGGCGCGCGCATGGCGGGGTTTGTGGACGTGCTGCACCCGGCCACGCACGGCTGGCTGGAGCGCTGGCTGGTGCTCACACCGTCCGCCGCCACCCTGTTTGCCGTCACGGACGCCAAGGGCGCGGAGGCGACGCGCAAGGAGACTGCCTTTATGCTGCGGCCGCTGGAGGTGCTGGACCTGGATGCGCCAGACGCCGCGGTGGCGCTGGTGGGGGCACGCGAGTGGCAGGTGTACACCGCCGGCTGCCTGTACACGCTGCGCTGCGCCGGCGCGTCAGAGGCGCTGGCGTGGGTGACCGCCGCCACGCACCGCGCCACCACGCTGTGCGACGCCAGCCTGCTGGCCGCCCCCGACGCCGCCCTCGCCGCCGACGCCGCCGCGCGCTCCGAGCGCGACGCCGCCCTTGCCGCCGCCCTGCCTGACGTGCGGTCCACCCTGCATGTGTCCGCCCTGCGCGACCACCTGCAGCGCCACGCGCGCACCCTCGGCGTGGACGCTGCCCTGCAGGCGTGGATGCACATCCGCGCCTACGAGCTGGCGCACCCGCTCACGCCGCTCACCGCGCCGTGGCTGGCGGCTGGGGTGGCAGCTAACAACGGCGGCGCCATATTGCCGCCCAATCCACTACCTGTACCCGCATGCGTTGCGTACGCGGCGGTGGAGGCGTACCTGGACCGAGGCGATGCGTTGGCTGCCACGTACCATGCTGCCACCCTGTACTACCGCTTCTTGGCACCCGGTGCGCCTGCTGTTGTGGATGCGCCGCTGGAGCTGGTGTCCGCCCTGCGCAGCCAGCTGGCCGCCGCGCTGGCGTCGCAGGCGACCGCCGGTGTCATGCCGCCCTCCGCACCCACCACACTGCCCGCCCCGCTCCTACCGCCGCTTGGCCGCCCTACCGACTTCTTGCTCCCGCCGCCTGACGCGTTCTACCCACTACGCCTGCACCTGGAGGCAACCCTCGCTGTCACGTTGGTGGTGCCGTATGCCGCCGCCGCCGCGCGCCTCATCACGCCGCCCGCGCCGGGGCCGCCTGGCACAGCCACTTCACCTGACGCTGCTGCTGCGGCGCAGTCTCGCCGCCCCTCCTTTGCCCGCCGTGCGCGCTCCCTGGCTCCCGGCGGCAAGCGTGAGGCGAGCGGCGTGACGGCGCCTATCGAGTCGCGTGACCGCGCGGCGTCGTCATCCCTCGCTCGTCGTCCCTCTGCTGCAGGTGCTGGCGGGCGCCGCGACTCCAACGCTGCGCAGCAGCAGCGGCGGGATTCAGAGCGGCGCGCCAGTCGTGTTGCATTCATGATGGCTGACGACGACGCGGCGGCAGCGGCTGTGGAGGAGGCAGAGGCATGGCAACCCCCGCCGCCGCTCCCGCCGTCATCCGCACTGACCTTTGCGGCGGCGGCATGGGCGCAGGAAGCGGAGGCGCGGCTCAAGTACCAACAGCAGCAACAGCAGGCAGCGGAGTTGTCGGCACGACGCACAGGGCGTGGCATCACACGCGGCGACTCCCTTCTTTTCTTCCCGCCGCCGCCGCCGCCGCCGCCACCGCCGCCGCTGCTGCACACGTTCAGCAGTGTCAGTAGCCAGGCGTCGACGGCGGCGTCCGGCGGCGACACCACCCCCGGCACTCCGCTGCTCACCATGCTGCAGCTGGTGGCGCCGGTGCTGGTGAACGCGTGGCGCGCCAAGTGGGACGTGGCGCGCAGCATGCGCCGCACTTTCAATGCCGTCACCGCGGTGGCGCTGCGCGGCGCGGTGGAGGTGCCGCTGCGCAGCCGCGCCGCGGTGGTGCTGCCCACCTGTAGCCGCACCCGCCAGCTCGTGTTTGGCACGCGGGCTGGCCGGCCCACTGTCGCAGTAACGCCAGCAGAGCTGGTGCGCGCTGCCGCCGCCGGCCGCTGCTTGTTGGATGACGACGACGAGGCAGGAGGAGGCGTCGGCGGTGGAGGCGGTGGTGGCGGCGGCGGCGTTGATGGTGTTGGGCTTGTGACGGCACGCAGCGGCGGCTCGCCAATGTCCACCTCGCACTACTTTGCGGGCGGCGGCGTCACCACGCTGGACGACGACATTGATGCCGCTGTGGATGCCGTCATTCTACCCGCCACACCAGCATCACCGCACCCGCCCGGCACGCTGTCGCCATTCACGTACGTCGGTGGCACGGACGTGGACATGGAGGTGCTGCTGCAGCTGATGCTGAAGTACGAGGTGCCGCTGCACGACGTGGGGCCGTTTGCAGACGCGGCACGCACCAGCGCGGCGCACCCGCCACCCGCCGCCGCGCCGCCGCCATCTGCTGCGCCGGATGACGGCGACTCCAAACCACGCCGTCGGTCCATCTTCCGCACTCTGATGGGTGCCGGCGGTGACGCCGGCGGCGAGGGTGACCACGATGTCACGGCAGCAAGTGCGGGTGCGATTCGCACCACGTCTGGCCGCAGTGCCAGTAGCGGCGTGAAGCGGTCGCAGTCCGCCGTGCGCTCGCGGGACGTGCGTCGTGTGTTCAGCACCGGCGCGTCGGCGCTTGCTGCCGGCGCTGGTGTGCCGGACGGCGCCAGCGTGGCCAGCGGCGGCAGCGCGCCAGCCACGTCACAAACCGTTGCGGCGGCGTGGCAGCTGTGGGGCAGCGTGTGGACGCCGCGCACCGGTGCAGCGTACCAGGGGGACCGGTGGGTGGCGCTGGGGCTGTCGGCCGCCAGCGCGCCGACGTATGTGGCAGCTGTCGGCGCACGCGGCGTCCCCACGCTGGCTACCACCGCGCCGCCACCACCGTCCGGCGACGCGGCGGCGCGGCGGCACGTCTTCCACCTGCAAGACGCCGCGGCGCAGGCGGTGCTCATTTCTGCTGAACTTGCAGCATTGCAGGCGCTGGAGGGGGCAGCAGCGGTCGCGACGGTTGCCGCAGCGCGTGCGGACACCGCGACCACTGTTGCGGTGGCAACCGCACTGAATGCGGCTGCCGCGGCACGCACCGCGGCGGACCTGGCGGCGGGCGACGCGCAGCGGGCGGCTGGTACGCGCCGCGAGGAGGAGGCGCGACGCCACCGCCTGTTAGCGTGCGTGGCACCGCGCCTCCCACGCCGCTATCGCGCGCCGGGCCGCGCGTCAACGTCACCCACGCGCGCGCCCGCACCCGCCGGTGGGTTCCCCATTGCCCCGGCAGCAGCCGTGGCCGGCGGGGATGGCCGACCGCGGCCGCGGCTCTCTGCCCTGTCGCTGCGCACCGACATGATGCGTATCCAGTCGGAGCGCGCGTTGCTGCCAGCAAGCCGCGCTGGCGCGGTGGCCGATGCAACACACGCCATCGGGGTGGAAGAGGGCACCGCGGGCCCGCGCCGTGACGAGGCGGCAGGGCAAGCCAGTGTGGCACCCGTGCGCCATGCGCTGCATGAGACCGTCATGCTGCCGCGGCCGACGTCAGCTGCGACGCCCTTGCCTGACACCGCATATGTGCGCCTGTTTGGGGCGCCGCGTGCTGGCGTGCCGCTGCCCGTGACGGCGGACGATCTGGCTGCCGCGCAGGACGGCGTCGTCGATATGGACAACGCGCTGCTGGAGTGCGTGGGCGAGGCGGGCGAGCGTGCGCTGCGTGCCACGGCTTATATGCGGGCGGCGCTGCAGTGGAGCGCCGTGGAGGTGGGTGCCGCCCTGCTTGGCGACGGGGAGGCGGGGGCGGCCGTTACCCTGCGGCGCAGCCCGCCGCTACCTGGCACCACTTCTGGCGCCCCCGGTGGCGCGGGTGGTGCGAGCGCAGAAAAGGCGGGCGGTGGCGCGGATGGTGCCGGCAGTGGGCGCACGCGGTTTGACTCCCGCGCGGTGGATACCAGCCTGTCGTCGGTGTACAGCCGCGTGCGGGGCGCTGACGGCGCCGTTGGCATGCGGCGCGGCAGCGTCGTGGATGAGCGCCGGATGTCCATATCGACAGCAGCCGCCGTAGTGGCGGACGCCACGGCGGTGGCGGCTATTGACGGCACGCCAACCACGGGAGGCCGGCGGCGGCGCGGCAGCGTGTCAGCGTCCAAGCCCGGCACGCTCCGCCGCACGCACACGCTGGCGCCGGCTGGGTTTGGGCGCGTGCCAGCGCCCTCCCCCGGCGGGACTGGTGGGAGGGCCACCACCGGCATCCACGCCTTCACGTCGGCTGCCGCCATGGCGGCCATGCGGCGGGCTGCCGCTGCGTACCGCCCCCTTGTCGGCATTGCGTACGTGGTGCCGCTCAAAATCCGCACCGGCGCCATGCTGCCCATGGAGCCATGGGAGCCGGCTTGGTACACTGCCGCGGCGCCGCCGCGCACCGCTGCCGCCGCCGCTGCTGCCAGCGGCGAAGCGGCTGTGGCGTCTGTTATTGTGCTGCCGACGGGCAGCCGCACTGCGCGCGGTGGCCCCCCGCCCACCACCGCCGCCCCGTCGGCGAGTATGGAGCCCACCCGCCGGCCCAGCACGGTGGGTGTGTATGGTGACACGGCGCTGCTGGGCGCACCGCCGCCTGTGGATGACCGCCGGGGGCGGGTGCGCATGATGGGGCGCGCGATGGAGGCAGCAGCGCCGAGCGGGCTGGGTGCTGACCCCGCTGCCGCGTCGCCGTTGGATGGCGCGGCCCTGCTGGTGCCTGGTGCCGCCGGTGGCGCGGCACCCATGGTGCTCACCATGCGCCTGTCTGGCCTGCCACTGCTACCCCTGGCGGTGGTAGCTGCAGGCTGGGTGCACGTGGCGTGGACGGACGCTCTGGCTGGGTTCAGTGTATTGAGCCTGCCTGGTGCGGACGGCGCCGCGCGCGGCCACGGCGGCGGGCAGCGGCGGTTCACATTCACACAGTTTGGCGGCGGCGGCGGCGGCGGCGGCGGCAGCGTGCCACAGTTGGCGGGTGGCCGCGGCACACAGTCGCGCGAGGTGCGGTTGGATGTGGGCATGGATGCCGTGTCTACAGCGCTGGCGCAGCACCTCGCGGGCGTGCGCACTGCTGTTGTTACCGCACTGCAGGCAGCCGCGGTGGCGGACGCGGGCGGTGCCAGTGGCAGTGGTGCTGCCGCCGGCGCACTGCCAACCTCCTCCAGCAGCATCCGGCGCGGCTCATCTGCCGGTGGTGGCGGGTTTGGCGCCAGCGGGGACAGCAGCAGCCGGGGGCGAAGCCTTTTGGATGCTGGTGCCGGCAGCGGCGGCGGTGGGCGGTCACGCGCCAGCACGGGTAGCAGTGTGGGCAGCACCGGGCGGCGCAAGAGCGTCGCGGAGGAGGCATTCTTTGGGAAGAGTGGGAGCGGCAGCGGTGGGGGCGGCGGTGGTGGCGGTGGTGGGGCCGGCAGTTCGCCGGGCGGCACCCCCAAGGCAAGTGAGGGAGGCGCCGGCGGCTTTTTCCGCGCGCTGTTGTCGCCCGCCCGCCTGGCCTCCACCACCGCGTCGCTGGACCTGCGCCCTGCCACGCCCGGCTCGCCTGCCAGCGCTACCGGCAGCCGGCGGCGGGCGTCGTTAGTTGCGCAGTACGTCACTGGCGGCCGCAGCACCAGCACGCTGTTGTTTGGCAGCGGTGGGGCGGACGGCGGCGGCGGTAGCGGCAGTGGCGGCGGCGGTGCGCCCGGTGGCAAAGACGCTGCCGGCAGCGATGTGTCAGCCACCGTGTTGCAGCGCACGGAGGGGCGCCTTAGTACCGTGGGGTGGGCGCGCATGTACGCGGTACTGTACGCGGACGGCACGCTGGCGTTTGCGCCGGCGGCGGTGGACGTGTCACCCGCTGCCGCCTCGCGCTACTGCACCGCATACTTCAACCCTGCGACGCGTTCCACCCTCACGTCCCCCTTTGCCGGCGGCCTGTTGCTGTCATCCGCGCTGGATGTGGCGCCCACCCGCGACATGGACGCGCCGGCGCACGCGTTGGAGGTTGTGACGCGGCTGGGGTACCTGACGCTTGCCACCGAGCGCGCTGCCGACGCGGACAGCTGGCTGCGGCGCATGCGGCGTGCCGTGCTGGAGCCAGAGACGACGCTGGTGTCCACGGACGACGCTGGTACGCGGTTTGTGGGTGGCGTGTCTGGCAGCGGTGCCAGTGATGCCGCCACCGGTACCGCTGTTCCTTCCGCCGCCGCTGCCGCCGCTGCCGCCACGACACCGGCCGCCAGCACGCCCGTCGATGCCGTGTTGCGCGCACTGACAAAGCCAGTGATGGTGACGGCAGGCGGCGGTGCGGTGCGCACTGTCAACCTGCGCGAGGCGTCGGCATTCAAGCGCGGGCGGTACGGCACGTCGTGGCAGGAGCGCACGGTGCGACTTGTGTTGTCGCACGTGGCGCACAAGGCGGCGACGGACGGCGGCGGCAACACGCTCGCTGCCACCGCTGCAGGTGGGGCCGGCGGCGGCATTGCCACAGGCGACAGCAGTGGTGGCAGCAGCAGCAGCCTGACAGGTGTGAGCGGCGGTGTTGTGGGTGGCATTGGCCGCGGGCCTAGCCCGCGTGCGACGGCAGCACCCACGGCAGCTGCGTTTTTGGTGGCTGGCGCCGCGCTGCCGGTGGCGGGCGCACCGTCCGCTGGCGGCGGCACGAAGCGGGCTCGCGGCAGCGGCGCTGTCGCAGCAGGTGCCGCGGCGGCAGTAGTTGGTGGTGGCGGCGGCAGCGGCGGCGGCGGCGGCGTGGATGGCCTGGACAGCGGCATGGCGCCCGCATCACTGGGTGAGATTGCGGCGCAGTCGGTGGCAGACGTGCACCGTGCAGTGCGGTCGTGGGCGGCATTGGTGGGGCTGGAGGTGGCACCTGGCGTGGTGGATGCGCTGTTGGTGCCGTCGCTGCTGGCGTCGCTCGGTCTGGCGGCGGCGCCCGCGTCGCTGCCTGCAACCAGCGGCGCACCATCCTCTAGCGGGGCCGCTGCCGACGGCAGCGATGGTGCGGCCGGCGGCGTGCACCGGACGGGCAGCAGCGCTGACGGCGGCAGCAGGGATGCCGCTGCCACAGCACTGGCGGTGGCGGCAGCAAATGCCGCTGGTGCGACGCGCCGGCTGGGCCCCTTGCTGGCCACCCTGCCGCCGAGCATTGCCGCCAGCTTGGCGTCACTCCGCCTGCTGGCGGCGGGTGGCCTACAAGCCATGCTACAGCCGGCGCTGGCGGCACACGTGGGGGACACGCTGCCGTTGGCGGTGCGTCTGCTGCTGCGCGCCCGCGACGCGGAGGTGGCTGCCACCAAGTCCGCCAGCCCCTCCCGCATTGTGGCTGCGTTGCTGGGCGACGTGCCTGCCGGCCGCCTGCCGCTGCTGGAGGCCAGCGCCATGTACTTCCGCACCAGCGCCAAGCTGGACGCCATGCGCGGCGCCATCCCGCTGCTGCACAATGGTCTGCCCGCCATCAACCACGTGACCTCGCGCGGCGTGTCGCCGGCGGTGGCGGCTGCCGCGCTTGCGCACGCCACCGCCTTGGCAGCGGCAACCTCTGCCGCCGCTGCAGCCGCCGCCACCGCTGCGCCTGCTATGGGACTGGCGTCGCACCGTGGCGGCGAAGGCGGCGCGTCGCGCTCCTTGCTGGCTGACGTGTCCGCGTCCGTGCCCGTGTCGCCGACGGCCGCAGCGGCGGCGGGTACTAGCCGCAGCCTTGTGGGAGGCCTGCGCAAGGTGTTTGGGTGGGGCGGCACGCCGGCATCTGCATCGGCGCCAGCAGCGCCGACTGCGCTGCCGCCCGTGGTTGCGCCGGCGGCAGAGCCGTCTGTGGAGTGGGAGCTGGGCACCGATGACCGGCTGTGGGAGTTTGCAGCGGTGGATGTGGGCAGCGCGGCGGAGTGGGTCATGTTCCTGCGCCTCTTCGCGCCGCCGCGGGTGGTGGCGCTGCATCACCACCTCACCACCGTCGCCGCCGTGAAGCCGTATGTGAGCCTGTCGTCGCCCGACATGCGGTCACCCAACGACGACCCGGGTGGCGAGACGTTCCCCATCCCGCTGTCCTGGCTGTCGCTGACGGCGCAGACGCAGCTGACGCGCCGCGCGCCCCCGCCGGTGGTCATTCACTCGGGCGCCGCGGCGTCGTTACCACACGGCTCTGTGGCGGCACCGGCGTCGCCGCCGCCGGTCATTGCCACTGTGCTGTCTGCTGATGGCGGCGGTGGCGATGACGATGACACGCCGTTGCCGCCCACAATGGCCCGCCGCCTTGCGGCTGCGCGGTCGGTCTCCCGCTTGGGGTCGTCTTCTTAGGTGGGGCTTGGGGCCTTGCTGGCGTCCCTCCCCGGGTGCGGGTGGGGGGGGCGGGGCGCCAGCGCCGCCCGGTGCAGAGCGGCGTTGTGGATGCCGGGGTCGAGGCGGTGTTTGTGTTGTTGGTGGTGGTGTTTACAATGGTACACTGCGTTTGTCCCCGTGTCGTGCGGTATTGTAGTTTGGTGGCATTGGTGCCGCGGAATGCGGTTATGCACAGTCTTGTCCATTATTGACAGCGCGCCCGACACATTGAAGCGAGGTACCTGGTACCGGTATCCACACTCGCCCCTCCAAACATCGCGCTGCTGACGACTCTGCGCGGAGCCGCCAGCAGTGCTCCAAGCGTACAACGTGGACACCCCGTTGATGCTGTGGCGGCTGGCGTGTCGACGGGAACGCCGTGCTGCCGCCCTTGCGCTGCCCACGCTTGACGCGGAGCAGCAGTGATCTCTTCCGCTACCAAACCCCTTGCGGAATTCCATGCTAATTGATGCCTTGCGCCTGGCCGGATGGTGGTGTACCTGCCCGCCGCCACATGCTCGCGGAGCCCCGCGGACCGGCACGCCTGCAGCACCAGTACGCGGCATTGTTTGAAAGAGGTACGGCATGCAAAAACAACGAAAGGCCGCCTGCAACCAAGAATAATAATAATAAGGGGGGGGGGGGGGGGGGGAGGGTTTTTATTTTTCCCCACGCAGTTAAAAGGAGAAAAAACCACCGAGAGACCCAGCAGGCGCACCCCCCCACGTGCCATAAACTCAATCGCGCCGTCACGTTTGAGGCTGCGCCGGCAATCAGGTGAAGCCGACAGATTGAGCAGCACACCGCATGCAGCTCGCGCCACCGCCACGACGCCGCTGTGGGCCCGCGCCGCTGCCATCACCGCAGTATGCACACCGTCGCGCACCAGCGGCACCTGGATGTCGGCTGCAAGCGCCAGGTTCTGTAGCATGCCGCATGCAGCCTGCGCCACCTCCACATCGCCGGCGTGGGCCCGCGCCGCCGCCATCACTGCAATGTGCGCGCCGTCACGGAATAGCAGTACCTTGATGTGGGATGCACACGCGAGGTTCTGCAGTCCCCAGCATGCGTCCCGCGCAACCTCCACGTCACCGGTGTGGACCCGTGCCGCCGCCATCACCGCCGTGTGCGCACCGTCGCGTACCAGCGGCACACGATTGTCGGCTGCACACGCCAGGTTACGTAGCGCAGCACACGCGTAACGCGCCACTTCTACGTCGAAACCGTGAGCCCGCGCCGCCGCCATCACCGCGACGTGCGCGCCATCGCGCACCAGTGATACCGCGTTGTCTCGCACATGCGTCAGGTACCGCAGCGCAGCACACGCGTGCCGAGCCACATCCACGTCCCCACTGTGGGCCCGTGCCGCCATCATCACTGCGATATGCGCGCCGTTGCGCACCACCAGCACTTGGGCAGCACCTGCTACTGCCAGGTTGGCCATAGCCCGACACCCGACGCGCACCACCTCCACGTCGTCAGCAAAACCAGCGAGTGCGTCCCGTGCACCCACGCTAGCCCCTTCCTGCACGGACCCGACACGCTTTGCGTCTGACTCCAAATCCGCCAGCAACTTGAGGCCCACCACTACGAGCTCCTTGTTGCGGGCGGCCAGTGCGGCTGTCAACTCAGCAGCAATTACAATTGGAGACGGGCCTGCCAAAGCCGCCGGCGCCGCTGGCACGAGCGACTGTGATTGGTCGCCAACCAAGCCCGAATCCAGTGCAGCTGCCACGCCCCAGAGAGATGGCCGGGCGGCGGGATCCGCCGCCCAGCACCTCTGGATCACGTCAATCACGGCGCGTGGCACACCACGCTCTACCAGCATCGCCACCGACGGCCGCTGACCCGTCGTGTCGCGCACATGCCTGCGCAACGCATCTAGCGCCAGCGCCTCGGACGTTAGTCCAGCCGCTTCCAACTCGGCGGTGTACGGCACGGCGCCAGTCAGCACCTGCCACGCCATGATGGCCCAGCTGTAGCAATCGCTTGCCGCCGTTGCGCTGCCGCCGTCAAACAGGACGGGGTCCATGTACAACATCGACCCACGCTCTCCACGATACATCGTCTTGGTGCCGGCACCACGCCTGCGAATAAGCGCGACCCCAAAGTCAGTCACCCGCACTGCTGCACCCGCTTCATCCACGGACGACAACAAGATGTTGGCTGGCTTTATGTCGCCGTGGATGACACTACGCCCATGCAGGTATGTAAGAGCCAATGCCGCCTGGCGCAGCCAGTGGATCCTCCTACGCATGTTCGCTCCCGCCAGCGCGCCCCCTGGCGTCAGCACCAGCGACGCCAAGCTACCGGGCATCCGCTGCATAACAATGTAGCACAGCAACGCACCTGTGTCGTCGCTGTCCAGCAGCGCGCCGTGCACGGTCAGCACGCCTTCCGCGCGGAGGTGGTAATGCGTCGTGGCCTCTTCGAGCCACGCGATCACGTCGCCCGCAGTGACCGGCAACTCCTGCTTGATGGCGACGGGGTCGGTACGGTACGTGCCGGCAAACACGATGCCAGACGCGCCGCGGCCCAGCACTCGTGTCCGCCCGATTTCATCCGTCTCGAACTTCACGTCCGCAATGTCCAGCAGCCATGGCCCGCGCAGGTACTCCAGCGGCACGCCGGCCGGCAGCGCAGCAACCACACGCGCGTCCAGGCCACCTGCGGCGGCAGCGGCGGCGGCGGCCATTGTACCGGTGCGAGTGCACGGTCACTGCCAGTGCCAAGTTGCAGCGGCTGACGTTGGGTTGCAATCTGACTCACTTGCGGCGGGAGGGTGTGTGCGCCAAGGTGCCGTGGTACCGGTACACAAAGCGCTTACCGGTGATACTACACTAACAGCGCTGCCCGAAGAGGCGACGGTTGCCACGGCCGCACGGACTCCTCGGAAGCAGGAAATGGCACGCGGCGGCGGGGTACGATGGCCAGCTGGTGGCCACCAAATTCGTTTAGGGTGGATCCAGGAGAAAATCAATTGACGGGTCAGTGGCTGGTCACATGGTCACAGGGCTCGACACTGTCACACTGAGTGTCGACACCTAACTTACATTGTGACGGCCCTGACACCCCGGCATGCCCCGCGCTGCTGACGCCAGAGGCCTGTGTGCCTGCCCCTACTCCTGCTACATGTTGTGGCTGTGTCCCGGGGCGCCCGGACACCGGACACCTGCATGCCATGATAGTGCTCCGTGGCCACTGCCGCCCTACTAACAGTTACTGCGGCCCTACATCTTACATGACAGAATCAGACAGATGTGCCACGTGGCAGTAGCACGGACTGTGACGGACAGCCTGAGCATGGAGCAGGCACGCAGCTGGCAGACAACCAAGGTTTTCACTGCAAAATATGTGCGTGACTTTCATTCATTGCAGTTGGCGTGTCGCGTGCGGTGGCACCCAGTAATTAAGACAACACCCCAGCGGCGCCAGCGCAATATTACGTCGTTGATTGTCGTAGTAGATTCCATGGTTGGAAGTGTGTTGGTTGCAGTTGTGCCCGCCAGAAACAGAAGTGTTACGTACCGGTACCAAGGTAACTAGTTAGAATCAGAATCAGATTGAATCGGTATGCACCCTTGGATCCACGCACGGAGACGCGTGGGGGTCACGCTAGTTAGGTTATCAAAGGTTATTCTCACCCCCCCTCACCTGGAATCACAACTTGCTACCGGATAGCGTTTGCGTAAGGTACGAACACTGCCATCATTGTATGCTGGCGTTTGTGGGCGTATCGAGTCTGATACTGAACTTGCTGCCTTTGCGGCCAACTGGAAGTTTGCTGTGCCGTTGTGACGTCACCTTTGGAAGTATCGATAGTAGCTAGTTGTGTGTCATGTGACCCTGTGGCGCCACCTCCCCCCTTGTGACAGCTGTGACTTTGTGACGTCCCCGTAAACTGTTGATTGTGGGCTGTGACGCTGTGCCTTTGTGACGATTTGACCTGCAACTTTGTGACGCCGCCTTCTTGCCGTCGTGCACCTGAACTTCAAGTTGAACTAACTGGAAGTTGGTTGCGACTCTGTGACATTCCGTACCATTCACACTACTGGCACTACTACTGAAGGTGGATCGGTACTGTGATTTGCTGTGCACTGCAGCGTGCAGCCCGTGTTCTGTGGTTCTGTGACGCTGCTCTCCTGGCCTGAAGAAGTCACGTGTGAAGTCTCTTTACCGGTAACTGACAATTATTTGTCTCCTACCCTGCTCGCGCGCGACCAGGGCAGATAAATACTGGAACCATGGCAGCCACCGTCACCCGGAACCCGATGCTGAGTGATTGGGGCAAGAGCCCCACTGCTGTGCTCTCTGCGACACCACCAACGACAAGTGAAAGTGGCGGCGGGCGCCTGCTGACGCTCCTACGCCGTGTCGACCCACTCACCGTGCTGTCGGCGCCCATCAAGGCCGAGCTTGACCAAAGTCGTCGGCCGTGGGGTGCCTCCTTGGTGCTGCTGTGGGCCGCGTCCGCCGCCGCCTACTGGGGCGTGCTATGGGCGCAGGACCTCGCGCGACCTGATGTGGTCACGTGGTCCACGCAGCCTGCCGCAGCAGCGCCGCATAAGGCGTTTTTTGTTCCGTCCGAACTGCTCGTCGGCAACGGCATTATAACCACGTTCCTGCCCGCAGCAGCAGATGCTGCCTCCGCATGCTACCAGCCACAGCTGGCCAACATCACTGGCGGCGTCGCCCTGCCGCCGACCGGTGCCACCGTGCCGCTCTGCCCTGCGGAGGCGGGCCGCCACCTTGGCGCACCCAACACCGACGCCGGCGGCGTCGCATTTCTCATGCAGCTGGCCCTACCTTGCCCGCCGCACCTGGGCGTCGACTCCTTCACCTACGTCAATGGCATGCTGCTGTCTGACCTGCTAAAATATCACGGCCTGCCGAACACAACCCGCCTCGGTACAATCACGTACGGCACCTCCACCATACCTCTGTACGCAAGCAGCGTGCAAGCACGCGTGTGCCTGCCGCCAGCTGTGGCGTCACGTGCGCGACTGTTGCCGTCGTCGGGCATCTTGGCCGACACGGCGCGCGTGCCCATGGCATCCCTGCAGCTGCGCCTGCGACACACGGTATTTAGTAATGGCACCATTGTGGAGGATGTCGCATCTACTACGGTGCTGGCGCGTGAGAACGACATTTGGGACGTGTCTGGCGGTGACGCCAACATTGACACGCAGGTTTGGTCTGTGCCTGCTTCCGGTACTCAGTACTCTACTTCTTCATTCCCAGCCATTCCTCAGTACAGGCGCCGGGGCCGGTATGTTGCTACATTGTGCGCCATTCCAACAAGAATGTTGTCTGCAGCTGCCGCTGAAGCACTGCAACTCGTGACAGACGCCCCATTTTTTTTTTGTTACGGAAGCTCCTATCCACTGACAATGGCCAACGCTGAGCACGTGGGCAATTGGACGCTTCGCTGGGGGTACGACCACTATCCCACTCCCGTTAACACGACAATTACTACCATGTATGATGGCGCGGAAGGATGCGCCATTATAGACTCGATGCAGCTTGACTATGTGTCCATGTCAGTTGCGGTGGCACCCTCTTTGGTACGACCTGCATATTGCCCGAATACCGGTAGCAATACATTGGCCTGTGTGTCAACGACTCTCACGCTCTCACGTCTGCGCTGCCAGCACTACAGGCCCAAAACGCAGCCTCACGGCTACAATGCGGTTTAGTGTGGCGCCAACGAATGCCAGCGGCGCGGGCGTGCCACTTGATCCAGTTTGCTGACCAGGATTTGTATAGTGGTGCATACCTTCAAACCTATGCGTCGACGATAGAAGAAGACGCCTTCGTAGGTTGCGTCAGTGGTGTGGCTCTACCAGTACACCTGACCGACACTATCATACCAGCTCCAGCCGAGGACGATATTGGCGAACGTGTGCTGGATCGGGTGGGCCGCCCATTTTATATGCCTACCAATTATTACAATCTCAATATAACTTCGGGTAATGTTTGCATGTCCGGCGGCGCGTGCTTGTATACAACGCAAGCGCCTGTGCAAACCGTTCTGGTGCTGCTATCGGCGGCGCCGCAGCAGGACAATGGCGTATACATCTCCACGCGCCAAGGTGGGCTCGCTATCTTCTCGCAAGCTGCCGGCGTTTTCGGCCTCATGTGGTCCCTCGTGAAGTACGCAAAAATGGGCGGGCTGATGCTGGAGCGGCGGCTTCGATGCAACGGGCGGCCCGTCAAAGAAGTGCAGTAGCCATGGCCCTGCATCAACATAACGGCGCAGACGCTGTAATCGCCGCCGCTGCTGCTGACAACTGCGACATTGGCGCTCCCTCATTGCACCCGACATCTTACCGGTACCGGTATGTTGTTGCGCGTGCCTCCCACAACCATGCGCCACCGATGCGTGTGTGTGTACCTTCACGCTGGACACGGCCGCCACAACCACCAACGCCACGTTCAACAGTTTCCTGCTGCACGCCATTGTCGCCTGCTCCACGTGGCGCCGCGCCATTGTTGACGCCTTCACGCTGGTGACGCCGCAGGGCGAGACGCCGGCGGCGCGCCTCACGGGTGCAGTACGGTACCGGTACCGGTACTGGCTGTACAGTGCAAGTGCAGCTGCTGCAGTCGCTGGCGGCGGGTGCAATTGGGTACTACCTACCCTTTGTCACGCCTGCAGTACTGGCACCGATCTGTGCGAAATTGGACACCATCATTGTGGAGTGCGGACGCGCCATCTTACGTCTGTCGCATGGTGATCCCACCACGCTAGTCCTCAGTGAGCTGGGCATCATCAACTTTGCCAGCCGTGCCAAGCAGCACCGCTGGCGCATCATGGCCACCACCGCCACCCACCCGCTGCGGTCCGCACCTGCACATGCACGGCCCCGCCTCGTCCAGCTGCTGCCCACGCTGCTGAATGAGGCGCCGCCGCTGCCTGGCACGCCGCCGCACCTTGCCAACTGGGCAACGACGGCGGTGGCGAGCACGGACAGCGTGCCGCAACTGCTGCGGGAGACGCCGGAGCGGCACTGGCATGTGAGCCCCCGCGCTCACGCTATTGGCCGCTACCTGGCACAGCAGTCCTGGCAGCATAAGGTAGCAGGCAGGATCCTGCCGGCGGCGCAGGCGGACCGGGCGCGCCGCCCGTTCGTTGGCGGCGTGTCACCCAACCCGGCGGAACTCACGCGCCTACTGGAGGCACAGCATGGATGGGCTGCGCCGCCTGTCGGTGTCATACCACACCTCACCCCGCTGTCTGTTCGCGGCCCCGCCGGCGCCGGCACCATCCTTGTCAACTGCTACCTGCCGGCGCCGCTCCTGGCAACGGTTGCCCGTGCCGGGCTCGGCTACTCGCCGCTGTAC
>Ga0066256_1002101_pt2 | contig 16324 bp, 11 predicted proteins | sample ThiBio_1000_biof_FD_87107 | JGI IMG/M metagenome (GOLD analysis project Ga0066256, IMG submission 87107) | Wastewater bioreactor microbial communities from Cape Town, South Africa - Thiocy_expt_1000_biof (version 2) | ecosystem: Engineered > Bioreactor > Thiocyanate-remediating >...
CAATTGTCCGGTCGGCCCATCGCGCATGCTCGCAAGCGTGCACGCTCGACGTGCAGAACCGTCATGCGATGGAGAGGTTCCCATGAAGATCCTGCTGCCCGTTGATGGAAGCCCGAGCAGTTCCCGTGCAGTCCGTTACGTGATCCGGCACTGGGGAGGCAAGTCGGCGAAACGGCGCGTATCGTTGACCGTGCTGTACGTGGACCCGCCGCTGCCCAATCGGGTGGCGCGGGTTCTTCCCGCCGAAGTCCGTGCGAGCTACCACGAAGATCACGCCGAACTCGCTGTACGCCCGGCACGCCGCGCGTTGCGCAAGGCGGGCCTCAAGTTCGAGGAGCGGCATGCCGTCGGCGATCCGGCCATGTTCACCGTTGCGCTTGCCGCAAAGCAGCGGTGCGACCTGATCGCCATGGGCTCGCACGGGCGAGGCGCCCTCTTTAGCGCGGTCTTGGGCTCGGTGGTGATGAAGGTGCTGTCGCGATCGCGGGTGCCGGTGCTGGTGGTGCGCTGAATCACAGGCTGGCCGATGCAACGGCGCGCCGACGCAATCCGCGCGCGCCCATTTTCAGCAGGGCCAGCCATGCGCCCGACGCCAACACGATCGCACCAATGGCCGTCACTGTCTGCGGATCCGGCAAATCCAACCCCATCAACGCGCGCAGCGGCGGAATCCCGAGTACGGCCGCGAGCGAAATCGCGACACCCAGCAGCAACCATTTCAGCCACGGATTGCGGCGCTCGTGGCCGCGGAAGCCGAAGCTGCTTTCGGCCATGGCCAGCAGGAACAAGCCCACCAGCAATCCGGCGAACGCGGCCGTGCGCACCTGCACCGGGCTGCCCCCTTGCTCCAGCAGCAGCGTGCAACCCGCGGTCAGCAGCGCGGCCAGTCCGGCACCCTGGGATATCGCATACGCCAGCCGGCCGGGTGCAAACGGCGTGTGCGTGCGCGGCCGCGGCGGCCGCCGCATCAAGTCCGGACTTCCCGGTTCGACTTCGAACACCATCGAGCAGGCCGGGTCGATCAACAGTTCCAGCAGCACGATGTGGACGGGCGCGAGGATCACCGGCCAGTGCAGCAGCGCCGGCAACAACGCAAGCACGATGATCGGGACGTGCACCGCGAACACGAACGCGGTGGCCTTGCCGATGTTGTCGTAGATGCGCCGGCCCTGGCGGATGGCGCGCACGATGCTGGCGAAGCTGTCGTCCAGCAGTACCAGCGCGGCGGCTTCGCGTGCCACGTCGGTACCGCGCTCGCCCATCGCGACGCCGACATCGGCGGCCTTGAGGGCGGGCGCATCGTTGACCCCGTCGCCGGTCATCGCCACCACTTCGCCGGATTGCTGCAGCAGCCGCACCAGCCGCAGCTTCTGTTCCGGACGCAAGCGCGCGCAGATGTCCACCTGTCGGAGTTGCCCGCTCAACGATGCGTCGTCAAGCCGCGCGATCTCGGCACCGGTCAGCACATCCGCACGTTCCGACAACCCGATCTCGCGGGCGATCGCCTGCGCCGTGACCGGATGATCGCCGGTCAACATCAGCACGCGCACGCCGGCGCGCCTGCATTCCGCGATCGCGGCCGGCACCTCCGGGCGCGGCGGATCGCCGAACCCCAACAGCCCGACGAAGTCGAACGCGAAATCCTGTTGTCGTTCCGGCCACGTCGACCCGCTCCATTCGCCGCGTGCGACGCCCAGCACGCGCAGGCCGCGGGCCGCCAGCCCGGCGGCTTGCCGGAGGATCGCGGCCGCCGATTCTTCCGGCAGCCGGCACAACGCCACGATGGTTTCCGGCGCACCCTTTGTCGCAAGGCGATGGCCGGTTTCTTCCCGCGGGGCGTGGGCGCGGGTGGTCGCCAGCGTCTCCGGGGAAAGCGCGTAGTCCCGCGGCAAGGTCCGCCCGGGGTGCGTGCGCCGTGCCTCGTCGAGCCGGTCGCCGAGCGCAAGGATGGCCGTTTCCATCGGGTCGAACGGATCGGGCGGCGTCGCCAGCAGCGCGCATTCGACGAGGTCGCCCGCGATCCCGGGCAATGGCCCCACCGAGTCGGCCGGCGTGTTTTCCAGTGTGCCGTCGGCAGTCACCAGCGCGGTGATGCGCATGCGGTTCCGGGTCAGGGTGCCGGTCTTGTCGACGGCCAGCACGGTGATCGCACCGAGCGCCTCGACCGCCGGAACGCTTCGCGTCAGCACGCGATGCCGTGACAGCCGCCATGCGCCCATCGCGAGGAACACGGTCAGGATCACCGGTATCTCTTCCGGCAGGATCGCCATGCTGAGCGCAACGCTGGCGAGCAAGCTGTCGAGGAACGTTTGCCCGTTCCATAGCCAGTTGAGCAGGCAATAGCTGGGGGCCCGCACCAGCGCGGCGAGGCTCAAGACACGAATGAGTTTGCGGGAGGACCGTTGCAGGCCGGAAACCGGATCACGGGCGGAGGCCAGCATGGCTCCGATTTCACCCACCTTCGTGGCCGCTCCGGTGGACGACACACGCGCAAGCCCGGCACCACGCGTCACCACGGTGCTGGCGTACACGCGATCGGTATCGGAACCAGCGCTGCGCGGCACGGCAATCGCCTCGCCGGTCAGCAATGACTCGTCGACCTCGAGTTCGCCCTCCAGCAGGATCGCGTCGGCCGCGATCCTGTCGCCCTCGTGCAGCGCCAGCAGGTCGCCGGGCACGACCTCGCGCCCGGGCACGCGCAGCTTCTGTCCGCCGCGGATCACCAGTGCGCGCGGCGCCGACAGGTCGCGCAGGGCCTCGAGTGCGCGCTGGGTCCTGCGTTCCTGGAATAGCGTCAAGCCGATGACGGCAAAAATCATTCCCAGCAGGAAGGCGGCCTCGGCACGATCGCCGAGCGCCAGGTACAGCGCACCCGCGACCAACAACATCAGGAACATCGGCTCGGCCAGCACCTTCAGCGCGATCCGGTGCAGCGGTTTGCGTTCGCCGCCCGGCAGCGCGTTCGGCCCGGAATCGGTCAGCCTGCGCTGCGCCTCCGCGTGACTGAGACCCCGGCGCCACGCATCAGGACCGTCCGGCTGTTCCGCCGACGGCAGCGACTCGTTGGACGCGATGGCCTCGCGACTTGGCATCGCCGCCTTCACCTGCACGAGTGCCTGTCGTCGATGACTGTCAGCGTCGGCGGATGAGCAGACCGACCAGCAAACCGAGCGCTGCGCCGACGCCTATCGACGCCCAGGGATGCCGTCGTACGAGGTGCCGCCCCCTGCTCGCCAGTTCACGCGCGTCCAGGGCGAAGTCATCCGCACGCCCGGATATCCTGGACTTGAGCACCCGCCTCTTCCTGCCAAGCGTATCGCGGGCCCGGCGCCACTTCGCGCCGGTTTCGTCGAGCGTGGTCCGCAGCAATGTTGCCGCAGCGTCCTTGACATGCTCGACGCTGTGCTTCAGGGACTCTTCGTTGCCCGCTGCGGGGGTGGCTTCGCCTTTCATGATGGTCTCTCCTGATGACGATCCCATCGTCGGACTGCCTGCTCCGGTGCAATTGACCTGCATCAAGCAAACCAGCATCCGTGCGCATGGCCGATTGTCTTGCCGCGCAGCATGCGTGCCATCGCCAATTGGGGCGTGGCTGACTGCTCGTCAGATCCGCGAAAACACCAGCGAGGCGTTGGTGCCGCCGAACCCGAAACTGTTGGACATCACCTTGGCCAGTCGTGCCGGCCGGCTTGCACGCACGATCGGGAAGCCCGCGGCGCGCGGGTCCAGTTGCGCGATGTTGGCAGAACCCGCCACGAAGCCCTCCTTCAGCATCAGCAGGCTGTAGACCGCTTCGTGCACGCCGGCCGCACCCAGCGAATGCCCGGTCAGCGATTTGGTCGAAGACAATGGCGGCACCGCGTCGCCGAACACTTCCCGTACGGCATCGAGTTCTGCGATATCACCGATCGGCGTGGCGGTACCGTGGGTGTTGAGGTAATCGACGGGACCATCCACTGTCGCCAGCGCCATGCGCATGCTGCGCACCGCGCCGTCGCCGCCGGGCGCCACCATGTCGGCACCGTCCGAGGTGACGCCGTAGCCGACCAGTTCGGCGTGGATGTTCGCGCCACGCCGTTTCGCGTGCTCGTATTCCTCGAGCACCAGCATGCCGCCGCCGCCGGCGATCACGAAGCCGTCGCGGTTCGCGTCGTAGGGCCGCGACGCCGTGGCCGGCGCGTCATTGCGGCCGGTGGAGAGCGCACCCATCGCGTCGAACTGCGCGGCCATGCCCCAGTGCACTTCCTCGCCGCCACCGGCAAACATCACGTCCTGGGTGCCGTTGCGGATCGCGTCGGCGGCCGCGCCGATGCAATGCGCAGAAGTCGCGCAGGCGGCCGAGATCGAATAACTCAAGCCGAGGATGCCGAACGCAGTGACCAGTGCCGCCGATACCGTCGAGCACATCGTGCGCGGCACCATGAAAGGCCCGACCTTGCGCAAGCCCTTGTCACGCAGCAGGTCGGCGGCCTCGATCTGCCAACGCGCCGAACCCCCGCCGGAACCCGCGATCACTCCGACGCGCGGATGGCGGATGTGTTCCAGCGTGAGGCCCGCATCTTCGATCGCCGAGCGCATGGCCACGCAGGCGTAGGCTGCCGCGTCACCCATGAAGCGCTTCAGCTTGCGATCGATCGCCGCATCGAGGTCGATGTCCGGCACGCCTGCGACCTGGCTGCGCAAGCCGTGCGCGGCGAACTCCGACATCGCGCGGATGCCGCTGGTGCCTTCGCGCAAGGCATTCGCGACCACCGCCTGCAGATTGCCGAGGCAGGACACGATGCCCATGCCGGTCACCATCACGCGGCGCATCTCAGAATCCCTCGGTGGACTGGAACAGCCCCACGCGCAGATCGCCGGCCTCGTAGATCAGGCGGTCATCGACGAAGGTCCTGCCATCGGCGATCACCATGCGCAACCTGCCGCGCAACACGCGCCGTATGTCGATCTCGTAGCGCACCCGCCGTGCATGCGGCAACACTTGTCCGGCGAACCGGACCTGCCCCACGCCCAGCGCGCGGCCGCGCCCGGGTTCACCCAACCACGGCAGGAAGAACCCGGTGAGTTGCCACATTGCGTCGAGGCCGAGGCAGCCCGGCATCACCGGATCGCTCGCGAAGTGGCAAGCAAAGAACCAGAGATCGGGCCGGATGTCGAGCTCGGCATGGATTTCGCCCTTGCCGTGCGCGCCGCCCGCGTCGGCGATGCGGGTGATGCGATCGAACATCAGCATCGGCGGACCCGGCAGGCGCGCGTTGCCCTCGCCGAACATCCGGCCGCTGGCGCAGGCCAGCAATTGCTCGCGATCGAACGCCTCCACCCGGATCACGGTGATCGCGGGCGGTGCGTCGTGGAGTACAACCGGCGTGCGGGTCGGTTCCCGCTCGATCATCCTGGCTTGCATGGGTTTTCCTGCAGTGTCGGGCGCGCCCGCATAGGGGTCAGGTGTGGAGATCGCGACGCCGCCATTGCGGACGCAGGATCTGGATGCCGAGGCGCACGTGGCGCAACAGGGACACCGGGCGCGGCGTTTCATCCAACAGACTCGCGGCGAGTGCGCGTCGCAACACCGGCAGCCTGCGTCCTGCGCCCAGGATCGCGCGGCGCAACGGCAACGCCGACACACGCCCATCGAAGAACAAACCGGCCACGGTCTGGGTGCCCGCGAACAACGGCGCAGCACTGATCCGGTGGCGGCGCTGGTAGCGGGCCAGCATGGCCGCGTCGCCTGGATCGTCGTGGCGTTCAAGCCCGTCGCCCGCCGCCTGCGCGAGGTGTTCGACGCTGGCAAGGCCGAGGTTGAAGCCGTGCGCGGTCACCGGATGCATCCCGACCGCGGCATCACCCGCCAACGCGAAACGCGCGGCCACGAACCGCCGCGCCCAGGTCCCCACCAGCGGAAAGGCGCGGCGGGGCGCCCCCGCCCCCCCCCCCCCCCCGCCGCTCCCCCCTCCTCCACCGGCACCACTGCGGCCGGCGCTGCCGCCGCCGCCGCCACCGCCACCGCCGCCCTCGTCGTCGCCGCGGCCCGTGATCGCCATGGGATTGAAGGCGGCGCTGATGTGGCCAAAGAAGGAGCAATGGATCCAGTGCGGCTGGCTGTACGTGGTGGTGACGGTGGCAGGCAGGAGCGGGAAGCGCGCGTCGCCCGCCACCGCCGCCGCCGGCTGCCCCGCCACGCCGCCCGGCGCGGTGGACACGGTGCGGCTGCGCGTGACAAACAGCGGCACGTTGTGCGGCGGCGGGCCCGCCCTGGACACGCCGTCGCAGGCGGTGCCGCCGTCCATCATGCGCTGCCTCGTCATGTGCGCCAGCGCGGCGGCCCCCTCAAACACGCCGGGGCCCGCCGGGATGGTGATCACGCTTTGGCCCATGCCGGACAGGGCCCCGGCGCACTGGCGCCGCTCAAATATATTGAGGCTGAGGTTGATGGCCTCCAGCAGGTTGCCCTGCGACGCCAGGCTGGGTGCCCCCAGCCCCGACGCCGTACCATCCGTACCCGGCGCCACGTTCACCTCGCCCTCCCCGACCACGCTGCCGCCGCCACTGCCGCCACTGCCACCGACACTGCCATCGAACGGGTTGCGCCCCCAGCCCGCCATGGCGGGGAAGGCAGCAAATGCACGCTTTAGCGCGCGGATGATGCGATGCCATTCCGTCATGCCGGCGCCCACGCTGCCCGCCGCTGACCCAGCAGCAGTGTTTGGTGCACCGCTGCCGCCGCTGGCGCCGAACCCGCCGCTTGGCGTGGCGCCGGGTGGTGGCGGTGGCGGCGCGCTGCCGGCGGTGGCAGCAGCAGCGGACGCCGCTACCGCGGTCGCCACAGACGGCGTCACCACCAGGTCCTCCACAATGGTGTAGTATGTGTCCTCGTACACCCGGCCGGTCGGGTCAATTGACAGCGCGCGTGAGGCAATGCTGGGCATCCAGTGCGCGGAGTAGGAGGCGGCAACCGCGGCGGCAGCGGCAGAGTCGTCCGCAGCGCCCAGGCTGTCGCGGCTGGCCATGCTGGTAGCCGTGCCAGCTCGCATGCGGGCAGCCTCTGCCGTCATCAGGGGCGTGCGCAGCGGGTTCGCGGCAGGCGTGCCCGGCCCCGCGCCGGCGCCCGGCCGTGCCGCCCCGCCACCGCCGCCGCCACCACCGTTACCACCGCCGCCGTTGCCGAGCAAGTGCGCCAGGTGCAGCAGGTGTGACACGCCAAAATCGTAGTAGGTGCGGGAAAACAGGACAATGGTGACGGCGTGCGAGGCGCCGATCACGGCCCACCGCGCAAACAGCGTGGTGAGGAAGCGGTTGACGAGCTTCTCGAAATGCATCTCGCCGTCGTTGTCAAACTGCCACATCTCGCGTGACATCTGGATGAGGACCATGAGGTGCGACGACCGCGACCGGAAGGTGAAGGTGGTGGCGGGCGTGACGATACCCGACTGCACGCGCGCGCCGCCGGCACCCGCCACCGGGCTGCTCATCTCTTTTACAGCCATGCGCAGCCCCCACGCCGTCGTTGTCTGCCCCACATACATGCAGGCGCCCGCCAGCGCCTTGCGGAAGCGCCACAGGCCGGAGCGCGAGGCGTACTGGTCGCGGATGGACAGCTCCACGTGCTGCAGACCAAACAGCGCCTCCGCCTCCGCGCGCCCGCGCAGCCGCCGCACCTCCACCTGCTGCCGCGCACGCAGGCCCTGCAGCTCTGCAGTGGCAGCGGCCACCGACAACTGCAGGCTGCCCTTCCCGCTCGCCGTCGCCGTCACCTGCAGCAGCAGCGCGCGCCGCCGTGACTCGCCCAACCACGCCTCGCCCCCACCGCCGCCAGACGGCGACGACAGCGCCGGCGCGTCAGCCACCGGCCACGGCCGGATGACTACGTAGTCGCCAATGGCCCAGCCGGGGAAGGCATCCACATTGACGAGCAGCGCCTCGGGCGAGAAGTCATGCGAGTGCGTCATCAGCTCCACCACCTTGGAACTCAACTCGGGAGCGCCGCCGGTGCCAGCACGCGCCCGACCACCCACGCCGCTGGCACGCGTGCCGCCACGCCGCAGCCCGCTGGACGCCGCTGCACCGGACGCCACCGTCATCACACCAGACACCGTGCTGCCGGCGCCCGTGCTGGTCGTTGACCGCGCGTCATCCAGCGGGCTGCGATCGCCGCCTTCACCACCGTCGCCCGGCGCCAGCCCGCCGCCGCCGCCAGGGGTCTCAGGCACGGCTGCCAATGCCGATGCTGCCAACCGCCCCACACCGCCACCCCGACTTGGCGCACCGCCGCCGCTGCTACTACCACCGCCGGCGCCACTGCCCCCACCGCCGCCTCCCGCCTTCTTTCTAAACGAGAACCCTTTCTTGCCGCCACCGCCGCCTGCCGACGCTGCATCAGCGGCGGCAGCTGGTGCCGCAGTTGCTGATGCCGTGGTTGCTGCCGGCCCGGTGCCGGTGCCGGCGCCAGCGCCGGCGGCAGTCCCAGCAGCAGCTGTAGCGGCTGCCACACTGACGGCAGCCTGCCCCAGCGGCGACAGGCTCGTCGCTGCCGACGCGGCACGCAGCGCCTCGCCAGCAAACATGGCGGCCGAGCCGCCCGCCGCCATGCCAGCATACGCTGCCATGGACCCCGCCGCCGTGAATCGCCGCGTCGACGACGTCCCACTGCCGCTGCCGCCGCCACCGCCACCGCTGCCAAATGCGTCAGCGGCAGAGCCCACCGACCCCGCCATACTGCGTCGTGGTGGCGTGGCGCCATCCACCGCTGCTGCGGTCGTCGGTGTCGATGTCGACGCCGCCAGCGAGCCGGCGGCCGCCGCGCCAGCGGTGGCAGAGAGAGGAGCAGTGCCACCAGCAGCAGCAGGGGCAGTGCCAGTGCCAGTGCCAGCAGCAGCAGTGCCAGTGCCAGCAGCAGCAGCAGCAGCAGTAGTAGGTGGTGCGTCTCCTCCTCCTCCTACTGGTGTCCCGGAGGTGGTATTGGTGGGAGGGGCGTCCCCCTTCCGCTTGCTGCCAAGCCACCCAAACATGGCGGCAGGGAGGTATGGTGCTAGGTATGCGTTGGGCACAATTGCGGCGTCGGAGAGCGTCGCGCTGTGTACACCGGTGTGTGGGTATACGGTGGGTTGGTAGAGGGTGGGTCAGTAGGCGGCAAGAGAGAAACTTTGGGACGTGGAAATACGTCATTCCCTCAAACCTTGGCGCGCACCATTACGCCCTCGCACACACATACTACTTTATAATCGTTGTGCATTGGTTTTTTGTTGGCTAGCATTGTGAGAGCTGTGAAATCGTGGCTGGCTTAAAATTCAGTATTTGGAGGTGGATACGTATCTTCCAGCAGCGCGGCACCGTGGCACCGCCGCTGCGGCAAGAGGGGGTGCGTCAAACCAATAATTCGAGGTCGGTGCGCGACGTGGCGGCCTGCAGTTCCTGGAGTAGCTCAGTCGTTGTGAACGGAGTTGGTTCACGGCGCGGTTTGGTGATAAGCAGGCCACCGAGTAAACCACGACATCAGAACTCGTCGTTACCACTAGGTCGTCATGGCGTCGTCCAGCGCTGCTGCTGCTGCTGCTGCTGCTGCTGCTACTGCTGCTGCTGCTGCTGCTGGTAGTGGACCTACGACTAGTACCACTGCTGGTAGTGGTGGTGCTGCTGCTGGTAGTGCTGCTGGTAGTGCCGCTACTGCTGGTAGTGCTGCTGCTGGCGCTGCCGCCAGCGCCAGTGTTAGCAGTGCAACTGACGGCGTCGTTGAGACGACGGCGGAGGAGGAGATGGTGTCGGATGGCAACGTGGCGGGCAGGGAGGCGGCAGGGCCGGGTGCGTCGTCGGGGGCACGGCGGCGTGGCGTAGCAGCAGCGGCGGCGGCGGCAGATGATGAGACACAAACAGCACCCCCACAGGCGGCAAGTGCCATCACGCCGCCCGCCACGCTGCTGGATGGCATACTAGCCTCCATCACGACGCCGGGCGCGCCGCCGGCGCTGATCAGTACCATCAACGCCGCCATCCTCCTGCTGCTGGCGGTGGTGGTGTGGTACAGCGTGACGGCGGGCAAGCTGGATGTGCACCTGACCGTCATAGGCGCGCTGGGGCTGGGCCTCCTCCTGTCCCTCAATTGGTTCATTGCCATGGTGCGCTCCGCCGAGGCCAAGCGCGATTGAATTGTGCAAACTAATTAGGTTAGGTGGCGGCGGTGGCGGGCGTGGCGTCGTCAAACAGACGGCGCAGGGCGGCGGGCGGGCAGGGTGTGCCGGTGGTGGGGCAGGTGGGTGGCTGGCCGTTGGCGGCGGCCTCCCGCAATGCGCCCAGGATACAGGCATGGCAGTACACGACTCCCGCAGGCGTGGCGGTGGGAGCAGTGTGGGGCCCATGGCACAGCGGGCAGGTGAGGGATGGCGAACCGGCAATAGGCGATGTCGGCGGCGGTGGCGGCGGCACATCGGCGGAGGCGGCCATGGACGGCAAGCGCACACTGCCTGCATCCGCTGCGCCACCCGCTGCTGCCGCCGCCGCCGCCGGTTGTGGCGGTGGTGCAGTGTACCAATCCACGGCCTTCAGAACCACAAGAAGCACGACGACGGCGACGCGTGACGCCGTCGCAAAGCCTGCCACGCCGCGTTGTATGCGCGCCGCGGGCGCGTCGCTGCTTGCCACCCACGCTGCCGCCGCATCGGCCCGTGCTTTTGCCGCCACGTCATCCTCTGCCGTGGCCTGCCGCAGCCGCAGCCGCGCCAGCGCGTGCCACACCGTGGGGTACGGCGTCACCCGCGCGCCGTACGCCAGCAGGAAGCCCAGCTGCAGGAGTGAGCCGCATGCAGCCGCCGCGGGCGTCGCACGCAGCAGCGCGCGCATGACCGCCGCCACCCAGCTGCGATCCTCCTCTGCATCCTCGTCACCGTCACTGTCACTGTCCGCCGGCGGTGGTGGCGGCGGCGCTGCTGCTGCGGCACCCGCTGCAGCGCGGTACGCGGCGCGGCGGGTGGCATCGGCAGCCGCAGCAGCGTCTTCAGCCGCCGCGGAGGCAGCAGCCGCCTGAAACTTGGCTAGCAGATACGGCGCCAGCACGGCGCCAACGTATGACCACACCAGGGCACGCGGCGACAGGGTGGAAGCGCGGCCGCCTTTGCCGGCCCGCCGCCATCCATACAGTGCCTCCTCCATGGTCGCAGCTGCGCGCGGGGAGGGGGTGGGGGTGTAGTTCGCGTGCATGATTGTTGGCCATCCACATGCTGCGCAGCGTACGCACCACTGGAGCCGAGGTAGTACAGCTGCAGCTGGCCATACAGCGCCAACCACAGCTCGTCTTTCATCCAGGCCAGCGGCGCCAGCGCCGGCACAGCGGGCAGGATGATCTGCACACAACAACGCAATTGCCGTGGGAAGCGAATGAACACATGACCAAGCGCGTGTAACACCCACGCCCGCAGGTAACAAACAAACACGCACGACGTACCGACTGCAGCACGTGGTCAAAGGTGGGGCGCAGGGAGGCAGCAAACTTGCTGACGACCAGCACGTCAAACACAGAGGCGGCACCCGTGGCACCCGCCGCAGATGCGGCAGCGGCGCTGGCGGCGGCGGCGGTCGTCCACAGTGCACTGGCAGTCGACGCGCCGCCACTGCTCCCACTCGATGATGGCTGTGCCGCCACCGACGACGACGACGACGACGACAACGGCAGGGTGGGTGGCACAACTCGCGGCGGCGCCGCCACTGCCGCTGCTGCTGTTGACCCAGGCGGCGCATGTAGACTACGCGGTGCACCATTGGCGCCTGGCGCTTGTGGACTGGCCGTATCAGCAGCGACGCCGCTGCGGGGCACCGGGTTGGGCAGGAGTGCTGTCAGCCGCTCCGGCAGCGACGACGACGACGAGGATGCCATCTTCCAGCTCCGATATCGACGGCGACACTGCAGCGATATTAATTCCAGGGGTGGATCATGCACAATTGTATGGTAGATAGTGGATTGCTGCATTGAATTTGCGGTGGTGCTGTGCCATTTTCACACGTGCGCGTTGCTGGTTGCATCGCCGGCGCCGCAGCATCGGGCAATGTGCGGCATGGCGTATCTTTGGCAGCGTATCCACAACGCACCCATGCACGCAAACAAATTCAATGTCGCACGATTCAATACGCACGCGGCAGAGGCTACGACAACGCCACCGCACCGGCGGCTGGCGGCGGTGTGAACACGACGGCAGCATCTGGGCCCACGATGACGGTGGAGTGGCGCGGCGTCGTGCGCACCACAACCATGTCTTGCACGCCGCCGGTCGGCAGCGGCATGCGCACCCACTGGCCCGCCACCACGGGCAGGTAGCGGCACCCCGGGCGGGCAGCCCGCGCCCGGATGAGCCCCTCCTCCGCCGCACTGATGCCGGTGCCCCCCCCCGCACGCCCCCCCGCCCCCGCCGCTGCCCACGCCACCAACGCCGCCGCTGCTGCCACCGCCGCCGCCGCCGGCACCTGAGGCCGCAGCTGGGGGCGTGACACCAAAGTGGCGACACACGGCGCGCTGCAACAGTGCAGGTGGCGCTGACGGCGCACCGACGCACTGCAACACCACCTCACCCGCCTCTGGCACGTCGTGCAGCTGCGCCAACGCCACCAAGTCGCCTGGCACGACTCCTAGGTCCGCCATGACGGGCGCACTCAGCACCACGACGTCGCTCGCCGCCGGGTGCCGGCCACCCCGTGCAGCTGCACCGCCACTGCGCGGCCCCTCACCGCCCTCCTCATCGCTGCCATCGTCGTCGCTGCCGTCATCCTCGTCGTCGTCGTCAACCGGCGGGTTGACATACAGGGCCAACGACGGCTGGCGAGGGGCGGGCGCGGGTGACAGGTCACTGCCTGCGGGGCGCGGCAGGCGGCGCACGTTGACGGGGTCGCCGGCATACAGGCGTGCGCGCAGTAGCGCGTCGGGGTGCAGCCATGCAGCCGCGTCGCCATCTGGGTCGGCGGCGGCACCCGTCGCGCCCACAACGCGGAACACGTTCCGGGGCCAGCCGGCGGGGAAGGTGGCACGCCGCATCTCGGCAGCACGCAGGGAGGGCAGGGCGTCCGTCAGCACCGGCGTGCCAGCGCCATCAAACACCGCCACGTGGGGTAGGATGACTGCGCCCAACCGCTCTCCAATGCTCGTCGCCACCCCACGCCAGCCACCACCCACCTGCACAAGCGGGTGCTTGGCAACGGGCGACGCCGCCTCCCACGCCGCTGCCGTCTCGCTGTCTGCCGGCATCACTTCTGCCACCACCGTGCGCCCGCCGTCCCACCCAGCGGCATCCTGCATCCACGCCAGCAGCGGCGCCACGTCATCGCTGTCGCGCAGCACCGTCAGTGCCGCCACCACGCGCCACGCACCGCCCTCCTCAGTTGTTGGTGTGGTTGTGGCGGTTGGTGCTTCTGCCGCCGCCGCACTGGTCGCGGTCGTCGCATCGCTGCTTGACGCTGCGGCCGCCATCGTTGATGCTGCCGACTCAATTACGGTAGCAGCGGGTTGGGATCCCTGACTGCTACCTTGTCGCTGTGGTGCGTGTGAGATGATCGCGACAGCTGTTGACTGCAGCTGTTTGCTGTTTCTGCTTTGCTGGTGCTGCTTCTGCCGTGCTGCTGCTTCTTCCTTGCTGCTGCTTTGCTGCTGCTTCGTGTAGTTTCTGCCGTATTGCTGCCTTGCCACTGTGGTGCGTGTGAGATGATCGCCACACCTGCGTTGCTGCTTCTGCCACGGAAGGGTCGAGGGTGGTCTCGAGAAGGGGCAATTATAAAAAAAGCTACAGATTTTTACCAAACAAAACGAGGGACAGGATCGCTCCAAACAAATATGTCTGCGCGATTGCCGCAATGTATTAATTGCGCCATTGCGTAGTTTGCATTTTGAGTTTAGCGCTGCTGCCCCTTCCTTCCCTGTGGAACGCCGTTCTGCGAGGTGGTGTGCTGCTGCGCAATGACCACTGACATCCTTGACGCCGCCTGCAGGCACTGGAGGAGCTGCCCAGCATGTCCGGCAGCGGGCCGCCAACGACTGGCTACGAGTGCGACACAGTTAAAAGTACATGCCGGGTGCGCGGCCAGCAACAGCTCGTAACAGCAACAACAACAACAATAGCAACAACAACAAACGAGCTGAAACACCGACAACAACAAGGAGGGCGTGATCGCAAACGCACGCCAGCTAGCTCGCCAATGAACCATATTATCCATCATGACGCCGGTGCAGCGGCAGCGGCAACAGGGGCAGCAGCGCCGCGGCCGCAGCGGCGGTGGATGGCGGCGGGCAGGAGGGCAGCAAACTGGAGCGCGATGAGGGTGGCCATGGCGCGCCAGTTGTCTTGCAGGCTCCAGGAGGCGGATGAGGAGAGGCGGCTGAGCGCAGCACCGGTGTGCGCATGAAAAAAGTTGGCGGGCAGGAGGCCCACCGCGGTGGCGGTCACAAAGGTGCGCAGGGGGACGCCCACCAGCGGCGACGCCAGGTTAACGAGCCAGTTGGGGCAGGCGGGCGTGATGCGCAGGAACATCATGTACCACAGCAGGTCGTCGGCGTTGGCGGCGACGCGCGCGCGCATGTCGGCCAGGCGTGCGGGGACGAGGCGGTGCAGCAGGGGGCGCGCCAGGGAGTGCGACAGGCCGTAGCAGGCGGCGGCGCCGGACGTGGCGCACACCGCAATGAAGGCCTGCGCGCGCCAGGGGCCAAACAGGGCGCCCGCCACAATGGACAACAACAGCGGGCCGGGGATGGCGAGCGCCTGCAGCGTGACGTACCCGGCAGCCAGCACGCCGGTGGTAAACCAGGGCGCCTGCGCGTAGTACGCGGCGGCGCAGCGCCAGATGGCACGCGTGGCGCCGGCCGGGTCACCTGTGCCGCCCACCGCGGCCGGCAGCGCGCCGCGCAGCAGCGATCCCACCCCTATCCCTGCACACGCGCTGTCACCATCAGCACCTAACTGCAACGGCGGCGCGGCATGCAGTAGCCACCGCAGGCACACCGCCGCGGCCGCCACCACGCACACCAGCACGCCCGTCCGCCACACCAGGCCGTCCAGGTGGTGGTGATGTGTTGTTGTGGTTGTTGCTGTTGTTGCCACGGGCAGCGCTTCGGGTAGTAGCGTGACTGGCGGCACTGCAGGTAATGGCACCGGTGGCGCCGGCCGCCGACGCGCCGCTGCCGGGCTACCAGCCCTGCTGCCGCTGCCCGACCGCCGCCGCCGTTGCCGCGCTGCTTCCGGTTGCTGCTGCAGGTGGTCTGCACTGCTGTCACCAGCGCGCCTGCCGCCGCCGCCACCGCCACTTCCAGCTGCCTTCACCATTTTCTTGGTACTGTTGTTGTGAGGCGCGCAGCATGTAAGCTGGAGTGCCTGCGCGCGTGTCGATGACGTGGCGTTGCTGCTGATGTGCTGGCAGCTGATCAGCAGCACCGGCACCAGCTGCCCCTGCTTCGTGGGGAGGCCGCCAGTGTCAGCGACATTGGCACTTGCACCAGCCGTGCTCTGCAGCAGTGTAGCGCTGACACGCTGTGCCAGCAGCAGTGTCAGCAACAGTAGTAGCAGCAGCAGTAGTAGAAGTAGCAGCAGCAAGAGAAAAACCAGTAGGAGGCGAGAGAAACCCAACTATTCACAATCACTCCAACATATTCCCAACGCCTCCCAACAAAACAACCAAGTAGACCCCCCACTCACAACCGTATCCCCCAACTAACATGTAAAAATGGCCCACCCGCTGTGGTCCCCCGACATAATTTCGTGGAACACACCCCCTCTCGCCGCCTACTGCCCCCTTTTAACCAGGGAGTGGGTTAAATTAACCAGGGAGTGGGTTAAATATAACCGGGGATCCCCGCCCCTCTCGCCGCCTACTACTGCCATTTAATCAGAGAAATTAACCAGGGAGTGGGTTAAATTTAACTGGAGATTTTAATCAGAGATTCGGCGCACGAAGAGGGGTGGCGATCCACGCTATTGGCACATTAACCACGCGGCGCGGCGGCCTCAAAAGTAGTGCAGTATGGTCGGCATGTGCCATAGTTGTGAACGTGGGGTGTGTTGCTGTGGTACCCTGCCGCGTTAAAGACGTCGATTTGCGAATTTACACGTTTTCTCTCGCCTCTACTGGTTTTCTCTCTTCTCTCCTCTACTACTATCGATACTCTACTACTCGTCTCGTCACCAGCAGCCCGTTGTCGTCTCACTCCCTAGACTACTTCCTCTGTGCTTTGCCGGTCTTCTGTTCTTGCCTTCTCTCCGTGCCTTGCTACTCGCCTAGTCGGCCTCTCACATCCTCGACTTTGCCGCCTCCTTCCTACCTCATCGCATCCTCCTTAGCGACGTTCCTCTGCGACGGTGTAGATACC
>Ga0066256_1002418_pt2 | contig 16321 bp, 19 predicted proteins | sample ThiBio_1000_biof_FD_87107 | JGI IMG/M metagenome (GOLD analysis project Ga0066256, IMG submission 87107) | Wastewater bioreactor microbial communities from Cape Town, South Africa - Thiocy_expt_1000_biof (version 2) | ecosystem: Engineered > Bioreactor > Thiocyanate-remediating >...
GGCCCGCCCCGTGCGCTCGCAACCCGATATCCCGATCCGGATGCGGACCGGCCGCGACGACGTGGCCGAAAGGGGGGTCGGACGGGAAGTCGGCGCCGACGACTACATCGCCAAGCCGTTTCACCTGCGCGAGGTTCTGGCCCGACTGCGCAGCATCCTGCGCCGGCGCCAGCCGCAGCAGGCGCCGGTGGTCGAGGCACCGCCGGCAAGCGAAGCGCATCCGCCGCTGCGGTTCGACGGCTGGGTGCTGGATGTCGATCGCCGCAAGCTCGTCTGTCCCAAGGGTGAGGAAATCATCCTCACCACGGGCGAATTCGACATGCTGGTGGTGCTGGTGCGCAATGCCGGGCGGGTGATGTCGCGGGAGCGGTTGATGGATCTGACCCGCAACCGCAATCTCGAAGCTTTCGACCGCACCATCGATGCGCAGGTGGCGCGCCTGCGCCGCAAGATCGAGGCCGATTCGGCCGATCCGCAGTTCATCAAGTCCGTGCGCGGCGTCGGCTATATCTTCACCGGCCGGGTGACCTGAGTTCGTTTCACCCTCCCGCCTTGCGCGCGCGAACGTCGAGATAGGCCTGCGTCAGCCGCGCCAGCACCGGGGATTTGCGTGTCCCGTTGGCGCCGCCGATCGGGTCTTCGATATGCAGCACCCGCAGATCGCGCATGAAATCCTCCCAGAGCGCCGGGCCGCCTTCCTCCAGCAATTGCGCGCGAATGCTGAGCTCCTCCGTGACCGGCAGGAAGCGTCGGCCCCAGGCGCCGAGCATGGCCAGCACCGGCACCAGCGCGATCGCCGGTTCGGCGAGGCTGTAGATGGCCTTCTGCGCATGGCTCGGATCGTCCATGCGGGTGATCAGCCCGAGCGCCTTCAGCCGCTTCAGCCGCGAGGCGAGAATATTCGAGGCAATGCCTTCGTGCGAACGCGTCAGCAGGTCACGGAAATGCCGGCGATTGCCGAACATCATGTCGCGGATGACAACCAGGCTCCAGCGGTCGCCCACCACCTCCATCGACAGGTTGATCGGGCAGCCCGACCGTCGCTCGATATCCACGCTCACCTCGTCCTTCGAACCGGTTGCAACATAGGATCGGTTATGGCAGTCTGCAACCAGTTGTAAAATGCAATCGGATTACTTTCGGGAGGAAGCGATGACGAAAGTGCGCGTGGCAGGGTTTTCCATATCGCTTGATGGTTTCGGCGCGGGGCCGGACCAGAGCCTCGAACAGCCCCTGGGCCTGCGCGGCAAGGAACTGCACGAATGGTTCTTCCCGACGCGCAGCTTTCGCACGATGATTGGGCAGGAGGGTGGCACACAGGGCATTGACGAGAGTTTCGCCATTCGCGCGATGGACAATTGCGGAGCTTTCATCCTCGGCCGCAACATGTTCGGCCCGGTGCGCGGCGATTGGCCGGATGAGAGCTGGAAAGGCTGGTGGGGCGACAACCCGCCCTATCATGCGCCGACCTTCATCCTCACCCATTATCCACGCGCGCCGATCGTCATGGAAGGCGGCACCGTCTTCCATTTCGTCACCAAGGGGATCGGTGCGGCGCTGGAGCAGGCGCGGGCGGCGGCCGGCGGACGCGACGTGCGCATCGGCGGCGGCGTCTCGACCGTGCGGCAATATCTGCAGGCCGGCCTGGTCGACGAGATGCATCTCGCGGTTTCGCCCGTCGTGCTGGGACAGGGCGAAAACCTGTTCGCCGGCATAGACCTGCCGGCGCTCGGTTTTCGCGTCACCGAACATGTGTTCGGCGAAGGCGCGACCCATATCGTTCTCAGCCGTTGAGGAAAAGCCGATGCCCTTCAGCCTCTATCTCCACCCTCTGTCATCCTATTGCCAGAAGGCCAAGACCGCCTTCTATGAAAAAGGCCTCGATTTTGAAACACGGATGCTCGACGGCAGCGAGCCGGTCGCCGGCGAATTCGCAAAACTCTCGCCCGTCGGCCGCTTCCCGATCCTCGTCGACGGCGACCGCGTCGTCTTCGAGGCGACCAGCATCATCGATCATATCGACCTGAATCACCCGGAGCCGCGCCTCATCCCCGCCGATGCGCAACTGGCCGTGGAAACACGCATGTGGGACCGCTTCTTCGACAATTACATCAGCACACCGCAGCAAAGGCTGGTCCTTTCCGCCATCGGCCGCGACAGCGCCGGCCTGGATGGCGGCGCGACGCTGCGCGCCGGGCTGGAAACTGCCTATTCTGTTCTGGACGAGCGCAGGGCGGGCCGCGAATGGGTGGTCGGCGATCGTTTCAGCCTGGCCGATTGCGCCGCCGCACCCGCCTTGCTCTATGCCGACTGGACGCATCCGATTTCGGAGCGCCCCCGCCATCTCTGGGTCTACCGCACCCGCCTGATTAGCTGCCCAAGCTATGCCCGCGCCCTCGATGAGGCGCGGCCTTACCGCCACCTTTTCCCGCTTGGCGCTCCTACCGACCGCGATTGAGACGGTTTTCCGTCTCCGCCAAAGCCGGCGACGAATCGCCGGCCGGCCATCGCTCAATTGACCCCAAGCTTCTTCAGCAAATCCTTTGCCTGCGCCATGGCCGCTTCCCGCCCGGCATCGTCGAGGAAGCCCGGGCCGCAATAATTGCGGAAATTCGCCAGATCGTTCCGCGTCAATCCCGGCCGGCGCGACTTGATGAGCACGATCTGCCAGGCACATCCCCTGACAGGATTGGCCTGGACTGCGGAATCGCAGCCCGTCGTCAGGCAAAACGAAACCTTGCGCTGCCCCCGCGGCTTTCCTGCAATCGCCTCTGCATAATCCCGCAGCAGATCCTGCCGCACAGCATTGCACGACCCCGGATCCTCCGCTGCGCTGCAATCCGTCATGCTCAGATAATCCGCTGCCGGCGGCCATTCGGACGCCTGCACTCCAGCAGGCAGGACAGCCATCACCGCTGCAAAAACCAATCGCAACATGTCCGACATCCCCTCAAGCCCTCAAACGGCTTCGCCGATCCCCTACCGATAATCACGGAAAGCGGCACGATTTTGAATCGCAGTGCCGAATTGGTTCTTGATGGGACGAAATGGTGGGCCCGGAGGGACTCGAACCCCCAACCAAGCGGTTATGAGCCGCCGGCTCTAACCATTGAGCTACAGGCCCGGCCGGAGGTTCCGGCGGTGGCGGGGCAATGGTATCCCGGCGCGGGTTTCGCTCTAGCGCAAATCCTGCACATTCTCAAGTGATTGCCGCAATAGCTTCACAATCGCAGGACAAGAAATGTTTCTGGTCTTTCACGCAATAGGAGAACGTATGCGCCTGATCCGAAAAGCCGACATGGCGGCAGCCTGCATCAGCCTTGCAATTCTGGCCGTGGCGGGTGCGCCGGCGATGGCCCAGAGTGCGGAGCGGAGGGAAGCCCGCATCACCGTCTCCGGCGAGGGCAATGCCGCCGTCAAGCCCGACATGGCGGTGATCACGCTCAGCGTCATGCGTCAGGCGGAAACGGCGCGCCAGGCGCTCGACGACAACAACAAAGCTATGGCTGCCGTTCTCGACGCCATGAAGAAGGAAGGCATCGCCGAGCGCGACCTGCAGACCTCCGGCTTCAGCATTTCGCCGCAATACGTCTATCCGAACAACAACGAGACGCCGCAGGCGCCGAAGATCGTCGCCTACCAGGCGACCAATACGCTGAGCGTGCGTCTGCGCGATCTCGACAAGCTCGGTGCGTTGCTCGACCAGTCGGTCAGCCTCGGCGTCAACCAGGGCGGCGACATCAATTTCACCAACGACAAGCCCGACGCCGTGCTCAACGACGCCCGCAAGGCTGCCGTCGCCGATGCCGTCTCCAAGGCGAAGCTGCTGACCGAAGCCGCCGGCGTCAAGCTCGGACGCATCATCGAGATCTCCGAAAGCGGCGGCCGCCCGATTCCCCAGCCGATGTACCGCATGGCCATGGCCAAGGAAGCGGCCGATGCGCCGGTGCCGATCGCGCAAGGGGAGACCAATTATACCGCCAATGTCAGTATCGTCTTCGCCATCGACCAGTAAGGCGCAGGCGATTCGAAACGGGAGTCCCGCAAGCGATTGCGGGATTTTTTGCTGTCCGGGCAGGGCGGAAAACGAAAACCCCTCGCAGCCGGGGCCGCGAGGGGTTCGTTCAAACGAGCCGCATGAAAATTTTAGCGTCGGATCAACGGGCAGCCGCGAACATTGGCGAAGACCATGCGGTCCCAGCCGCCGCGGCTGCGGCCTTCGACGATCACGCGGCGCGGGGTGACGTCGGTGACGCGGGCGCGGCGCATGCCGTAGTCGCGGGCGATGTCTTCGGCCATGCGCGGATGGCAGCCACGGCGCGAACCGCCCCAGCCATCCTGGACATGCTCGACGCGCGGGCCATCGTAATAGCCGAAATCGCCGGCGGCGGCGAAGCCGGCCGTGGCCGGCAGCGCGGTAACGGCGAGAAGTGCGGCGATGGCGGCGTTCTTGGCAAAGTGGATCATCAAGGTTCTCCTTCAAAGGGAATCGCGCGATAGCGAGTCCGGCCTTAGCTAGGGTTCATGGCAAAAAATGGCACAGTGTGCCGGTATGGCTAACGAAGAACTAACGGGCAGCCCGGCATGTTGGCGAAGACCATCCGTCCCCAGCCGAAGCGGCCATGGCCTTCTACGACGACGCTGCGCTGGTTGAAATCGGCGACCGTCGGGCGGCGAATGCCTTCCTGTTCCGCCTGGCCCATGGCATTGAGGGGTGCGCAGCCGCGCGTTCCACGCCAGCCGCGATGGCGATCGTTGCGCGGCGCATCGGGATAGACCACTGCGACATCGCGGTCGTGGCCCAGCATCGCTTCGTCAGCGGCGACCGGCGCCGTCATGGCGGCCAATCCCAGCATCAGGAAAAGCGAGCCCGCAATCCGCTGTCGTGTCGTCATCGTCGTCACCTTGTTCCGGCACCCGACCCATTCCGGTTTGCCGATGATGCGACATTATCCGCACGAAACTGAATGCGGCCGGAACCGGCCATTCATCCGGCGTTTATGTTCACGCCGAGAGATACAGCACGACGCTGCGCCGATGCGGGCGGTCGCGATGCTCGAACAGGTAGAGGCCTTGCCAGGTGCCGAGCGCCAGCCGTCCGGCGATAACCGGAATACCGATCGAGGCCTGTGTCAGCGCCGCCTTGATATGCGCCGGCATGTCGTCCGGTCCCTCGTCGGTATGGCGCACCCAGCGCATCGACGGATCGGAGGAGGGCGGAACGACGCGCGCAAAAAATTCCTCGAGGTCGCGGCGAACGTCCGGATCGGCATTTTCCTGAATAAGAAGCGAACAGGAGGTGTGGCGCACGAAAACGGTGAGCAAACCATCTTCGTTGCCATCGGCCTGAACGAATTCTTCTGCCGTGCGGGTGAATTCGTAGAGCCCCTGACCCTTCGTATCGATGGTGATGGTCTTGGATGGCATGGCACGCTCCGGTTTCGATGGCAACGCAGATGCGCCATGCCGGCGTACCGGTCAATGGTGCAGCGTCTGGATGTGCTCGCCGCCGAGCGCATCCAGGAAGGCGCGTCTCGCCTCTTCGGCATCGCGTGTGTGGCGCAAGGCCTCGATACAGGCATTCTTCGCCGCTTCATAGGTCAGCCCGCTGGCGCTGTGGCATTCATGGATGAGGTAGCACAGCGCTTCGCTGGGGCCATGGAAAACGCGATGTCCGCATTCGGGCACGGTCACGTCGACGGGCACGAGCCATCGTATGCCGGTGGTTTCCGGCGTGAAATGGGGTTGCATGGGTTCCTCCTCGTTGATTCTTGTCGAACGTTCTGGGCAGCCTTATGTTCCGCGAACTGCCTCGTCCGCATGCGGGATCGGAACCATTTTTGCTTTGAGTCGTTCTTCCGCGGATGTGTGCAGGTTTTCGCCGGCCCGGTCGGCCGGCTTTTTCGGAGAAGTGAAATGTTGAGACTTGTCTCCTCGTGCTGCCTGGCCGCTCTCGTGACGGCGGGAACCTTCGTGCCTTTCGTCACGCCGACGCATGCGCAGGATATGGAATTGCAAATCGGCCCGGATGGCGTGCGCCCGGTCATTCGCGACCGCCGTGAAGAGGAGCGCCGCCGGCGGCTGCGCGAACAGGAACACGAGGACTTCCGTGCCGGCTGCGATCCGGACCAGGCGGTCGAGGAAGCCCGCGATGCCGGTCTGCGCCGTGCGCGCGTGGTGCGCATGAACGAGCGCCGCATCGTGGTCGAGGGCCGCACCGATGACGGTATCGAGCGCATGACCTTCGCCAACCGGCCCGGCTGCCCGGAATTGTGATCGATCGCAGCCATTCCCGATGAATTTCGGCCCGGATCGATCGTTCGATTCGGGCCGATTTCGTTTGCGGGATTTTAGGCATGAGAAAAACCCGCCGGGGAACGGCGGGTTTTTCAGCATGGATTTATGCGTTTTTAGTTCATGCGGCCGTTTTCTTCCTGGGCCATGTCGATGGCGTCCTTGCCATTCTTAGAAAGCCGGACGCGACCGCTGTCGACATCCGAAACCATGTCCAGAGGAATGAAGTGATGGTGACCCTGATGCCCGGCCTTGCCGTTATCGGCTTTCGTCAGCTTGATACGGCCGCCTTCGACGCGGTCGACGGTACCGACATGCACGCCATCGGCGCCGACGACTTCGGCATGTTCCTTGATCTCGGAAGCGTTGATCATGTCTAATCCTCCTTTGATTTGACACAGAAGGAACGCCGCGCCGCTGAAATCGATCCATGGAAATCGAAATTTCCGGCAGGCCCTTTGCAAGACGCGCCGCACTTCCCATCTCGATTGACGTCAGTTCCTTTTGAAAAGCCCATGTCCTCCGATCCCAAGCGCCGTTTCCGCGATTTTCCGATCACTCCGCAGGCCGTCTTCATCTGGCTTGCCATTCTCGGCTCCGTTGCCGGCTACCAGTTGCTGTGGTCGTCGCATCCACAGCCGCTGACGATCACCATCGACATTCCTGATGACGCGTCGCCGGCAAGCTGAGCCGCTTTACTTCCGCCGCGCCTTCGGGAATGAATGCCGCGTGATACGGAGGACGAGATGACCATCGAACAGGATCTCAACGACATCGAAACCCAAGAGGCGGCGCTGCGCTTCGACGCATTCGACCTGAGGGCGGCGTTTTCGCTCGGCAAGCGGCTGGTGAAGATGGCGACGGAGCGCGATCTCGGCGTCGCCATTGACGTGACGCTGCATTCCATGCCGGCCTTCTATGCCGCTCTTCCCGGCTCGACCCCCGACAATGCCAATTGGATTCGCCGCAAGCGCAACATGACGCTGCGCTATTTCCGCAGTTCCTATGCCTGCGGGCTAATGCTGAAGAAGGCCGGCAAGACAGTGGCCGACAACGGCCTGTCGGAGGTGGATTTCGCGCCACATGGCGGCTCCTATCCGATCTTCGTCAAGGATACCGGCTGCATTGGCGCCGTCACCGTTTCCGGCTTGCCGCAGCGCGAGGATCACAACCTGGTGGTCGAGGCGCTCTGCGCCATGCTGGGTGCTGACCACGACACGCTGAAGCTCGGCTCGGAATAATAGGGGTGCCGGACAGAGATCCGGCACCATTTTCGTTAAACCTTGCCGCCGCTTTCGGCGATCATCTTCGGCAGGCTGCCTTCTGCCGGATAGAGCGGGATGAGGCAGGCCTGCAGCGCGTGATAGATGTCGCCCTTGCCGGGGAATAGCGTGTTGGCGGGCCGCAGGTCTTCCGTCAATTCCTCATGCCAGCCGCCATGGTCGTGATCGAGGAAGGCATTGGCGACGATGTTCCAGATCTTTCGGTAGCTGCCCTCGTGGAAATCGCTCGGGCGATGCTGGTTGAGAAAATGCGCTGCACCCGCGCCCTCACTGACCGGCCACCACAATTTGCTGCGCTTGGCGGGCGCATCGTCCCAGTCGAGCGTGTAGAAGAAACCGCCTTTGGTCTCGTCCCAGCCGAGCGCCATGGATTGGGAGAACAGGCCTTCGGCGGCTTGCGGCATCCAGTCGTGGCGCTTGCCGCCCAGCGACCAAAGCTGCAGGATCAGCCGCGCCCATTCCAGCCAATGGCCGGGCGTCGTGCCCGAAGGGCGGAACATTTCGTTGCCGCGATAGTCCTTGTCGAGCGCCCAGTCGCGCGAAAAATGCTCGGCGACGCGCCAGCCGACCGAGCCGGCCGAACGGCGGATGATGAGGTCGGCGATGCTTTCGGCCTTGTCGAGATAGGCGCGCTCGCCGGTCGCCTCGTAAGCGGCCATCAACGCTTCGGTGAGGTGCATGTTGGAATTCTGGCCGCGATAGGCGCCGCCGTCGATCTCGCTCCAGTCGGCATTGAATTCCTCGGCGATGGCGCCGGGCCGCGCTTCCCAGAATTTCGTTTCGAGGATGTCTGTCACATCTGCCAGCATCCGCTCGGCCAGCGGATGGCCAGCGACTTTGGCGGAGGAGGCGGCAAGCAGCACGAAGGCATGGCCGTATCCCTGCTTGGAGCTATCGACCGGGCCGTCGTCGTTCAGTGACCAGACATAGCCGCCATGGGTCGTGTCGCGATGGCGGTTCCAGAGATAGGTCATGCCGTGATCGACAATGTCGTCGGCGCCGGGGCGGCCGAGCAGGCTGGCGATTGCGAAGCAATGCACCATGCGGGCGGTGGAATGGATGGCGCGCACCTGTCCCGCCGCATCCAGCGGCCTGCCGGCGCGGTCGAGATCGTTGAAGCCGCCGCGCGGATTGACGGCGCGATGCTGGAAGAAATCGTAGAGACCGTCCGCCTGCTGCCACAGCCAGCGGCGGTGATAGGGGCGGTCGCTCCAGCGGCCGGGCAGGCCCGTGGCTTGGTTTTCTCCGGTCATCGATGCTTGTCCTCCCTGGCGACGCGATGCGCCGAGCAGATATATCCGGCTGATGTACGTCTGTCATCTGGGGATGGAAACGTTATCGCAAGGCGCCAGGGCGGCGGCGATTGATGAATCGATGCCGCGTTTTGTCAGGCTTGGCTGACAGAATGATTCAGGTCACTGGCAAATCGGGTGAAGAATTTTGCTCCTCATTCTGGCCTTCTCCCTCGCGCGTCTCCCTTACGGCATTGCTTCGTGTGGGGAGCAGGTGCGGCAGCCGGATGAGGGGCAACTTCAATACCCGGAGAAATCGATTCATGCTGACTTTGTATGGCGTTGTTTTGTATTGAAATTCCTCCATAGGCCTGCCACCTTCGCTCACGGATCATAAGCAAAGGGAGAGAGTCATGGCCGAGGGACAGATGCAGGCGGCGACCCGGCCAATGCCGACGGAGCCGGGTATCCTGGCCTTTCTGGCGCGCTGCGATGCCTTCTATCCGGTGGATGCGGTCAACGGCACCATCGAGCAGCAGCGCGGCTGGTACGATGCGCTTTGCGCCGCCTTCTCGCCAGCGCTGCCGGCCGGGCTGGTGAAAACCGATGGCCAAATCGGCGCGGTCCCAATCCGCCGCTACCGGCCGGCGGCGTTGCGCACGGGGCGACATCTGCTCTACCTGCATGGCGGCGGCTTCGTGGTCGGTTCGCTGGAAAGCCACGATGCGATCTGCGCCGAAATCGCCGAGGGTGTCGGGGCGGAACTGACGGCGGTGGATTATCGCCTGGCGCCGGAGCATATCTGGCCGTCCCAGACGGATGATTGTTATACCGTGCTGAAATCCCTGCTGGCCGAGGGACATGAGGTCGTGCTGATCGGCGACAGTGCCGGAGGCAATCTCGCGGCCGGGGTGGCGGTGCGGGCGCTTCGCGACGGATTGAAGGGTGTCGTGGCGCAGGCGCTGATCTATCCGGCGCTCGGCGGCGATCTCGAAACCGGCTCCTATGAGGAGATGGGCGAAGCTCCTGGCCTGACGACGGCGGATGTGCGCTATTACCGTGACATTCTAAAAGCGCCTGATGACCCGGTCGCCCATGCCTTGCGGATCGCCGATGTCCGCGGCCTGCCGCCCGCCTATATCACCACGGCGCATTTCGACCCGTTGCGCGACGATGGCGCATTGTTTGCCGCGCGCCTGGCGGCGGCCGGTATCGAGGTTTGGTATCGCGACGAGCCGCAGATGGTCCATGCCTGGCTGCGCGCCCGGCACATGAGTGAAGGCGCCGCCGCCGGTTTTCGCGCGCTGGTGACGGCGATCAGCCATTTTGCGGGGAGCAGCTAAGAAATCGCCCGTGGCAGTGGGGCTGCCGCCACGGGCTTCCCGCGCGATTTACATGAAATCGCGCGGGATTCTTTTTTCGAAGGTCTTGTGGAAGACCTGGGTCTCGCCCTCATAACCGGTCAGTTCGGCTTCGGTGACCCATTCCGTCGCGGTGCAGGACAGTTTTGCCGTCGAGACCGTGCGCACCGACCAGCCGTCGCGCTGCATGTCGCAGATCCAGGTGGATTGGCCGGTCATCGACAGCGGATCGTTCGGGCGGATCGTCCACAATTCCTCGCGCACCTGCCGGGTCGATAGACCGGTGCCGGGGCGTTCGGAAAGGCCGGTATCCTCGTAGATACGGTATTCGGTGCGGTTGGCGGTGAGATCGCGGTTGACCGAACGGTGCGTCGTGCCCGGCGCATGCTCGATATATTTGGGCAACGGGTCGGGATTGTCCGGCTGCCTGACCGTGATCTTCTCGTGATCGCCAAGCTTCGGCAGGGCAAGACCAAGCGTCGCCAGGTCGAGCGTCACGCCGGGATCGGTGGGCGCGGGCAGGATCATCGGCCAATAGGCAGTCGAGATCGCCAGGCGAATGCGGTGCCCCCGACGGAAACGATAGCCGCAGGCATCGAGCACCAGCCGGATCGCGACCTTCTCGCCCTTGGGCATCGCCTTCGGGTTTTCGTCGCCGTCGCGATGGGAGAGGTTGAGCACGCCGAAGGCGATGCGGGTGGCGGTGCCATCGGGATGCACATCGACCAGGCGGGCGCAAAGGTTAGCCCAATCGGCGTCACAGGCGAGTTCGACGGCGACGACCGGACGGCCGAGAATATCGACATCCTCTTCCAGCACGGCGGTTTCGATGACCAGCGAACCAGCATCGTCGCCGCGCTGGTCGAGCGCCATTTCCGCATCCGGCTTCAGGGTGAAATATTCGCCGGAGGCCGTACCTGTGTCGAGCGGCGAGCGGATGTAGCGGTCATGCCCCTTCGCGCCGGGAATCGGGCTGCCGGCGGTGAGCACGCCGAACTGGTCGGCATAATAGCTTGCCGTTTCCGGCTCCGCCCAGGCCTGCTTGCCGATCCAGAAACCGGGATCGAAATCGCGGCGCGGCGCCGGCGGACGGGGGTCTTCGGTGATATAGGCGCGCACCTGCGGCAGGTTCTCGATGCCGTTTTCCTCGCCGCGCAACCAGCGGTTCCACCAGGCGATGGCTTCGCCGATGAAATCGGCGCGCGGCTTCGGCCAGGCGAAGTGCGGATATTTATGCACCCAGGGGCCGATCAGGGCCTTGGCCTTGCCGCCCAGTCCTTCGACGGCCTTGAGCGGTGTGTTGCGATAGCCGTCCGCCCAGCCGGCGATGACGATCGCCGGGATCTGCACGTCGTCGAAATTGTCGCCGATGGAGCCGTGTTTCCAGAAGGCGTCACGGCGCTGGTGCGACAGCCATTCCTCCATGAAATAGGGTTCCTTCTCCAGCCGCTCCATCCACATCTCGCGCCAGCGCTCGCCGACGAGAGCCGGATCGGGCGACCGCGACTGGTAGCCGAGCATCGTCGCCGCCCAGGAAAGCTGGGCGGAGAGATGCGTGCCGTTCTTATAGTGGATGTCGTCATTGTAGCGGTCGACGGTGGAGGCGATGGATATCACCGCCTTCAACGCCGGCGGGCGCAGTGCGGCCGTCTGCAGGCAGTTGAAGCCGCCCCAGGAGATGCCCATCATGCCGACCGAACCGTTCGACCAGGGCTGTTCGGCGATCCAGCCGATCAGTTCGCAGGCGTTTGCGAGTTCGAGTTCCGTGTATTCGCCATCGATGACGCCGTCGGATTCGCCTGAGCCCCTGATGTCGACGCGCACGCCGGCAATGCCGGCGGCGGCGAATTCGGGATAGGTGGAATCGTCGCGCAGGCAGGTGCCGTCATGCTTGCGATACGGCAGGAACTCGAACACGGCCGGGACCGGATCGGCCTCGGCATTGTCCGGCATCCAGATGCGCGCCGCCAGACGGGTGCCGTCCTTGAGCGTGATCCACTCGTTTTCGATGATGGTGAAGGGGCGTTTGCCTGACATGTTCTCTCAAAACTCCCGGATTTTAGGCGTCAAGCCAGACGCGGCTGCCGATATAGCCGTTCGACAGGTCGTTGCCGATGTCGTCGACATAACCCTTGACGCTCTTCGACTGGGCCATGACATAGTCATTGAACACGGGCAGGATGAGGCCGCCTTCGTCCCGGACCATCAGCGCCATGGTGCGATAAATCGCCTTGCGCTTGGTCTCGTCCAACTCCGAGCGCGCCTGCAGCAGCAGCTTGTCGAAATCCGGGCGCTTGAAACGGGTGTCGTTCCATTCCGCCGTCGAGAGATAGGAGGTGGAATAGCGCGAATCCTGTGTCGGGCGGCCGCCCCAATAGGTGGCGCAGAAGGGCTGAGCGTTCCAGACATTGGTCCAGTATCCGTCTTCAGGCTCGCGCTTGACCTCGATCTGGATACCGGCCTTCTTGGCGCTTTCCTGGAACAGGATGGCGGCATCGACGCCGCCCGCGAACGCCGCATCCGAGGGGCGCAGCAGGACCGGCCCATCGACGCCGGATTTCTTGCCGTTGACCGGATAATCGTTGCCGAGCGTGCCGTAGCCGCCCAGCACCTTGTCGAGGATCGCCTGCCGGTCGATGGCGTATTTCAGCGCCAGACGCAGGTCGTTGTTGTCGAAGGGCGCAGTGTCGCAGTGCATCAGGAAGGCATAGAAGCCCTTGCCGGCATTGCGCACGATCTCGACCTTCGGCGCGCGCTTGAGCAGGGGCACAGTCTTCGGGTCGATATTGTTGACGAAATGCACCTGGCCCGAAGAGAGGGCGGCGACGCGGGCGGTCGTATCGTTCATGACGATGATTTCGACGGATTCGACATAGCCGCGATCCGAGCGCCAGTCATTGGGGTTCTTCTCGAAGGTGGCGCGCACGCCGGGCTCGAACTTGGCAAGCTTGTAAGGGCCGGTGCCGATGGCCGCCGCCGGATTGTCGACGCCGCCCTTCGGCTGGATGATCAGGTGATAATCGGAAAGCACCAGCGGCAGGTCGGCATTGCCTTCGGTCAGGGTCAGTACGAGATCGCCGGCCTTTTCCTCGATGGTCTTGATGGAGGAGAGCAGGCCAAGCGCGCCGGACTTCGAATTGGCGTCGGCATGGCGCTTCAGCGTCGCGACGATATCGGCGGGGGTCATCTTGGTGCCGTCATGGAAAGCGACGTCGTTGCGCAGCTTGAAGGTCCAGACGGAAGCGTCGGCGGAGGGTTCCCAGGCGGTGGCGATCGAGGGCAGGGCGGCGCCGGTCTTCGGGTCCGATTCGATCAGCGTATCGCCCCACAGGCGGCCGACGACGAACAGGACGGATGCGCTGTAGGTGGCGGGGTCGAGCGTGTCGCTGGTCGCGCCGCCCTTGAGGCCGAGCTTCAGGTGGCCGCCGCGCTTCGGCTCGTCGGCGGCATGCGCCGTTGCCGGCACCAGCAGGCCGCCGGCGGTGACGCTCATCGCGCCAAGGGCGGCAGCGCCCCCGAGAAAGCCACGGCGGCTGAGGCCGGTGTTCGAAAGCATGTCCTGTATCGTCTTGGAGAAATCGCTCATTCCAGAACCCCTTGTCCTTTGGTGTTGACGGCGAGCCTAACGGGGAGAATGCGTCGTGCAATTTCGCATTCTGACGCGATCTTATGCGAATTTACGCTATAGGGTTTCGATCGTTTCGTTGAAAAGATCCATCCATGAGCGCTCTTGCCGAAAATCTGAAAGCTGCCTGCGCCACTGTGCGATCGATTTCCCATGTCTGTCGGGAAATTGGCCTCAACCGGCAACAGTTCAATCGTTACATCAATGGCGAAACGCGACCTTCCGCACATAATCTAGCACGGATTGCCGGGTTTTTCGGCTTGCAGGCTGGAGATTTTGCATTGGCGCCGGCCGCTTTCCGCCAACGGCTGGAACACCGCGGCCGCAGCGGCGGCGAAGGGCTGCCGTTGCTTGACGGCTTCCCGGGCGATCTCGCCGCATTGCGTCGCCACGCCGGCTATTTCCAGACCTATCATTGCACGCCTTCCTGGCCGGGGCTGGTCGTGTGCTCTTGCAGCCGGCTGTACGAGGAAAACGGCGAGATGCGGGTGAAATCCATCGAGCGTATCCGCGACACGGTCAACGAAATCCGCCAGGATTCGAAATATGTCGGGCTGGCGGCGTATTGGCGCAACCGCATCTTCATTACCGAGCGCAGCTTGGGCATGAACCCGATGCTGTCACAGGCAATCCTGATCCCCTTCGAGATGGCGCACCAACGCGTCTATCTGCGCGGCGTGACGACCGGCGTTTCCTGGCGCAAGGGAAACCTGCCCTATGCGACACGCACGATCTGGCGGCATATGGGCGCAAAGCCGGATCTGCGCGCGCTCCTGCGGCGTTGCGGCGTGCTGCCGCTGGCATCAAGGCAATTGCCGCCCACCGTGCGTGCTTTTCTGGACAGTCCCTCGGCGGAGCTTCTGACGGTGCCGACGGAATATTGAGGTTGCATTCCTCTTTGCGCATTCTCGCTTAAAGACATGTCCTCAAGGTTGTGCCAGGCTTGTAGACTTCGACAGCGAAGCAGCAGGCGCCGCGCCAGCCGGCGCCGACCGGTGAGGATGAGCCGCACCGGCCGAGGCAGTGGCTCTGCTCTCGAACAGGAGTGATCGCGATGTGGTTGAAACCATTCAGCATCACGCTTACGATACGGAAAACCCGCACGAGCTGGTCGGCTAGCGTGCGGGTCAGTTTCCTAACATAAGCGAAACGGATCAGGGGGAACGGCCCCTGATCCACTCCTGCAATATAAGGATGTTTCATCTGCGCTTCAAGCCTGAATGCAACCTAGGTTGTAGGGCTGGCCAACGTCATCCTTAAGTAAACGAAATGGATCAGGGGGTGCGCCCAAGATCCCTTCCCGCAATATCGCCCTATTCCTCAAGGCTTCCCAGTCACCCATCAATTCCCGGCGCTGGCCATGCGGCGGCTTGCGAGAGCTTTTTCGAGCCAGCCGATTTCCATTTCCGGCACGGATTTCAACAGCAGGTCGGTGTAGTCGTCGAAGGGTGGCGACAGGGCGACGCGCTTCGGGCCGAAGCGGACGAGCTTGCCGCGATGCATGACGGCGACGGAATCGGCGATCGCCCGGACGATGGCGATGTCGTGGGTGATGAAGATATAGGAGAGCTGGCTTTCCGCCTGCAGCCGCATCAGGAGCTTGAGGATGCCTTCGGCGACCAGCGGGTCGAGCGCCGAGGTCGGTTCGTCGCAGAGGATCAGCTCCGGCTTGGCGGCCAGCGCGCGGGCGATGGCCACACGCTGCTTCTGACCGCCGGAAAGCTCGGCCGGATAGCGGTCGGCGAAACCGGCGCCCATCTCGATCTGTTCCAGCAGTTCCTTGACACGCGCCGTCTTCGCCGCGCCTCGTAAGCCGTAATAGAAGGTCAGGGGGCGGCCGATGATGTCGCGCACCGTCTGGCGCGGATTCATGGCAGTATCGGCCATCTGATAGATGAGCTGGATGCGGCGCAGCTCGTCGCGCGAGCGGCCGGAGAGCGTCGGCGTCAGCGGCTTGCCGTCAAAGGAAATCGAGCCGGAGAGCGGCGGCAGCAGCCCGGTGATGACGCGCGCCAGCGTCGACTTGCCAGAGCCGGATTCGCCGACCACCGCCAGCGTCTGCCCCTTGGGCAGATGCAGCGACACGTCATGCAGAACACGGAAACCATTCGGGTATCCGGCCGTGATGTTGTCGACCTTCAGCAGCGTGCCGCTCTGGTCCTGCGCCTCCTCCTTGCCGCTCTGGCGGACGTTGACGAGGGCGCGGGTATAATCCTGTCGCGGCTCCTCGATGATCTGCTGGGCCGTGCCGTATTCCACGGTCTTGCCATGGCGCAGCACCATGATGTCGTCGGAGATCTGGGCGACGACGGCGAGATCGTGGGTGATGTAGAGCGCGGCGGTGTGAGGTTCCTCGATAGCGTGCTTGATGGCGGCGAGCACGTCGATCTGGGTGGTGACGTCGAGCGCCGTCGTCGGCTCGTCGAAGACGATCAGCGACGGATTGGGGCAAAGCGCCATGGCGGGCACTGGGCGCTGCAACTGGGCGCCGGAGACCTGGGTGGGGAGGGGGCGGCCAGAGGGTGC
>Ga0066256_1003167_pt1 | contig 16321 bp, 13 predicted proteins | sample ThiBio_1000_biof_FD_87107 | JGI IMG/M metagenome (GOLD analysis project Ga0066256, IMG submission 87107) | Wastewater bioreactor microbial communities from Cape Town, South Africa - Thiocy_expt_1000_biof (version 2) | ecosystem: Engineered > Bioreactor > Thiocyanate-remediating >...
CGTAGGCCGGCGTCGCTATGTCGTTGCCAAAGCCAGCCCCGGCACACGCAGCCATGGCCCGTTGACGCGCGTGGATCCCGGCAAGCCGAACGCTGCCGGTTTTGACATTAGCCGATGCGATGTCCCGGTCGTGGAGCCCGCCGAGCCCCTTGCCGCAGCGCCCGCGCCTCAGCCTGATGTCGGCCCGGTGCGGTCCGACGCGACGTACATGCCGACATCGGCGCGCACCGTCGCCCGGATCGAGCGCCGGGAGACTGTCGAAGCCGGTTTGCCATTACCCCTGGAACGAGCTGACCATGGCCAGCGGGAGCGTGCTCTCTCTGAGCCTGAAGCGGACGCCCGCATGAAGGCCGAGGGACACGTGCGGGTCCAGACGCTCGAGCGAAAGCGGCAGAGGGCGCAGCGCCGCATCCATCGTGAGGCGATGTACGAAAACTATCGCCGAACGCTGGTCGGCACTTCTCAGTAGCGCCCCGGGATGGAGCTACGCGGGCTTGCGGTAGACGTCCTTGAGCGCGATGCGCCCATCCTTGAACGTATAGACCTCGACGCCCTCGTGGTCGCTGACAGCGCCGTCAGCTCGGCGCGTCTCGGTCATTTTGAAGGTCATGAACGAGACCTCGGGCAGGTGCTGGTAGACGACATCGCGGAAACGCACCTCGCTGAACGTTTCCCGCTGGCGCTCGAAGTGGGCGTGAATGGCCTCGGGACTCGCGAGCAGGCGCGGCGCGCCCTTCTCGTCCTGTCCCCGCCACTCGAAATCCGGCGCGACGACACGGTAGAGGGCCTCTACATCCTTCTTGAAGAACGCGCGGCCAAAGGCCTTGAACAGCTCCTCACGCTCCGCCAGCGCCGAGCCTGTAAGTGTCATTTTTCGAGACCTCCCGAGATCTTATGCTGGGTGTAGTGCAGGCGATTTGGACGAAAGCTGCCCTTTCTTGTGCGCCGAAGACGGGCTAAGAGGGACGCCGTAACCGACCACCACGGGGATACGATGCCATGAACATCCATGAGTACCAAGCCAAGGAGCTCTATCGGCAGTATGGCGTGCCGACGGGCAAGGGCTTCCCCGCGTTCACGGTTGCCGAGGCCGTCGAGGCGGCCAGGAAGCTGCCGGGCCCGGTCTGGGTGGTCAAATCGCAAATCCATGCCGGCGGTCGCGGCAAGGGCAAGTTCAAGGAGGCTTCGGCCGGCAGCGGGGGCGGCGTCCGGCTCGCAAAGTCCGTCGAGGAGGTCGAGGCTTTCGCCGGCCAGATGCTCGGCAATACGCTCGTCACTGTCCAGACGGGACAGGAAGGCCGGAAGGTGCAGCGCCTCTATATCGAGGACGGCTCGGCGATCGCCCGCGAGCTTTATCTCTCCGCGCTCGTCGACCGCGCCACGAGCCGCGTCTCGTTCATCGTGTCGACCGAAGGCGGCATGGACATCGAGCAGGTCGCCCACGACACGCCCGAGAAGATCCTTACGTTCTCGATCGATCCCGCGTCGGGCTATTTCCCCTATCACGGCCGCAAGGTTGCATTTGCGCTCGGCCTCACCGGCGATCAGGTCGGCCAGTGCGTCAAGCTCGTCGGCGACCTCTACCGGATGTTCGTCGAGAAGGACATGGCGCTGCTCGAGATCAATCCGCTCGTCGTGACGAAGGACGGCAAGCTGCTCGCGCTCGACGGCAAGATGAACTTCGATTCGAACGCGCTCTTCCGCCAGAAGGACATCGTCGCCATGCGCGACCTCGCGGAGGAGGATCCCTCCGAGGTCGAGGCGTCGAAGTACGATCTCTCCTACGTTAAGCTCGACGGCCAGATCGGCTGCCTCGTCAATGGTGCGGGCCTCGCCATGGCAACCATGGACATCATCAAGCTCCATGGCATGGAGCCTGCAAACTTCCTCGATGTCGGTGGATCGGCCTCGAAGGAGAAGGTCACGGCCGCGTTCAAGATCATTCTCAATGATCCGAGCGTGAAGGGCATCCTGGTCAATATCTTCGGCGGCATCATGCGCTGCGATATCATCGCGGAGGGTGTTGTTGCTGCAGCGCGGGAGCTTGGCGTGACAGTGCCGCTCGTCGTGCGGCTCGAGGGCACCAACGTCGAGCTCGGTAAAAAGATCATGGCCGAGTCGGGCCTGCAGATTCTCAGCGCCGACAACCTCGCCGATGCGGCGAAGAAGATCACCGATGCGGTGCGCGCCGCCGGCTAGGTGCAGCGACGGTTAGAATTATTCTTCATCGCATGAGGCACGCGCCATCCACGCGTGGAGAGAAAGCTCGTCCGGTTTTCGGACGGACTGTAACGTGTGTGCCACGAGCCGCGCACTTAGAGCGTGCAGCCATGTTCCCGTGCGATTGCCAATCGCCGCGGCTTGTCAGAGGATAGGCTCGGCCTGAGCGGAAGCATCTGCTGCTTGCCGTCGGGACGCTCGCCCAGGCTGTCGCCCGCAGTCGATTCTGCGGCCCTCTTGGAGACCTCGCATGGACCTCGGTACGACGAAGATGCTCGCCCGCAAGGAGGGCGGCATCGGCTGGATGATCTTCAACCAGCCGGAGAAGCGCAACGCCGTCTCCTACGAGATGTGGGTCGCAATCCCGAAGATCATCGCCGACTTCGAAGCTGATCCGAACGTGCGCGTGATCGTGCTCACGGGCGCGGGCGACAAGGCCTTCGTGTCCGGTGCCGACATCTCGGAGTTCGACAAGAAGCGCGACCGCGAAGAGACCATCAAGATCTACGATCAGGCCGGATCGACGGCGCAGGCAGCCATCAGCAATGTGAGCAAGCCGACGATTGCCATGATCCGCGGCCTGTGCGTTGGCGGCGGCGTCGCCATCGCCCTCAATACCGATATCCGCATCTGCGGCCACGACAGCTTCTTCGCCGTGCCGGCCGCGCGGCTGGGTCTCGGCTATCGCGCGTCGGGGATCAAGCGTCTCGTCGACATCGTCGGGCCTGCCTTCGCCAAGGAGATCTTCTTCACAGCGAACCGTTTCACCGCCGAGGACGCGCGCATCATGGGCCTCGTCAACCGCGTCGTGCCGGCGGAGGAACTCGAAGCCTACGTGCACAAGTATGCGGCGACGATCGCCGACAACGCGCCCCTGACGATCAAGGCCGCCAAGCTCGCGATCCATGCCGCGACCCAGGACGCCGACAAACGCGACACGGCCACGCTCGACGCCGCGATCAATGCCTGCTTCGCGAGCGAGGACTATGTCGAGGGGCGCCGTGCGTTCATGGAGAAGCGTCGTCCGGTATTCAAGGGGCGGTAGATAGCGCGGGGCAGGCTGGAGGCATGTGGATGCGCATCGAAACGCGGCTAACACAGCAGCTCGGGATCCGGCATCCCATCATACTGGCGCCGATGGGATCGGCTGCGGGTGGTGCGCTGGCGAGCGCGGTGACGAATGCCGGCGGCCTCGGACTGATCGGCGGCGGCTATGGCGATGCCGCATGGATCGAGCAGCAGTTCCGCGAGGCGGGGAATACGCGTGTCGGTGGCGGCTTCATCACGTGGTCGCTGGCCCAAGCTCCTCAGCTCCTGGACGGAATGCTCGCCCACAAGCCTGCCGCGGTGTTTCTGTCGTTTGGCGATCCGCGGCCCTTCGCGCCCGCGATCAAGGCATCGGGGGCACTGTTGATCTGCCAGGTCCAGTCCCGCGGCGATTGCATGGAAGCGCTGGAGGCGGGCGCCGACATTGTCGTCGCTCAAGGCACGGAGGCCGGAGGGCACGGCGCACGGCGTGCGACCATCACTCTGGTGCCCGAGATCGCCGACCTGCTGGCGCGCGAGGCGCCTGAGGTTCTGCTCTGCGCGGCGGGCGGCATTGCCGATGGGCGCGGCTTGGCGGCCGTGCTCGCGCTCGGTGCCGATGGCGTGGTGGTCGGCACGAGGTTCTGGGCCGCGGTCGAGGCGCTCGTGCATCCGAACGTGAAAGCCGCTGGCGTCCGGGCGACAGGTGACGACACGCTGCGCACGTCCTCGACGGACATCGTGCGCGAGCGGTACTGGCCGGGCCGGTTCGACATTCGGGTGGTGCGCAACGAATTCACCGATCGCTGGCACGGCAAGGAGGAGGAGCTGCGCGCCAACCGACCGCCCGAGACCAAACGCGTGATGTCCGCGATCGATGCCGGTGACCCCGCGTTCGCGCCGATCATTGCCGGCGAAGCCCTCGGCCTTATTGAAGAGATCGAGCCGGCCGAGGCCATCGTCTCGCGCATGGTGCACGAGGCTGTCGATACGCTCAAATCGACGGCGCGGCTTGTACGGTAGCTACACGATCCTCGCGTACCGCCCCTCGACCGGATAGCCGGGATCAGTATAGCCGGGCGATGACGGATGCCCTGGCCTGACGAGACTATCGACCAGCGCCTCGTCCTCCTTCGTCCAGGAGAACTCCAGCGCGCCGGGGTAGTTGGCCCACTGTTCGAAGGTGCGCGGACCGGCGATCACTGAGGTGACGGCCGAATTGTTGAGGACCCACGCCACCGCAAAGTGGATGAGGCTCACGCCCTTGGCGTCGCAATGCGCCTTGAGCCTGGCTGCGACGGCGAGCGACTCGGCCCGCCACTCGGTCTCCATCATGCGTTTGTCGTTGCGCCCGGCGCGCGTATCCGGCGGCGCGTTGCTGCCGGGCTGGTACTTGCCGGAGAGGATGCCGCGCGCGATCGGGCTGTAGGACGCGACACCAAGGCCGAAGGCGCGCGCGGCTGGCAGCACCTCCACCTCGGGCATCCGGTTCATGAGATTGTAGTAGGGCTGGAGCACGATCGGCGTCGGCGCGCCGACGGCACGGCAGGCCGTGTCGATCACCGGAATGTGCCACGCGCGCACGTTCGAGAGGCCCCAGTAGCGGAGCTTGCCGGTGCGAATGAGGTCGCCGAACGTCTCGGCGACGCTTTCCCACGGCACGCTGGGATCGACGCGGTGAATGTACTCGATGTCGATGTGGTCAGTGCCGAGCCGCTTGAGCGACGCATCGACGGCTTCGATCATGTGCCTGCGGGAAAGACCGCGGTCATTTGGCCCCGGTCCCATCGGTTGGGCGAGCTTGCTTGCAAGGATCCAGTGATTGCGCCGCGCTTTGATGATGCGGCCGGTGACCTCTTCCGAGCGGCCCTGCTCGTAGACATTCGCGGTATCGATGAAATTGACGCCGAGGTCGGCGGCATTGTCGGCGATCCGCTGGGCTTCGGCTTGCTCGGTCGGACCGCCGAACATCATCGTACCGAGGCAGAGCTCGGATACCTTGAGCCCGCTGCGGCCCAGCGTGCGATAGCGCATGGCGGCCATGATGTGCTCCTGCTGATTGAGGTCCAGGACTGAATGGGTCGCGGCAATCATGGCGGCGGCACCGTCGCGGCGCAAGCGCGCGCCAGAACCAAGCCGAGATTTCAGCCGCGTTTCGACTTGGCGCTTTCGCCGAAGACATGCTCGGGCCCCGGGAAGCTGCGCGCGCGCACCTCCTCGGCATAGGCCGCGATGGCCGCTTCGGCATCACGGCCGAGCTCCGCATAGCGCTTCACGAACTTCGGCCGGAAATCGGTGAAGATGCCGAGTACATCGTCGATCACGAGGATCTGACCATCGCATGCGGGGGAGGCGCCAATACCGATGGCCGGTATGGCGACGGCTTCCGCAATCGACCGCGCCGGCGGCCCGGTGGCCTTCCCGAGTACGAGGCTGAAGGAACCGGCCTCGCTGGCGGCCTTGGCATCCTGGAGGATCTGGTCGGCGCCGGCGCCGCGCCCCTGGACCTTGTAGCCGCCGAACGTGTTCACGGCCTGTGGCGTGAGCCCGACGTGCGCCATGACGGGAATGCCGCGGCGCGTGAGGAAGCGGATCGTCTCGGCCATGCTCTCGCCGCCCTCGAGCTTGACGGCGCCGCAGCCCGTCTCGGCCATGACGCGGGCCGCGCTGCGGAAGGCCTGCTCGAGGCTCTCCTCGTATGAGCCGAATGGGAGATCGACGACGACGAGGGCGCGCTCGGCGCCGCGGTGCACGGCGCGACCGTGCATGATCATCATGTCCAGCGTAACGCCGACAGTGGACGGAAGACCGTGAAGGACCATGCCGACGCTGTCACCGACGAGAATGAGGTCGCAGTGGCGATCGACGATGCGCGCGATGGGCGTCGTATAGGCCGTCAGTGAGGCAATGGGCGTACCGCCCTTGCGGGCCCTGATGTCAGGCGGGGTCAGCGCCCTGCTGATGGATGTTGCGCTCATGGTTCTGTCCTGCTGAGGGGGCATCGGCTGGGAGCCGGGTCCTTTCTGTTCTAGCGCGATTGCCAGGCCATCGGTACCGGCAGCGAGCACGGCGCCCTGCGCACCGAGGCCTATCCAATGCGCTGCAAATGCGCTTTACTGGCCGCGCCGGCCAGCCGGCCAATCGAGCGGCGACATTACCCGCGCGCCGCTGGAAGCATCAGAAGCGGGGAGTCGAGGAGTCGGAGAAACCGACCCCGAAAGCGGTATCCGCGCCGCAGGAAACGCCATGTACGGCCGTCGATCGATGCCCTCATCGAGTCAGCCCGCTGCCGCCTTTCGGTCGGCGGGCCGAGATCGCGCGCGTCCCTCTCATGGCGAAACCATTGGGAGGATTGAAGCATGCCTAAGAAGAGGATTTCACGTCGCCGTTTCATAGCCGGAACTGCGGCCACTGCAGCCGCCATAACCGCACCGTACGTCAGCACGTCATATGCTGCGGGAAGCCTCTCGCTCGGCATGTGGGATCACTGGGTCCCCGGCGGTAACAAGATCTTCGATCAGATCGCCCAGGAATGGGCGGCGAAAGAGAAGGTCGATCTCACGATCGACTACCTCAGCACCCAGGGCAACAAGCTGTTGCTGACGATCGCCGCCGAGGCGCAGGCGCGCGCCGGCCACGACGTCATGGATTTCTCGGCCTGGGAGCCGGCGCAGTATTCCCGCCAGCTCGAGCCCGTCGGCGACGTGATGAAGGAGGTGCTGGCGACCAATGGCCCGATCACCGAGGCCATGCAGTATATCGGCACGTACACGGGTGACTGGAATGTCGTGCCTTCGACGCGCGGCTCGCTGATCCTGCCGCCATGCTCGCGCATCGACTACTTCAAGCAGGAAGCCGGCATTGATTTGCAGGCGATGTTTCCTGCCGGCAAGGATCCCGCACCCGAAGCGGCGAACTGGACCTGGGACACGTTCCTCGTCGCTGCGGAGAAGTGCCACAAGGCAGGGCACTCGTTCGGCCTGCCGCTCGGCGCAACGACCGACAGTCTCGATTGGGTCGGCTCGCTGTTCTCGGCGTACGGCGCGGCACTCGTCGACGCCAAGGGGAACATCACGGTCGACACGCCCGAGGTGCGCCAGGTGCTGGACTATTCCAAGCGCCTCTACGCCTTCCTGCCGCCGGACGTCGCTTCGTGGGACAATGCCTCGAACAACAAATGGCTGGTCTCCGGCAAGGGCGCGCTGATCTTCAATCCGCCGAGCGCGTGGGTGGTTGCGAAGCGCGATGCGCCGGATGTGGCCGAGAAGCTCTGGACGCACGCCATGCCGAAGGGGCCGAAGGGCCGCTTCGCGCCGTTGCTGCCGCGCTATCAGGGTCTGTGGAACTTCTCGAAGAACAAATCAGCGGCGAAGAGTCTGCTGGTCCACATCAACAAGCCGGACAACATCCGCAAGCTGGTGGCCGGCGCGGCGGGCTACGACATTCCGCCTTACCAGAAGCTCCTCGACTACAAGGTCTGGGATGATCAGGGCCCGCCTCCAGGCACGCTCTCGCACTATCCCAATCGCGGCGATCAGAGGAATGTCATGCCGTGCTCGCCTGCGCCTCCGCCGATCGCGTCGCAGCTCTACACGAATGCGATCATGCCGAAGATGATGGTACGGATCGGCCGTGGTGAGAGCATCGACAAGACACTGGCTTGGGCGAGGTCGGAGATCGAAGGCTACTCGCGCCAGTAATGTGAAATATGACTGAAATTTGTAGTGGCGTCGGCCCCTGACACGGGCCTAATATGTCAATGCGAACTTCGGGACATCGCCGCGAAAAGAAGCGATGCCAGACAACTAAATTCAAACGGAGGAAACTGCCAATGAGTAAGAAGACTATCAGCCGTCGGCGCTTTGTAGCCACGGGTGCTGCGGCGGCTGCGGGCGTCGTCGCTGCGCCCTACGTCAGCACGGCTCAGTCCGGCGGAACCCTGAAGCTCGGTCTCTGGGACCACTGGGTCCCCGGCGCGAACAAGGGCGCCGAAGATGTGATCCGCGCCTGGGCCGACAAAGAGAAGGTCAACGTCGAGATCGACTTCATCACGTCGCAGGGCAACAAGCTGCTGCTGACCATTGCTGCAGAGGCGCAGGCGCGCTCGGGCCACGACGTCATTTCGCTGCCGACGTGGCAGCCGGCCCGCAATGCCAATCAGCTCGAGCCCATGGACGACGTGATGGGCGATCTGATCAAGCAGTATGGTCCGGTCAACGCCACCGTCGAATACCTCGGCAAGATCAACGGCAAGTGGACATCGGTGCCCTCGACCGTTGGCAGCCAGATGAAGGGCCCGGAGTCCCGCATCGATCTGATGAAGCAGCACGCGGGCATCGACATCCTGGCGATGTATCCGGCCGGGGCTCCGCCGAAGGCGGACGGCTGGACGCTCGATGTCTTCCTGAAGGCGGCGCAGGACTGCAACAAGGCCGGCCATGCCTTCGGCATCGGCCTAGGCACGACGTCGGACTCGGTTGATACAGCCGGCGCGTTCTTCAACGCCTTCGGTGCCGTGCTCGTCGATCAGAAAGAGAACATCACGGTCAAGTCGGAGAAGGTGCGCCAGGCGCTCGACTACTGCGTCCGGCTTGCGAAGGAGTATCCGGCGGACTCACCCTCGTGGGACGATGCCTCGAACAACCGGTGGCTCGTTTCCGGTCGCGGCGCGATGATCTTCAATCCGCCGTCAGCATGGGCCGTGGCCGTTCGCGATGCGCCGCAGATTGCCGAGCAGATCTGGCATCACGGCATGCCATCGGGGCCGAATGGCCGCCACGCGCCGTTCCTGCCGTTCTTCTGGGGCATCTGGAACTTCAGCAAGAACAAGTCGGCGGCCAAATCGTTGCTGCGGCATATGTCGTTGCGCGAGTCGGCCGAGAAGATGGTGGAGGCAAGCAAGGGCTACGATATCCCGGCGTTCACCAGCTTCACCAACTTCAAGACGTGGGCTGAAATCGGCCCGCCGAAGGGAACGCTGTACCACTATCCCAACCCGCACAACCACCAGATCCTGTCGATCGCTGCGGCACCGAGTCCGCATCGCATCGCGGAGCAGATCTACACGCAGGGTCTGATGACCAAGATGATCGTGCGGGGCCTGCGTGGTGACAAGGTTGAGAGCGTGCTCTCCTGGGCCGAGAGCGAGCTCGAAGGCTTCATGCGCACCTGATCTGTCGTTCTCGCGTCACTCTCCGCCGCGCGAGCGGCGAAGAGTGCGCAGGCTCACAGGATCGAGGGGCGTTTGGCCGCAGATTGCGGCCAGCGAAGGAATGCCTGGACGGTGCATGTCTGCACCGTCGCAGCGAGGCTGCGGTCCCTGAGGCCGCCCGCATTTCTCATGAGGCTGAGGCAATGGTTGACGCAACAATGAAGTCGGACGCTGCTGTTGCGCGCGGCCGACAAAGCAGCTCACTTCAGCGCACGTTCCAAAGGAAGTCGACAATCGCCTTCCTGATGACGCTGCCGCTCATTCTGCTGATCGCGGTATTGGTGATCTATCCGGCATTCTATGCCGTTCACCTCGCGACGCTGAACAAGACCATGGAGCGCTATGTCGGCTTCTCCAACTTCTTGTTCCTCTTCAAGCGCGAAACGTTCTGGATGGTCGTCTGGCAAAGCTGCATCTTTGCCATCACCGCCGTGATCTTCAAGGCGATCATCGGGTTCATCGTCGCGCACCTCGTGCACAACATTCCGAGCAAGGGCCAGCGCAAGTGGCGCGGCATGCTGCTCATCCCGTGGGTCATCCCTCCGGCGATGAGCACGCTCGCGTGGCTGTGGCTGTTCGATCCCTCGTACTCGGCCTTCAACTGGATTTTCGAGCGGGTCGGCATCAGTCCGATCCCGTGGCTCGGTGACGTCTACTGGGCGCGCTTCTGCGTCATTCTCGTCAACGTCTGGATCGGCGCGCCGTTCTTCATGATCATGTATCTGGCGGCGCTCAAGTCGGTGCCCGAGCAGCTCTACGAGGCGGCGAAGATCGACGGTGCCAACTGGTGGCAGACGATGCGCTTCGTGACCATTCCGATGATGCGCAACATCATCGCGATCACGGCGCTGTTCTCCACGATCGTCACGTTCGCCAACTTCGACATCGTGCGCGTTCTGACGCGGGGTGATCCGCTGGATCAGACGCATGTGTTCGCGACGTGGGCCTTCCGCGTCGGCATCGAGGGTGGCGACATCCCGCTCGGCGCATCGGTCTCCCTGTTCATGGTGCCCATCCTGACCATCGGCGCGATCTTCATTCTGCGCGATATCGTGAAGCGGGGGAACGAAGCATGACGGCGGCGGCATCAACTGGAGCGGTCGCCGTCCACCCGAAGTACGGCAGCATGAGCAGCGACCGGAGGTGGGCCCTGCGCTGGTCCTACTTCTTCCTGATCCTGTTCGCGATCTTCTTCCTCACGCCTCCTGTCTACATGCTCATCACGTCGTTGAAGACGAGCCAGGAGATCTCGGCGATCACCAATCCGTGGTGGGTCTACAATCCGACACTCGACAACTATCGCGAGCTGCTGACCTCAAATCAGTATCTGAGGTTCTTCCTCAACTCGTCGATCGTGTCGGTGTCGGTGGTCACGATCACCATGCTGATCAGCGTGCCGGCCGCGTTCGCCCTCTCGCGAATGAAGTTCTGGGGCTCGACGCTCCTCGGAACGGGCGTGTTCCTCACGTATCTCATTCCCGAGACGCTGCTGTTCATTCCGCTTTTCAAGATGATGGCGGTGTTCAACGATCTGACCGGCATTTCCCTGATCAACAAGTGGTGGGTGCTGCTGATCCTCTATCCGACGCTCACGGTGCCGTTCTGCACCTGGATCATGATCGGCTACTTCGCCTCGATCCCGAAGGAGCTCGACGAGGCGGCACTGATCGACGGCGCCACCTGGACGCAGACGCTGACGAAGATCTTCATTCCGGTTGCCCTTCCGGGGCTGATCGCGGCGACGATCTTCGCGTTCACGGTGAGCTGGGCGCAGTTCCTGTATCCGCTCGCCTTCACGACGTCGGAGAGTCAGCTCGTGCTGCCGGTCGGCATCATCACGACGCTTATCAAAGGCGACGTCTTCAACTGGGGTCAGATCATGACCGGTGCGCTGCTCGGTGCCGCGCCGCCGCTCATCATCTACGCCTTCCTCATGGACTATTACATCGCCGGCCTCACCGCTGGTGCCACAAAAGGGTAAGGGCGAGCATCGATGGCCGAAGTACATATCAGAAAAGTCGTCAAGAAGTACGATGAGGTGCTCGCCGTACGGGGCATTGACCTCGACATCCGCGACCACGAGTTCGTGGTTCTCGTCGGCCCTTCGGGGTGCGGCAAGACCACGACGCTGCGCATGATTGCAGGTCTCGAGGACATCACGGACGGCGAGATCGCCATCGGCGGTGACGTCGTCAATGACGTCCCGCCCAAGGACCGCGACATCGCGATGGTGTTCCAGAACTATGCGCTTTATCCGCATATGACGGTTCACGAGAACATGTCGTTCGGACTCAGGCTCAAGAAGTTCCCGAAGGACGAGATCAATCGCCGCGTCGACGAGGCAGCTCGCATCCTCGACATCACGGAGCTGCTCGACCGCAAGCCGAAGCAGCTCTCCGGCGGCCAGCGCCAGCGCGTTGCCATGGGACGCGCGATCGTGCGCAATCCCAAGGTCTTCCTCTTCGATGAGCCGCTTTCGAACCTGGACGCGAAACTGCGCGTGCAGATGCGCATCGAGATCAAGAAGGTGCATCAAAAGGCGCGCACGACGACCGTCTACGTGACGCATGACCAGGTCGAGGCGATGACGCTGGCCGATCGTGTCGTCGTCATGAACAACGGCATCATCGAGCAGGGCGGCACACCGAACGAGCTCTACCATCACCCGAAGACGCGCTTCGTCGCCGGGGCCATCGGGTCGCCGGCGATGAATTTCATCCCGTGCAAGCTGCAGGACGAGGGCGGGCAGCTCAAGTTGCGTATCAACGACGGCCTGGCGCTGCCCATCCCGCCTGCCCGCGCGGGCCAGTATGGCCAGCACAAGGGCAACGGCAGCGTGCTCCTCGGCCTGCGACCCGAGCATCTCACCGATGCCCGTTCTCAGCTCGATCCGGGCGTGGTCGCCTTCGACGCCAACCTCGAAGTGACCGAGCCGATGGGCATGGAGACGCTGGTGTACTTCCCGATCAACGGGGAGACGGTGTGCGGTCGTGTCAATCCCGCGGCCGGCGCGAAGGATGGTGCGCCGCTCAAGATGGCGGCCGACCTCAATCAGATGCACCTCATTGATGCGAAGAGCGGCCTCGTTCTCTGATTTGACGAGATACATCGAGGGGGAGCTGCAGACGGTTCCCCTTCGTCCTCCCAGGCGCTATCCATAGTTGTTTCGCCGGCAGCAGGCAGCGGCTGACCGGTGCGTCGTGCTGTCCCTATGATCGAACGGCTATGGATACCTTCGAGCTTTTTCAGCGGCTTTCGGTGGCGCTGGCGATCGGCCTTCTGGTCGGTCTCGAGCGCGGTTGGAGTGGGCGCACGGAGGAGGAAGGCTATCGGACGGCCGGCCTCAGGACGTTCGCGCTGAGCGGATTGCTCGGCGGCGTATGGGGAGCCATCGCGAAGGAAACCATCAACAGCGGCGGCGCCGTAGCGCTCGGTGCCGCGTTCGTCGTCTACGCGGTCATCTTCGCGTTCTTCCGCTATCGCGAGGTCGCTCACGATGGGACATTCGGTGCGACGACCGTCGTCGCGGCCATGCTGACGTTCGCGTTGGGCGCGTTCGCTATTCTCGGGAGCATGGAGGTGGCGGCAGCGGGCGGCGTCGCCGTCACGGCTCTACTCGCATGGAAGAGCCTCCTGCACACCTGGCTGAGAAGGATGACGCAGGAGGAGCTGCGCTCGGGTCTCGTCCTGCTGGCGATGACCTTCATCCTGCTGCCCGTGCTGCCGAACCGGACGGTCGATCCGTGGGATGCGCTCAATCCCCACGAGATCTGGCTGATGACCATCATGATCGCGTTCATCAGCTTCGTCGGTTACGTCGCCGTGAAGCTCGCGGGCGACAGGCAGGGCATCGCGATCACCGGCCTTGCGGGCGGGCTCGCGTCGTCGACGGCCGTGACGCTGACCCTCGCCAAGGTCGCAAGCGAGAACGCGGGGCAGGCGCGTTTGCTGGCGGCGGGCGTGCTTTTTGCGAGCGCGGTGATGGCGGGGCGGGTACTGGCGATCGCCGGCGTCATCAATCCGACCGTGCTGGTCGCGATCGCTCTGCCGATCGGCGCGGTCGGTGCTGCGCTGGCGCTCGGCGCGCTGGCGTTGATGCTGCGCAGCGCGGGGGGCGAGGCAGACCATGGCGAAAGGTCGATCGCGCTCAAGAACCCGTTCGAGCTGGGTACGGTGCTGCAGTTCGGCGCGATCCTGGCGGCGGTCATTCTCGCGACGAAAGTGCTGACGGGCCTGGTCGGCTCGGCGGGGGCCTATCTCCGTTCGGCGGGGGTCCGGGGTTTCGGTGTCGACGCGCGTTTCCCGTCCATTGCGGGCAGTGACGCGGGCGGGGGGTCGACGGTGGCCGTGGCGGCGGTGGCGATTTTCATCGCCGTGGTGGTGAACACGATCACCAAGGCCGTGATGGCGTGGTCGATCGGCGGCTCGGCCATGGGCTGGCCCATGGCAATCGTGTCGGCGCTCTCCATCGTTGCAGGCGCTCTCGGACTGATGTTCGGCGCCAGATAGTGGACTTCAATACCGGATGACCGGCGCGAGGCCGGTCGCGCCGGGTGCGAGAATGCGCGGCAATGCGACCGGCGCATCGGCAAAGGCGATCTCTTCGGTGACGAGCACGTCGAGCGCGGGATCGGCGAGGAGTGCGAGCGCCTTCTCGATGCGGCGGCGGTAGCTCCAGCGCGGGCGCCGGCCGGGCGAGACATGACCGACCTGCGAGGACTGCAGCTTGAGGCGCTGACTGTGGAAGGCGCCGCCGAGCGGCGACGGTACATCCTTGTTGCCGTACCACGAGAGCTCGACGACTGTTGCCTCCAGGCCGGCGCAGGCGATGGCGGTCGCGAGGCCCGCCGCGGACGCGCTGGTGTGGAACACTACATCGGCATTGCGTGGTGCGTCGGCGGGTGTCGCGAACCGCGCGCCAAGGTTTGTCACGATGCCATGCCGGTCGGCGATATCGACGACGGTCACATCGGCTCCGGGCAGGCGCGCGGCAAGGTGGCCGACGAGGAGCCCGACAATGCCGGCGCCTACAACCACGATCCGATCGCCGGCGCTGGCACCGGAGTCCCAGATCGCGTTGAGTGCGGTCTCCATGTTGGCGGCAAGCGTTGCCCGTCGGACCGGTACGTTGTCAGGAAGCGGGACGAGCATCTCGACGGGTGCAATGAAGCGATCCTGATGAGGATGAAGGCAGAAGACGGTGCGGCCCGCGAGCGCCGCGGGGCCTTCCTCCACCGTTCCGGTCGCGCAATAGCCGTATTTTACTGGAAAAGGGAACGCGCCCTCTTGCAGGGGCGCGCGCATGCGCTCCCATTCCTCTTGGCCGACGGCGCCACTGATGACCAGTCGCTCGGTACCGCGGCTGATACCGCTGAATGCGGTCCGCACGAGGGCTTGCCCCGGCTCGAGCGACGGGAGCTCGCTCAAACGTATTTCCACCGCGCCCGGCGCCGTGTACCAGATGGCCCGGGCGGTTCGCGCCGGGTCGGTCGACCGGAACGAATGGGCCGGTGAGGCGTTGGCGAGAGGCAATTCTCGCGCGGTGTCTTTCGGTTTGTCGGCCATGGTCGATCCGTTCCGCGGCGTCCCGCCCTTCATCAGGGCATTCCCCTCAAAACCCCAGCAAGCACAGCAATGACCAACAACGTTGATGATGCGGCGCCGCGCGGCGCGAGGCTCGCAGGCGCTCCAAGCCTTAGCGTACCGACCGGGCTCCAGGCAAACGCCGAGCTTTCCCGCCGCCGCCTGATCATGATGGTGCTCAACGTCGTGACGTGGCTCGCCATGCTCTGGCTCGCAGCGAAGGTGCTCGGGGCCGGCGGCTGGACCATCGTCGATATCATCATGTTCGTCTGCTTTGCCTTCGGCACGCCGTGGACGGTCGTCGGCTTCTGGAACTCGGTGATCGGGCTTTGGCTCCTGCACTTCCACAAGGACCCCATGGGGGCGGTCGCACCCTATGCGGGCGCTGGCGATGTGCCGACGCCGATCACGATCAAGACGGCCGTCTTCATGACGCTGCGCAACGAGGACCCCGCGCGGGCCATCCGGCGCCTCAGGATCGTGAAGGAGAGCATCGATGCGACAGGCGAGGGCGCGGCCTTCAGCTACTTCGTGCTGTCGGATACGAACAGGCCGGAGGTGGCGGCGGCCGAGGAGGCGGCGATCGCGGCCTGGAAGGCGCAGGATCCTGATGCGGCGCGCATCACGTACCGCCGCCGCGAGGAGAACAAGGGATACAAGGCCGGCAACGTCCGCGATTTCTGCGAGCGGTGGGGCAAGGACTACGAGCTGATGCTGCCCCTTGATGCGGACAGCGTCATGTCCGGGCCGGCCATCGTGCGGCTCGTGCGCATGATGCAGGCCCATCCGCGGATCGGCATCCTGCAGTCGCTCGTGGTGGGAATGCCATCGTCGTCAGCGTTCGCGCGCATCTTCCAGTTTGGCATGCGCCACGGCATGCGCTCCTACACCATGGGACAGGCGTGGTGGGTGGGCGACTGCGGCCCCTTCTGGGGACACAACGCGGTCGTGCGCATCAAGCCGTTCGTAGAGGATTGTGACCTGCCGCTGCTGCCGGGCAAGCCGCCGCTCGGCGGCCACGTGCTCTCGCACGATCAGGTCGAGGCGACGCTCATGCGGCGCGCGGGTTACGAGGTGCGCGTGCTGCCGGTCGAGAACGGCTCGTGGGAGGAGAACCCGCCGACCATGCTCGACTTCGCGCAGCGTGACGTGCGCTGGTGCCAGGGCAATATGCAGTACATCAAGCTGCTCGATCTGCCGGGGCTCTATGCCATGAGCCGCTTCCAGCTCCTGTGGGCGATCCTGATGTTCATCGGCATTCCGGCGTGGACGCTGATGATC
>Ga0066256_1001019_pt1 | contig 16320 bp, 17 predicted proteins | sample ThiBio_1000_biof_FD_87107 | JGI IMG/M metagenome (GOLD analysis project Ga0066256, IMG submission 87107) | Wastewater bioreactor microbial communities from Cape Town, South Africa - Thiocy_expt_1000_biof (version 2) | ecosystem: Engineered > Bioreactor > Thiocyanate-remediating >...
GCGGGTGTCGAGGGGCAGTTGACCGAAACGATGTCGACGCGGGCCAGCATCTGGTCGAGGCTGTCCCAATAGGTCGCGCCCAACTCTTCCTCGATCTGCGGCGCGACCGGACGGCGGTTGTGATAGTGGATCTGCATGCCAAAGGCGTGGGCGCGGCGCGCCAGCGCCTGTCCGATGCGGCCCATGCCGATGATGCCGAGACGCTTGCCGCCGATGCGATGGCCGAGCATCCAGGTCGGCGACCAGCCCGGCCAGCTGCCGGTGGTCGGCAGCACCTGGGCGCCCTCGACGAGCCGGCGGGGCAGCGCAAGCCTCAGCATCACCGCCATGTCGGCGGTATCCTCGGTGAGGACACTGGGGGTGTTGGTGACGGTGATGCCCGCGGCATAGGCCGCCTCGACATCGATATTGTCAAAACCGTTGCCGAACTGGGCGATCAGCTTCAGATCGGGCGGCAGGCGGGAGATGAACGCGGCGTCCAGACGGTCGTTGATCGAGGACACGAGGATGTCGCGATCCGCGAGGCCCGCCAGCAGCTCATCGGGCGAGAGCTGAATATCGGCCTCGTTGATGCGGGTGTCGAACAGCGTCGCCATCCGCGATTCCACGGCCTGCGGCAAGCGCCGCGTGACGAAGACCCTGGGCCGTTGCGACGCCACGCGCCCCCCTTTCAAAGACCATTAAGGCTTTGCGGATAGTGATAGGCAATAAGCCGTTACCTGCAAAGTCATGTTGCGCCGCGAACCCATTTCCCCATCGCCGATCCTGCATCCCCACCGCGACCTGTCGGTGCTCGGACGCGCCCTGCTCCTTGTGCTGCTGCTCGCCGGGGCCTACCTCGCGACGAGCCTCGCCCAGGCGGCCGAAACGCCTAGCGGCCTGCCGCTACCGCGTTTCGCCACGACGAAATCCAACCCGATCAATGTCCGGGTTGGTCCGGGCACCCGCTACGGCGTGGCCTGGACCTATGTAAAAGCCGGCATGCCGGTCGAAATCATCCAGGAATTCGACACCTGGCGCAAAGTGCGCGACGTCGACGGCTCAGAGGGCTGGGTACACCAGAACCTGCTCAGTGGCCGTCGCGCCGGCATCGCCGCGCCGTGGCAGCAGGGTGCGCAGATTCCGCTGCGGCCGAGCCGCGACAGCGAGGGCGTCCGGGCCTATCTGGGGCCTGGCTTCCGGGTCGATATCGACAAGTGCGACGGCACCTGGTGCGAGGTGAAGGCAGTGGCCGCCTCGACCACCTACCAGGGTTTCCTCGCACAGTCCGAGATCTGGGGCGTGTACCAGGGCGAAGCGTTCGACTGAGCCCGTCGACCTGGCCTCAAGCGGCCAGGTCCAGCTCCGGGCGGTAGTCCCCGCGAGACGCCAGTGCATTCATCCGGGCCCGATGGGCGAATGCCTCCTGCGCGGCGCGGATGTTTTCCGGCCGGCCACGCCACAGCGACAACGCCGGATTCTGCAGGGCACGCCCGTAGGAGAAAGTCAGCCGCCACGGCGTGCCGCCGATCTGGTTCATCGCGGAGAGGTGAGCCGTGGCCTCTTCGTCGGACTGGCCGCCGGAGAGGAAGGCGATACCGGGCACGGCGCTGGGGACGTGGGCCAGCAGCGTCTGCACCGTCCGCCTCGCCACTTCCTCGACACTCGCCTTGTGCTTGGCGCGCGTTCCGGCCGTGATCATGTTGGGCTTGAGCAGCATGCCGGACAAATCGACGCCGGCGAGCCGGAGTTCGCGGAACGTCGTCTCGAGCGTCTCCGCCGTCACCTCCTCGCAGCGCTCGATGCTGTGATCGCCGGGCTCACCGTCAGCCACCACTTCGGGTTCCACCACCGGAACGATGCCGGCCTCCTGGCAGAGCCGGGCATAGCGGGCGAGCGCATGGGCATTGGCGCGGATGCCGTTCTCGGTGGGGGCCACCTCCGAAATGGTGATTACGGCGCGCCACTTGGCAAAACCGGCCCCCAGCGTCGCGTAGTGGGCGAGCCGCGGACGGAGACCATCGAGGCCCTCGGTGATCTTCTCGCCGGTATCGCCCGGCATGGGGAATGCGCCGCGGTCGACCTTGATGCCCGGGATGACGTCGCTATCAGCAAGCAGCGCGCGGAAGGACATGCCGTCGGCAGCGTTCTGGGACAGCGTTTCCTCGGTGAGGATGGCGCCCGAGATATGCTCCTTCATCGCATCGCGCGTACGGAACAGCATCTCGCGATAGTCGCGGCGCAACTCTTCGGTCGAGATGATGCCGATCTTGTCGAAGCGCTTCTTGATGGTGGGTTCGGACTCGTCGGCGGCGAGGATGCCCTTGCCCGGTTCAACCAGCTTGCGGGCGACCGCGTTGAGCGAAACCATACACTTATCTCCGTGGCTTTGGCGGAAGAGGCCAGAGGCCCCCGCGGCCCTCGATTGGGCGATGGGCTTACGACGAAAGGCGAAATCTAGCCCCGGCCCGTTCCTTTCCGTTGAACCTCCCCCGGCGGTGCGCAGCGCCGCGCCGCCCGGCAGATCCTTCCCTTCCATCCCCCGGAGAAAGGCGCCTCCCGCCGTGGACACATAGGTGAACTCGTCCTTGACCCCGGCCTTGGCCAGCGCCGCCACGGTATCACCGCCGCCAGCCACGGAGACCAGCTTTCCAGCCTTGGTACGGGCGGCCACGTAGCGGGCGACCTCGCTGGTGCCGGTATCGAAGGGTTCGGTTTCGAAGGCGCCGAGTGGGCCGTTCCAGATCAGCGTCGCCGCCTCGTCGATCGCCCCCTTGATCCGCTCCACGGAGTTGGGGCCGATGTCGAGGATCATGCCCTCGGGATCGATCGCATCGAGGCCGTAGGTGCGGTGCGGGGCATTGGCCTCGAACTTCCAGGCAACCGTCGCGTCGATGGGGAGGATGACGGCGCAATGGGCATCCTCGGCCTTGTCGCGGATGCGGTTGGCGGTCTCGCCAAGGTCCTTTTCCGCCAACGACCGGCCCACGCCGAGCCCGCCCGCGAGCAGGAAGGTATTGGCCATGGCCCCGCCGACGACAAGCGCGTCGACCTTGGTGATCAGGTGTTCGAGCAGCTCGATCTTGGTCGAAACCTTGGCACCGCCGACCAGCGCTATAACCGGCCGCTGCGGCTGGCCGAGGCCTTTTTCCAGCGCCTCGAGCTCGGCCTGCATGGCGAGGCCCGCGGCAGCGGGCAACAGGCGCGCGAGGCCTTCGGTCGAGGCATGGGCCCGGTGCGCGGCCGAGAAGGCGTCGTTGACATAGACATCGCCCAGCGACGCCATGCGGGCGGCGAGAGCGGCGTCGTTCTCTTCCTCGCCGGCGTGGAAGCGGGTGTTCTCAAGCACCAGAATGCTACCGTCTGGCGCGCTGTCGATGGCCCGCTTCGCCCGCTCCACATCGACCCAGTCGGTGTCGATGAAGCCCACCGGATGGCCGGCGGCCTCAGCCACGGCGGGGACGATCTGTTCGAGGCTGAATTGCTTGTCCACCTTGCCCTTGGGGCGACCGAAATGGGAGATCAGGATGGCCTTGCCATCGTGCTTGATGATCTCCCGGATGGTCGGGACGATGCGCTCGATGCGGGTCGCATCGGTGACCTTGCCGCCCTCGACGGGCACGTTCAGATCGGCGCGAAGCAAGACGCGCTGCTTGCCGAGATCGAGGTCCTCGAGGGTCTTGAAGGCGCGCATGGCTGGCTCCCGCTGCAGGCTGAGGGCGCCTTGATACTTGCCGTGCGGCCGGAAGGGAAGGCCGCGCTTCAGCGCGATGGTCCAGCCTTCGGTCAGAGGCAACCGTCAGTGCGGATGGCCATGCGTTTCGCCATCGTCGTCATTGTCGTCGGCCGCATTGTCGTCGTGGTTGCCGTGGTCGGGCAGGATGTAGACGGGATGGCCGCGGCTGATGCCGACCACCCGACGGACCAACCAGCCGACGAAACCGAGCCCGATCAGGACGATGACGACGATCCCCGCGATCTGAAGCTGCTCAACCGTGATGTGCATCAGTCTCCGCCGCCTCCGCCACCGTCGCCGCCGCCACCATCGCTGTCGTTGGTGTCATGATCACGGCGCGAACCACCACTGACGTGGGCCCCGGCATCGCTGCTGCCAGCGCTCCTGCCGCGCCGGGCGCGCCTCGACGCCGCGATGATGCCGATGAAGATGATTGCCATGGCTGCGTAGAAGATCAGGTCGAACGGCATCTCCACCCTCTGCTGGCCCGGCTGCACCGGAACAACTATCACCACCTGAGGCCGAACCTGAAATGAACGAGGGCGCACCGCTACGGTGGGGCGCCCTCGTTCAGAATTCACGGATCGAGATTTCTAGAGCGTCCGGGCAAAGGCTGCGGTCACGTCGACCATGCGGTTCGAGAAGCCCCACTCGTTGTCGTACCAGCCCATGATGTTCACGAAATTGCCATCGATGACCTTGGTCTGATCGAGCAGGATTGTCGCCGAGTGCGGATCGTGGTTGAGGTCCGACGACACCAGCGGGTGCCGGGTGAACGTCATCACGCCCTTCAGCGGCCCTTCGGCAGCGGCAATGAGCGCGTCGTTGATCTCCTGTGCCGTGGTGGTGCGACCCGAAAGGAACTTCAGGTCCACCAGGGACACATTCGGCGTCGGGACGCGAATGGAAATGCCGTCGAGCTTGCCCTTGAGCTCGGGCAGGACGAGGCCGATGGCCTTGGCGGCACCGGTCGAGGTCGGGATCTGGCTGAGCGCGGCGGCGCGGCCGCGATAGAGGTCCTTGTGCATGGTGTCCAGCGTCGGCTGGTCGCCGGTGTAGCTGTGCACGGTGGTCATCATGCCCTTTTCGATGCCGACGAGATCGTTGACGACCTTGGCCATGGGCGCGAGGCAATTGGTGGTGCACGAGCCGTTCGAGATGACGACGTGCTCACGCGACAGCTTGTCGTGGTTGATGCCGTAGACCACCGTCAGGTCGGCCCCTTCGGCCGGGGCCGAGACGATCACCTTCTTCGCGCCCGCGGTCAGGTGCGCCGAGGCCTTTTCCCTGGAGGTGAAGATGCCCGTGCATTCGAGCACGATATCTACACCCATCTCCTTGTGCGGCAGCTGGCTCGGGTCCTTGACCGCGGTCACCTTGAAACGCTGCTTGTCGGTGGAGACGATGTCGCCCTCAACCTTGACCTCGTAGGGGAACCGACCGTGCACACTGTCGTAGCGGAGCAGGTGCGCATTGGTCTCGACCGGCCCGAGATCGTTGACGGCAACGACCTGCACGTCGTTGTCACGGTCGGCCTCGACGATGGCGCGGAGGATGTTGCGGCCAATGCGGCCAAAGCCATTGATTGCGACGCGGACGGCCATGGGTGGCTCCTTGGAGACGAAGGGAAGGCGGGGCGGCTTCTTATAGCTGGGCGGCGACGGCTTCAACCACCGCGTTGGCGGTAATGCCGAAATGCTCGTAGAGCGCCTCGGCGGGGCCGCTGGCACCAAAGCCATGCATGCCGATGAAGCGGCCCTTGTCGCCCAGCAGCTTCGACCAGCTCAGCTCGATGCCCGCTTCGATGGCGACCCGGGCCTTCGGCGTACCGATCACCTCGTTGCGGTAAGCTTCCGGCTGCTTCGCAAAAAGCTCCATCGACGGAACGGACACGACCTTGGCGGCAATGCCCCGCTCGCTCAGCGGGGCCAGCGCCGCGACCGCGATCGCCACTTCGGAGCCGGTGGCAAAAATCACTGCGTCGGCCTTCGCATCGCCGGCGATGACATAGGCGCCCCTGGCCGACAGATTGCCCTCAACGGCGGTGGTCCGCAGCGCCGGCAGGTTCTGCCGGCTGAGGGCGAGGATGGACGGCTGGTCCTTGGCTTCCAGCGCGATCTGCCAGCATTCCAGCGTTTCGACCGCATCGGCGGGGCGCAGCACCAGCAGGTTGGGAATGGCGCGCAGGGTCGACAGATGCTCCACCGGCTGATGCGTCGGGCCGTCCTCGCCGAGGCCGATCGAGTCATGCGTCATGACGTAGATGACGCGCTGGCCCATGATGGCCGACAGCCGGATGGCGGGTCGAGCGTAGTCGGTGAACACCATGAAGGTGCCGCCATAGGGAATGAAGCCCTTGTGCAGCGCGATGCCGTTCATGGCGGCCGCCATTTCGTGCTCACGGATACCGTAGCGCAGGTAGCGGCCCAGCCGGTCGTCTGCCTTGAACGGCAGGGTTTCCGGAGTGTTGGTGAGGTTGGAGCCGGTCAGATCGGCCGAACCGCCGACGGTCTCGGGTACGGCCTTGTTGATGACCTCGAGCGCCATCTGGCTGGCCTTGCGCGTGGCGACCTTGGGCTTGTCGGCGATCAGCTTCTGCTTGAACGCGGCAATGGCCTCGCCCAGGGCGGCCGGCAGATCGCCGTCGGTCCGGCGCTGGAACTCGGCGCGCAGTTCGGGCCGGGCATTGGCCAGCTGGCCTTCCCAGGCGCCGCGCAGGTTGGCCGAGCGGGTGCCGGCGGCGCGCCAGGCGCTCAGCGTGGCTTCGGGAATCTCGAAGGCGGGATAGGTGATGCCGAGGTTCTGCTTGGCGGCCGCCAGTTCGTCCTTGCCGAGCGGAGCGCCATGGACATTGTGCGTGCCCTGCTTGTTGGGCGCGCCGAAGCCGATGGTGGTCTTTGCGGCGACAAGCGTGGGACGATCGGACTTGCGCGCATCGTTGAGCGCCTGTTCGATCTGCGCCTGGTCGTGCCCGTCGAGCTCGATGGTATTCCAGCCGACAGCCTTGAAGCGGGCGATCTCATCGGTCGAGTCGGCGTTGGAGACGGCGCCGTCGATGGTGATGTTGTTGTTGTCCCAGATCACCACCAGCTTGTTGAGCTTCAGGTGCCCGGCGAGCGAGATAGCTTCCTGGCTGATACCTTCCATCAGGCAGCCATCACCGGCCAGCACCCAGGTATGGTGATCGACGAGATCGTTGCCGAACTCGGCCGCAAGCTTGGCTTCGGCGATGGCAAAGCCAACGGAATTGGCGAGGCCCTGGCCCAGCGGGCCCGTCGTCGTCTCGATGCCGGTGGCGAAGTGGTATTCGGGGTGCCCTGCGGTCTTCGCGTTGAGCTGGCGGAACTGCTTGATCTGGTCGATCGTCATGTCCTCATAGCCGAGGAGATAGAGCGCCGAATAGAGCAGCATGGAGCCATGGCCCGCCGACAGGATGAAGCGGTCGCGATCGGGCCACCACGGCCGCTGCGGATCGAACTTCATGACCTTGGTGAACAGCACCGTGGCGATATCGGCGCAGCCCATGGGCAGGCCGGGATGACCGGAATTGGCTTTCTCGACTGCGTCCATGGCCAGCGATCGGATCGCGTTTGCCATGTCATTCTGGATCGCCGAGTTGGTCATGAAATCCGCTCTTTCCTGCTGTGCTTTGGGCCTCGAAAGCCCCGGTCCTCAAGGCGGAGCGAGGCTTAACACGTTCCGGTGACCTGTCAATGTCAGGGGACACGTCGCTTCGTTGCATTGGAATTTGAGGCTTCAGTTATAATCTGATGTGGAATCGCAGAGATTCTCCGGCGGGCAGCAGTGCAGGACACCCCATCACCAGAAGAAGGCTTCGAGACCGCCGACCAGCGGCTCGACAGGGCATTGCAGCGGCTGGAGGCGAGCGTGCGCAGCCTCAACGGCCGGGTGCGCGCGCATGCGCGGATCGAGGCCGAGACGCAGAAGCTGCTGGCCGAGCGGGCCCGGCTGGCCGGCGAACTCGACAAAGAGGCGGCCCGGGCGAAGCGGCTCGACGACAGCGCCGCCGAGGTGTCGCGGCGGCTGGTGGCGGCGATGGAAGCGGTGCGCGAAGTCATCGCGAAGTAGGAGCGGCCGATGCCCGAGGTGAATGTCGAGATCAATGGCCGCAAGTACCGGATGGCCTGCGAAGAGGGGCAGGAGGAGCACCTGCTGATGCTGGCGACGCGGTTCAACCAGCATATCGAGCAGTTCAAGGGTGGCTTCGGAGAGATCGGCGACAACCGGCTGACGGTGATGGCCGGGATCGCGGTGGTGGATGAACTGGCGGAGGCGGAGCGCAAGATTGCGAGGCTCAACCAGGACATCCTGCGGCTGACCGAGGCGGGAGAGGCGCTGACCGCCGAGTCGGAGGCGCTGGAACGCCGCTTCACCAAGCGGCTCAACGATGTGGCGCGCAAGGTCGAGGCCGTTGCGGTGGTTATCGACGAGACCGGGGCGGCCAACCAGAGCGGCTGATCGACCTCCCGCACGGACAGGCCGACTGACGGAATAGCGAAGGCATTGACCGGGGGCCGGCAGGACTGCTAATACGCATTAGCTGCTAATGCGTATTAGCGCGGCGGCGAAGGGATGGAGGCGCGGGTGCCCAAGGGCGGTCGAGTGACCCAGCACGATATTGCGCGACGGGCCGGCGTGAGCCAGGCGACCGTGTCGCTGGTGCTGAACGACGCCAAGGCTGCCGCCGGGCGCATCCCCGAGGAAACCCGCGAGCGGGTGCACAAGGCGATCCGCGAGACCGGGTATGTTGCGGACCCGATTGCGCGCCGCATGGCCAAGGGCCTTAACCGCATCCTCGGCGTGTTTACCTACGAGCCGGCCTTCCCCAGCGCGCAGGCGGATTTCTTCTCGCCGTTCCTGTTCGGCATCGAGGAGGCGGCGCAGCAGTTGGGCTACGACCTGCTGCTGCTGACCGGCGCCCCCGCCTCGCGCGGCAAACGCAAGATATTTGACGAGAACAACCGGCTCCGGCTGGCCGACGGCTGCGTGATCCTGGGGCGGGAATTCGACCCGGAGGAACTGAAGCGGCTGGTGAACGGCGACTATCCGTTCGTCGCCGTCGGCCGCCGCGACGCCATCGGACGCAAGCAGGTGCCCTATGTCGGGGCGGAATATGTGGAGGCGACGGCGGAACTGGTGACGCGGGCGCGCGCCAAGGGGCATACCCAGCTCGCCTATGTCGGGCCCGCCAAGGGCGCCGAGTCCTCGGTGGATCGCTGGAAGGGCTTTGGGGCGGCCCTCAACGGCGCGACCCTTGTGAAGCATATCAGCGAGGTGGGCGGCAGTGCCGCGCCGATGCTGGAGGCGATCCGCGCCTCGGGGGCCACGGTCGCCTTCTTCACAGAACTCGCCGACGCCATCGTGGTCGAAGCGCTGGCCCGCTCGCAGAACCTGTCCGTCCCCGGCGATCTGTCGGTCGTGGTGCTGGGCAGCCATATCCGGCCGCAGGTCACCGGTACGCGGTTCACCACCTACTCGATCCCGCGCGAGGAAATGGCGCGGCAGGCGACGCAGATGCTGTGCGAACGGATCGAGGCGAACGCACCGGGGCGACAGGTGATGCTGCCCTGCGAAATGGTCGAGGGAGAAACCCTCGGCGCCATCAAAAAAGAGACGGAAGCAACGTGAAAGAGTTTTCGGCGGATATCGCGATCATCGGAGGCGGACTGGGCGGTGTAGCGGCTGCGCTGGCAGCGTTGCGCAGCGGGCGCACGGTCATCATGACCGAAGAATTTGACTGGATCGGCGGGCAGATGACCAGCCAGGCCGTGCCGCCTGACGAGCATTCCTGGGTCGAGCAGTTCGGCATCACCCGCTCCTATCGGGCGCTGCGCAGCGGCGTGCGGCAATACTATCGCGACCACTACCCGCTGACGGAGAAGAGCCGCGCCTGGGGCGACCTCAACCCCGGCGGCGGGTTCGTGTCGCGGCTCTGCCACGAGCCGCGCGTGTCGTTGGCCGTGATGGAAGCCATGCTGGCACCCTATCGCGGTGGCGGCAGGCTGACCGTTCTGCAGCCCTATAAGCCGGTGAGCGCCGAAGTGGACGGCGACCGGGTGCGGGCGGTCACACTGAAGCACCGCGACGGCGGGCCGGGCGCTGTGGTCAGCGCGCGCTACATCATCGATGCCACCGAGTATGGCGAACTGCTGCCGATGACCGGCACGGAATACGTCACCGGCTTCGAGGCCCAGTCCGATACCGGAGAGCCTTCGGCACCGGGGGAGGCGCAGCCGACCAATTCGCAGGCCGTCTCGATCTGCTTTGCGATCGACCATGTCGACGGCAACCAGGTGATCGACAAGCCGCGCAACTACGACAAGTGGCGGGCTTTCACCCCCAGCTTCTGGGGCGGACCGCTGATCGGCTTCCGCGCGCCGCATCCGCGCACGCTGGAGCCGACGGTGCGCAGCTTCACACCCAACCCCGACGATGACCCGACGCTGGTCGATGCCGACCAGCGGCGCGACCCGGGGGACGGCAACCTGTGGACATTCAGGCGGATCGCGGCGCGCCGCAACTTCGTGCCCGGCGCCTATGGCTCGGACATCTGCCTCGTGAACTGGCCGATGCTCGACTATTTCGAGCACCCGGTGATCGATGTGCCCGAGGACGTCTACCAGCAGCGCATTTCGGAGGCCGCCGACCTCTCGTACTCGGTATTCTACTGGCTCCAGACGGAGGCACCGCGCACCGATGGCGGCCAGGGCTTCCCCGGCTTGCGGCTGCGCGGGGACATCACCGGCACCCACCACGGGCTCGCCATGGCCCCCTATGTGCGCGAAGGCCGCCGCATCCGCGCGGTGACGAGGGTAGTGGAACAGGACCTTTCCTACGACACGCGCGGGGAAGCCGGCGCCGTGCACTACCGGGACTCGGTGGGTGTGGGCATGTACCGCATCGACCTGCATCCCTCGACCGGTGGCGACAACTATGTCGACGTCGCCTCGTGCCCGTTCGAGATTCCGCTCGGTGCGCTGCTGCCGCAGCGGATGACCAACCTGCTGCCGGGCAGCAAGAACATCGGCACCACCCACATCACCAACGGCTGCTATCGGCTGCACCCGGTGGAGTGGAACATCGGCGAGGTGGCGGGGCTGCTCGCCGCGCATTGCCTCGAGCACGGGCTGACGCCGCACCAGGTGCAGGCCGACGACAAGCTGCTGATCGACTTCCAGTCTCGACTCTACGGCGAGGGGATCGAAATCCGCTGGCCGGACGTACGCGCCTACTGACCAACAACGACAAGATCCAACGGAGGAATAGCATGACCAAGCTCAACACGCTGATGCTCGCCGCGCTGGCGGCCGGCATCGCCCTGCCGCTGTCGCTGCCGGCGCAGGCAGCGGACCTGCGCATGGCGATCTGGAGCGCCAACGAAGGCCACCTGAAGCTCTTCAACGAGATCGCCGCAGCCTACAAGGCGACTCATCCCGACGTGAACGTCACCTTCGACTCGCTAGCCTTCGACGGCTACACGACCACACTGACTACCCAGATCGCCGGCGGCAATGCACCGGACCTAGCATGGATCCTCGAGACTACCGCCGGCGACTTCGTCAATTCGGGCGCGCTGACGCCGCTCAAGGGTACATTCGAGGCCGCCGCCGGCTACGAACTTGCCGACGTAACGCAGAGCGCGCTGGCGCTGTGGTCAACCGGCGGGGACATCTACGCCTACCCGTTCTCGACTTCGCCGTTCGGCGTGTTCATCAACAACGACGTGATCAAGGCCGCCGGGCAGAAGACCCCGGCCGAACTCATCGCAGCCGGCGAGTGGACGTGGGACAATGCCAACGCCATCAACACGGCGGTCGCCGCATCGGGCAAGCAGGGCCTGATCGTCCGCGATTTCGACTACAAGGTGTGGGACAACCTCGCCTCGATCTGGAACGGTTGGGGCGCCTCGCCCTGGAGCGCCGACGGCAAGACCTGCACGATGACGGAGCAGCCCTTCGTCGATGCCATGACCTTCATCCACAAGGCGATCTTCACCGACAAATCGATCCCCGGACCGGGTGTGGCCGCCGACTTCTTTGCGGGTGACGCGGCGATGACAATCACGCAGATTTCGCGTGCCTCGCTGCTGCCCAAGGAGAACGGCTTCGACTGGGACCTGGTGCCGCTGCCGGAAGGCCCGGCGGGCAAGTATGCAGTGATCGGGCAGGCCGGTATCGGCGTCTTCGCCTCGGGCAAGAACCCGCAGGCCGCCGCCGACTTCCTCGCCTTCTTCACCAACCCCGAGAATTCCAAGAAGCTGGCGCAGTACTTCCCGCCGGCACGCGCCTCGCTGCTTAATGCCGAAGTGCTGGGAGCGGCCAATCCCCTGCTCTCGCCCGAGCAGATCAGCGCCGTGGTGATCGACGGCATCTCCACCGGCGCGGTGAAGCCGGGCCATTCGGGCTTTGCCGAAATCCAGCAGACCGTGCGAGCCTCGCTCGACGCGCTGTGGGTGGCCGATGCCGACGTCGCCGCCGTTCTGAAATCGGCTTGCGACCGCGTGCAGCCGCTGCTGGCGCAGTAACGACGAGGGGCGGCATTCAATTGGGATGCCGCCCCACCCTCACCCGGCCATCGTCCCCCTCTGCATCACGGATGGTGGCAATGGCCGAAGCTTCAGTCGGCAGGCAGGATGTCGATGACCACAGTGCAGTCCCGACCGTTCTGGACCATCGAACGCCGCGATGCGGTGGCGGGGTATCTGTTCATTGCGCCGCAGTTGATCGGGATTGTGGTCTTCGTGCTGATCCCGCTCGGGCTGGTGCTGTACTACTCGCTGCATGAATGGAACGTGCTCGCCGGCACCTTCCGCTTCGTGGGCGACGCCAATTACCAGCGCATGCTCAACGATCCCGCGCTGCCCGAAGTGCTGGGCGCGACCGCGATCTTTTCGGCCGGGCTGGTGGTGTTCAACATGAGCCTCGCGCTGCTCCTGGCCGTGCTGGTCAATCAGAAGCTGCGCGGCATCACCGTCTTCCGCACCATCTTCTTTTCGCCGGTGGTGGTGTCGCTGGTGGCCTGGACCATCGTCTGGAGCTTTCTGCTGCAGGCCAATGGCGGCATCAACGGCATTCTCGCGCTGATCGGCATCGAAGGGCCCAACTGGCTGCGCATGCCCACCACCGCGATGATCTCGGTGATCGTGGTGCAGGTGTTCAAGAACGTCGGCCTCAATATGGTGCTGTTCCTCGCCGCACTGCAGGGCGTGCCGCGCGAGCTCTACGAGGCGGCGCGCGTCGATGGCGCGTCGCGGTTCAAGCAGTTCCGCCGCATCACCGTGCCGCTGATCTCGCCGACGATCCTGCTGACCGCCATCATCACCGTGGTGGGCTCGCTGCAGGTGTTCGCGCAGATTGCCGTGCTGACGCAGGGCGGGCCGGGGATGTCGACTACGGTGCTGGTCTACTACCTCTACCAGCAGGCCTTCCAGTTCCACCGCTTCGGCTATGGCGCGACGATCTCGATCCTGCTGTTCCTCATCGTCGCGGTGCTGACCGTGCTGCAATGGCAGATGCGCCGGAGGCTGGTGTTCTATGAGAAGTGAGCTGTCGCCCCGCGCCAAGGTGGCGCTCTACGGGCTGCTCTGCGTGCTCTCGATCCCGTTCCTGTTCCCCACGTGGTGGATGGTGACGAGCTCTATCAAGCCGATCAGCGACATCTTTGCCTTCCCGCCGCAGTTCATCCCGCGCAGTGCCGACTGGTCCACCTACGAGAAGGTGTTCACGCTGCAGCCGTTCGCGCAGCAGTACTGGAACTCGTGCTACATCGCGGCGATCGTCACGGTGGGGACGATGATCGTTTCGTCGTTCGCCGGCTATGCGTTCGCGCGCATCCGGTTTCCGGGTGCCAACCTGATTTTCCTCGTGGTGCTGACGGGACTGCTGATCCCGTCCGAGGTCACCATCGTGCCGCTGTTCCAGATGTTCCTCAAATGGGGAATGGTGAATACGCACTGGCCGCTGATCCTGGTGCCGATCTTCGGGGCGCCGAGCGTCTTCGCCACGTTCGTGATGCGGCAGTTCTTCATCGCGCTGCCGGGCGAGCTGGAGGAAGCGGCGCGGGTCGACGGGCTGGGGCGGCTCAAGATCTTCTGGACCATCGCACTGCCGCTGGCGCGGCCGGCGCTCGCAGCCGTCGCCATCTTCACCTTCCTCCACAGCTGGAACCTCTATCTCGAGCCGATCGTGTTCCTCACCACGCCATCGAACTACACTCTGCCGCAGGCGCTGACGCAGTATGTCGACGTTTACCAGGGGCCGATGTGGAACATCCAGCTGGCTGCCGCGACGCTCACCGCGATCCCGGTTCTCATCGTCTTCATCTTTGCGCAGCGCCAGTTCATTGAGGGCCTCGCACATACCGGCCTCAAGGGTTAGCGCATGGCATCGGTCACGCTCAGCAACGTCACCAAGAGCTATGGCACCACAGCGGTGATCCATGGCGTGAGCATCGATATCGCGGACGGCGAGTTCGTGGTGCTGGTGGGACCATCGGGCTGCGGAAAGTCGACCCTGCTGCGGATGATCGCCGGGCTCGAGTCGATCACCGGCGGCACGATCTCGATCGAGGAGCGGGTGGTCACCGAGCTCGAACCCAAGGACCGGGACATCGCCATGGTGTTCCAGAACTACGCGCTCTACCCGCACATGAGCGTCGAAAAGAACATGGGCTTTTCGCTCGAACACCGCGGTACCAACAAAGCGGAGATCGCCGAGCGGGTGAAGTGGGCGGCGGATATCCTGGGGCTGACGGCACTGCTGCAGCGCCGGCCGGGACAGCTGTCGGGCGGGCAGCGGCAGCGCGTGGCGATGGGCCGCGCCATCGTGCGCAATCCGCAGGTGTTCCTGTTCGACGAGCCGCTGAGCAACCTCGATGCCAAACTGCGCGTGGTGATGCGCGGCGAGATCAAAGGCCTGCACCAGCGGCTGAAGACGACGACCGTCTATGTGACGCACGACCAGGTGGAGGCGATGACCATGGCCGACAAGATCGTGGTCATGAATGCCGGACGCGTCGAGCAGGTGGGCACGCCGATCGAGCTGTTCGATCGGCCGGCCAACCTGTTCGTTGCCGGTTTCATCGGCTCGCCGTCGATGAACTTCCTGCCCGGCGGCCTGCTGGGCGAAGCCGCGACCATCGGCGTGCGGCCCGAGCATTTCGACATTGCCGAGGGCGGGCTGCCGGCAACGGTGACGCTGGTGGAGCCGATGGGTTCGGACACGCAGATCACCGCGCGGGTGGTCGACACTGAGATCGTCGCCATGTTCCACCGCCGCGTGGCGGCCAGTCCGGGCGACGTGCTGCCGCTACGGCCGATGGCGGACGAAGTGCACCGGTTCGACCCGACGAGCGGGGTGCGGCTATGATTGCCGGGCGCATCCATGCAGCGATGACCGGCGGCAGGCTACCGGTGCTGCTGTCGCTGGGCCGGCACGATATCGAGCTGGCGAAGGCCGGTGTCGATGCCGGCGTCTTCGGGCTGAAGTTCCACCTCAACGCCTATCACCGGGCGAGCGGCAATCGGTTCGGATCATTCGAAGAGGAGAGGCCGTTCATCGAGCAGTTGGCGAAGCTGGGCAAGCCGATGCTGGTGATGAGCGGGCAGGAGACGCAGCCGACGCTCGAAGAACTCGACGCGCTGGCCGACTACGGCGTCGAGGGCTGGAACATCTACGTCAAGCACGTGCAGCCACACATGTACCGCTCGAAGCTGCGGCCGATCCTCGCGCTCGACAGCGACAGCGGCGAAGCGGAGCTGAAGCGGATCGCGGCGATTCCCGGCGCGATGCTGGAGGCCTCGGTGACGCGCTTCGCCGAGTATGGGGAGGCGGTAAACGAGGCGGACCTTGCGCGCTATCGCGAGATCGCCATGCAATCGGGCCTGCCGATGATTGCGCCGAGCCAGAAGCGGTTCACCGCGGCCGATGTGCCGGAGTTGCGCGCGGCAGGTATCGGCGCCTTGCTGCTCGGCGTCATCGTCACCGGGCTCGACCCGGCAGGGCTTGACGCGGCGGTACGACCGATCGTTGCGGCAGCAGAGCGGGCGACGGCCGGCCGCTAGCCAACCGTCGCCACGAACTCAGTCTTCCTTGGTGCCGCTGGTGCGGAGCGCTTTCTGGCGCGCGATATCCAGCGCTTCGATGGGAATCGACGTGCTGGGCTGCCAGATGATGTCGCGCAGGCGCTCGACCGGCAGCTTGGGCTCACGGTTCTCGTCGTAGAGACCGTTGGTCTCCTGCTGGGTGTCGGTCAGCTGCGTGTAGCAGAAGCCCGAGATCTCCTCGCTCGCGTAGATGGCCTCGAACAGCTGCTGCATCATGGCCAGGTATTCGTCGTCGGACTGGGCCGTGGCGTAACCGAACCAGGCCTTGCCTGTCTTGGGGTGCATCGAGAGGCCACCGAACTCGGTCAGCATGATCGGCTGGCCACGACGATCCTGCGGCTTGAGCAGCAGATGGCGCTTGGCCGGTGCCATATTGGCGAGCGTCGTCTCGATGGCTTCGCGGTTCCGGTAGCGTGCCGTGATCTGGCTGCCGTGCTGGGTGTAGTCGTGGATGCCCCAGAGATCGGAGACGGTGTGCTCC
>Ga0066256_1003168_pt1 | contig 16317 bp, 19 predicted proteins | sample ThiBio_1000_biof_FD_87107 | JGI IMG/M metagenome (GOLD analysis project Ga0066256, IMG submission 87107) | Wastewater bioreactor microbial communities from Cape Town, South Africa - Thiocy_expt_1000_biof (version 2) | ecosystem: Engineered > Bioreactor > Thiocyanate-remediating >...
CAAAAGAGTGGTCTTTTATCTAATCTTACGAAAAATTATGGTTTTGCTTTTTTAATCATTTTATTTGGGATTGTTTTTTATCTTCTTCTGCTTTTTAGCGTCGCTGGCTCATTTCGTATTCATGAGATTGTACGTCAAATCAAAAACATTTGGCCTGCAGGATTGATTGCTTTTACTTCTTCTTCTAGCGCAGCAACGATGCCATTTACGATTTCAGCTGTGGAAAAGAATGTCAAGGTTCCATCGTTTGCAGGTCTTATCATTCCAGCAACAACCAACATTCAACAAATTGGTGACTGTATTGCAAACGTCTTTTTTGGGTTGCTTATCCTTAAACAATTTGATTTTCCTTTTCCAGAAATGTGTGCTTGGCTCCCTTTTATGGTAGTGTATGTATTAGCTCGATTTACAACTGCAGGTATGATAGGAGGGGCTATTTTTATTTTAATCCCTATTTATGAGAAGTATTTAGGTTTTACGCCAGAAATGTCTTCTGTACTTTTGGCATTAAATATACTTCTTGACCCTTTTATTACATCTTCTAATGTAATAGCAAATGGTGCTTTGTGTGTAATTTTTGAAAAAATTTGGCTTAAAGTTCAAAAGGTTCATGCTAACCTCAATTATACTTAAAAGAATCAGAAAATGAGCCATAAACTTATGTGTCACTTTTATCAACTTGTACAACTATTAAATTGGCTTCAGACGGACAGGAAATAACAATGACTCAAGAAAAGAAAATGCTTCCCTACGTGGTTAGTAATGATGAAAACTGTCAAAACCGTGATATTTTAACAAAGCCAGCTGAACAAGTAAAATTTCCGTTAAATAATGAAGATCGTAAAATTATAGAGCAGCTCATCTATCAATTCAGACATGAAGAAAATTGTGCCGGTTTAGCTGCCCCTCAAATTGGTTTTTCAAAGCGCATTATCATATTTAGTGTTCCTGAAGAAGTGAAAGATTATAGAATAGACGCATTTGATACTTTACCCGAAACTCTTCTTATTAACCCCACCTACAAACCTTTAGGAGAGGAAAAAACTCTCGATTGGGAGACATGCTTTTCTGTGAATGATTATGGTGGGGAAGTAGAAAGATTCACACATATCTATTATGAAGGTTTTGACGCAAATGGAAACAAGATTGAAAATGAAGCAAAAGGCTTTCTTGCACGCTTAATTCAACATGAAACAGACCATATTAATGGTCGGCTTTACATACATCTTTTAAAACCCGAAGCACGGCAAGGGAAGCTCGAGGAAGTCAGAACAATACGAAAAGCTGAGCTTGCCGCTAAAAAAAAGATATACGCTAACCAGGATTAAGACTCAGTGACTTAATCTAATCCATGTTCTCCTATGGACAAGAATTTGTTACGCCGATGGGTGCATAACTCGCTTCCAGGAAGAGCAATGTATTTATTAAGCGATTCCTCGATAGCATCTCCTGCCTTTGTAATAGCGCTTAGAGGCGAACGCTGAGCGCCACCTAAAGGTTCTGGAACAATTGTATCAGTAATACCTAATGCTTTTAAATCCGATGCCGTAAGCCGTTGAGCTGCTGCTGCCTCTTGTTTTTTATCTGCTGATCGCCACAAGATAGAGGCACACCCCTCAGGAGAAACCACTGAATAAACAGCATGTTCAAGCATAATAACTTCATTTGCCGCAGCAAGAGCAATCGCTCCTCCAGAGCCTCCTTCACCTGTAATTGTTGCGATGACTGGAACTTCCACCATTAAGAGGGTTTCTACACAACGTGCTATGGCTTCAGCTTGTCCTCTTTCTTCAGCTTCTTTGGCAGGATGTGCCCCAGCAGTATCGACAAAAGTTAAAATAGGTAAATGAAATTGATTGGCTAATTCCATTAAACGTTGAGCTTTTCGATAACCTTCTGGTTTAGCCATACCAAAATTGTGTTTTATGCGAGAGTCCGTATCATGACCTTTTTCTGTTCCCATGACAACAACACTCTGACCTCTAAACCGTCCTAGACCACCAATAAGAGCTTGGTCTTCCCCAAACTTACGATCACCTGAAAGCTCTACAAAGTCATCAATAAGCTCCCGGATAAAATCAAGACAGTGTGGTCTGTCGGGATGGCGAGCTACTTGCACCTTTTGCCATGGGGTAAGATGCGTATAAATTTGAAGAAGCTGTTTCTTAAGTTTCTCTTCAAGATGATTAATTTCTTGAGCAATATTTACATCACCTGCACGAGAAAGGTGGCGAAGCTCATTTAGCTTTTGCTCAATCTCAATAATATTTTTCTCGAAATCTAATGAGACCATCATAGTCAAAGTTCCTCTTTACTAATTATGCTTTCCTAGAGTTTTTTGTTGCATCTGACAAGGGGTGATGATCAAAAACAAGTTTTTGTTTTTGAGAATCCACAACATGGGTATAAATTTGAGTCGTTGAAATATCTGAGTGTCCTAACAGTTTTTGTACACTTATAAGATCTGCTCCATGATGTAAAAGATGTGTTGCAAAAGCATGCCTCATGACATGAGGAGATATGCGTTGGGTTGAAATTCCTGCTTGTAGAGAGATTTTCTTCAAGAGTTGCCCAAACCTTTGTCGGGTTAGATGCCCTTCAGCACTTCTTGAAGGAAAGAGCCATTTTTTTCCATTAACGCCGGCTTCAAACGTTTCTCTTATTTTTAGGTAATCTTCTAAAGCCTTAATTGCCGAAGGTGTTAATGGCGTTAGCCTTTCAACATTGCCTTTTCCCTTAATGATGAAAGCAGAATTTCCTTTTTCTTGAGCTGTTCTTAAAGCTATTAATGCCGTATTTAATTGAAGACTTACAAGTTCCGAAACGCGCATCCCAGTTGCATAAAGAATCTCAAGTAAACATAAAAGTCTACTTCTCTCCCGATTATCAAGGTCGTGTGTTGCCTCAATTAACGCAAAAACTTCCTCTTCAGTAAGTGTCTTAGGAAGCCGACGTTCTTGCTTTGGCAAATCAATTAAAAGAGTTGGGTTCTCAGAGACAACTTCTTCTTCAAGTAAAAAATTAAAAAACTGCCTTAAAGCAGAAATTTTTCTTGCACGAGAAGAGGGGACTATAGCACGTTCTTTTAGGTGAAGAAGATATTGTTGAATGTCAATTTTCTTAACATCTTCTAATAACTTTTCTTTCAAGAATATATTAAAATCTTTTATATCTCTGGCGTAGGCTTCAAGCGTATTTAAAGCATATCCTCGCTCAGCAGACAAACTTTCTAAAAATTGATTAAGATATTTCACTTGGTTCTTGTAAAAAGTTTATCAGTGGAAATTGATTTTGTAACCTCAGTAGAAGGAGCTGGAATTTCCCATTTAGAAAGAGCTATAATACTACTTATGAATAGTATAGGTAGGACGAACAACAAAATTTTGAGCGGAAAACGCATTTATATTAACTCCGACTTGTATATTTTCGCATACTATACGATAAGAGAGGAGCCTTTCGCAAAGTTTTATTCACGCAGAGTGCGTCACTACAAAAATAAGGTATAAACCATGCGCACGTCGAAATTGATTATATTACCCAAAACTCTCACTCTTGTGGGAATGATGGGCGTTGGAAAAACAAGCATAGGGAGAAAGCTTGCAAAACAGTTAAGTGTACAATTTAAAGACTCAGATCAAGAGGTTGAAGTTGCAGCAGGGCAAACTGTTGCAAATATCTTCTCATGGTATGGAGAGCAAGCATTTCGTGATGCTGAACGCCGCGTCGTTTCAAGGCTACTAACAGAGCGTCCTCACGTGCTCTCAACAGGTGTTGAAGCATTTATTATGTCCGATACAAGAAAAATAATAAAAGAAAACTCTTATTCGATTTGGCTTAAAGCTTCTGTTGATACAATTTTCCCCCGTGTTGAACGTCGAACCCATCGACCACAATTAGAAAAAGGCGATAAAAAAGAAATTTTGAAGCAACTTATTGAAAGCTATAATCCAATCTATGCCGAAGCTGATATTCATATTGACTGTGATGATCAAGGTCCAGACTTAACTGTAGATAAGATTATAGAAGAATTGGCTGAAAGGTTTTGGAAGTGAATGTTTAATAGTAAACAAGATTACGAAACTTTAAAATTTCTTTATGAGCTAGGAATAGATGAGGTTTTTGAACCATCCCCAACAAATAAAACGAGGTTTCCAAAAAGATCAACTAAATTAAAGGAGGATCATTTGGCCGCTAACAATGTAAAACCTGGCATTAGTCAAACGACTGAAACTAAATCAAATAAAGAGAAAATCCCCTTAAATTTAATGCCTCATGCTGGATCAACAAAGACTCTAGCAGCACAGGCAAAAACACTTCATGAATTAAGAACCATTGTTGAAAACTATAATGAGTGTTCCCTCAAAAAAACAGCAACAAATACTGTATTTAGTGATGGAAACCCTCAAGCAAGAATAATGGTTATCGGAGAAGCACCAGGCGCAGATGAAGATCGAGAAGGCCGACCTTTTGTTGGCTTAAGCGGAAAATTGCTTGATCGCATGTTTGCTGCCATCGGACTTGATAGAACCACGATTTATATCACAAATATTATTTTTTGGCGTCCTCCAGGAAATCGTCAACCAACATCGAGTGAAACTAATCTTTGCCTGCCTTTCGTGGAAAGACACATCGAATTAGTTTCTCCAGATTTTCTTGTCCTTGTTGGAGGAACATCAGCAAAATCAATCCTACAATCGACTGAAGGTATTATGAAACTTCGGGGAAAATGGCTTTCATATCAAACTCCTGCCATGACAAAACCTATCAAGACTTTGGCTATCTTTCACCCGGCATACTTACTGCGTGCCCCAGGCCAAAAGCGGTTGGCGTGGTCTGATCTTTTAATGTTAAAACAAGCTATCGATCAAGCTTAAAAACTAAAAATTATCATGGAAGCTCTGCTCCAGTATAGTCATAAAACTTGCCAGATTGTGACTTCTTAGCTGTAGATATGAATTTAATCATAGATTGAACACTTTCCTCAACGGATATACCTTCAGCATCAAAATTAGTAAATGCGGTTTTAACTCGTCCAGGATGTAAAATAAGAATTATCAATTGAGGTAGATCTTGCGCCAACGCAGACATACCCACATTCAGCGCGGCTTTAGAGCTACGGTAAGCATATCGTCCTATATATTGTTCGTCTATATTGTTTTGAATACTTCCTCGTCTACTACTTATGGCCACAATTTTTTAACTTCTCCTCGTAGTAAGTTATCTTTTAATCCTTGAACTAAAATAATGGGTGCCACTGTATTGATAGTGAAAGAACATTGAAAATCATCTACCTCAAGCTCTCCTAGCTTATTAGCCTGATATGCAAAAAGTCCTCCATTCAAAATGAGAATGTCAAGAGTTCTTGTTTTATGATACATTTTATGGTTCCTAAAGCTGTATTAGGTTGCTCATAATCAGCTTGAATAAGAATAAGATTCTTAGCTTGAATCTCCAATAGTTCAGCGGATTTTACTTCTGATTGATAGGTTGCATATACTGTAAATTGTTTACCTAAATAATACCTAACAAAACCCAACCCAATGCCTCGATTTGCGCCTGTTATCAAAACAGATTGAGCAAAAGCCGCTTCATAGAGTGTAATAAAGGTTAAAATTGTTAGAAAAAATTTGCGCATAGTTTAAAAACCATTTTACTAGATATTCTTAGATTATTAGCTAAAGAAGGATATCAAGTAGATAAGGATTAAAAAACTTTACTTTCGGCGCCAACTTGTTCCTTCAGCAGAATCAAGGAGCAGAATACCTTCTTCTTCAAGATTAAGACGAATTTGATCAGCCTTTTTGAAATCCTTAGCTTCTCTTGCCGCACGTCGTTGCATAATAAGCTCTTCTATAGCTTCAGAACTTAAACCTTGAGAACAGTTGGATTTAAACCATGATTCAGTAGAACATTGCAAAATCCCGAGAAAAGTAGCACTTGCCTTAAGCTTAGCCTGAACTTCTTCTTTCGCTTGACCTTTTTCCATTTTATTAGCTTCGCGCGCGAGCTCATGGAGTCTTGCAATTGCAAGAGGGGTGTTAAGATCATCCTGTAAAGCTTTAAGAACATCTTGATCAACCTGTTGTAAGTTTTCAGCTTGGCTCCCTTCAAGAGCTGTGTAAAGACGGTTAAGAGATGCTTTTGCTTGAATAAGGGTATCATTTGTCCAATCAAGTGGTTGTCGATAATGAGTAGAAAGAAGAGCAAATCTTATAATCTCACCACGCGACTGACTAAGCAAATCTTGGATTGTTATAAAATTGCCAAGAGATTTAGACATTTTTTCGCCATTGACTAACAAGATTCCATTGTGCATCCAATAACGTGCAAAAGTACCAATCCCATACACAGCCGTGCTTTGAGCAATCTCATTTTCATGATGAGGAAAAATAAGATCTTGTCCTCCACCATGGATATCAAAATTTATTCCAAGGTGCTTAAAACTCATAGCTGAACATTCAATATGCCATCCAGGTCGGCCTCGTCCCCACGGACTTTCCCATCCTGGTTGTTCAAGTGTTGATGGTTTCCACAGGACAAAATCAGTCGGATCCTTCTTATAAGGAGCAACTTCAATGCGGGCTCCAGCAATTATTTCTTCACACTTACAACCAGAAAGAGCCCCATAGTTCGGAAAACTAGGAACATGAAAAAGAACATGACCATCTTGTGCATAGGCAATTCCTTCTTGCAGCAGTTGCTCAATCATTTCGATCATTTCATTTACGTGTTCGGTTGCTTTAGGTTCAATTGTTGGTGAGAGGTTTCCTAAAGCCGCCATATCTTCGTGAAAAAATGCCGTTGTTTTGCGCGTAATTGTTTCAATCGATTCGCCAGTCTGAAGAGACGCATTGATGATCTTATCATCAATATCTGTAATATTTCTAACATATGTCACTTCATGCGTTGTCCGAAGAAGTCTTACCAACACATCGAATATCGTATAAGGACGTGCATTTCCAAGATGTGCACGATCATAAACAGTAGGACCACATACATATAAACCCACTTTATGGGGATTAAGAGGAGTAAAAGGCTCTAGTCGTCTTGTTAGAGTATTATAAAGCTTAAGCATTAGTTTTATGCGACCTTTCCCTGCAAACGCTTAAGGGCTTTCTCTCGACCAATAAGCGGTAATAATTCTTTCATTTCTGGACCATGATCTTCGCCTGTCAGAGCCTGCCTTAATGGCATAAATAGGTCTTTTCCTTTTCGGCCTGTTTTTTCTTTTAAAGCTTGAGTCCATATAACCCAAGTTTCAGAAGACCAAGGTTCAAAGGGTAGGGACCTACAAGCTTCTTCTAAATATGAGGCGTCTTCAATTTTGGGCGCTAACTCTTGCGTACAGATATTCCAAATATGCTTGAGATCCATCAATTTATTAATATTACCATGACACATATTCTAAAACTCTTCATGAATATAGTGAAGACCTTCTTCAGCAAGACGAGCTTGAGCATGATTGTAGGACTGATGGTGAAGCAATCTCGCATTCATTCGATCAAGCATGTTCTTACTAAAGCGAGGAGCTGCTCGACCAACATGACTAATATCAAATTCACTGATTAACTGATCAAGAGAAAGGGCAGGCGAGATATCTTCTGAAGTTCCCAATTTTGCAAGGTAACTTGCAAGAGCACAGGCTTCATATCCTTCTTCTCGCAATTGACGCAAACTAAGGCTGCCAATCCTTTTTGAAAGGCTTTCTCCCTGTTCACCAAGTAAATACTGAACATCAGCACCAAGCGCTTCAATAAGCTGAAGCTGGATTGCAGTATTCGTAATGTGATCTTCACCACGAATAACATGCGTAATGCCAAAATCAATATCATCGACAACAGAAGAAAGGGTATAGACAGGCGAGTTATCTTCACGAATGAGAATAGGATCACTCAAATTCTCGCCTTCAAAGCTAATCTCACCTCGAATAAGATCTTTCCAAGAAATTGCCTCAGACATTAATTTAAATCGCCAATGAGGTTTACGACCTTCTTTAAGGAAATGAGCATGCTCTTCAGGTGTCAAATTTAAAGCTGCACGGTCATATATAGGTGGGCGTCCTTGAGATAGAAGACGGCGACGCTTAAACTCAAGTTCTTCAGGTGTTTCATAACAGGCATATAATCTCCCGGATGCCTTTAAAGCATCAGCGGCCTTCTCATATTCTCGCAAGCGCTTTGATTGCCATTCAATACGATCGTAGCTAAGCCCAAGCCATTTTAAATCTTCATAAATGGCTTGTTCGTATTGTTGCTCTGATCGGGCAAGATCTGTATCATCCAATCTTAAAATAAACGTGGCTTTATTTTTTCTTGCAAATAACCAATTAATCAGAGCGGTACGTGCGTTGCCAATATGCAACAACCCTGTAGGGCTTGGGGCAAATCGTAAAATGGGCGTGGACATTAAGAAACTCTTTCCTTTTTATATTCAAGTAACTTTATCAGATAATCACCTTCCTGCCTAGTATTGTAATATGTTGCATAAAAACAACACGAAAAAATTTTGCAAACAAAAATCCTTTGCGACAGTTGACCAGACAAGTCTGACATAAGATGATAACTACATTCGAAAAGAAATAAGTCTTTTTGGATTTAGTTTTAAACAACCTTATATGAGGATAAACATGAAAAAATTAGCACTTTTGGCTGCAAGCGCTGCAGTTCTTACATCTGCTGCGAATGCTGCTATGGAAGGCAAGCACTTCACAGGTTTCTACGTCGGTGGTCACCTTGGTTATGGTTCCGGTAAATCTGAATGGTCTACAAGAGATACACGCGCAAACGTAAATTACAGCCGCAAGGCAGATCTTGGAACACGTGGTATTCTTGGTGGTCTCCATGTTGGTTTTGGTAAAGAATTTGGCAACAAACTTTACCTCGGCCTTGAAGCATTTGGTAACCTCAGCAAAACTGAAGGTAAAGCAAACACTACTAATGCTAATGATGTTCTTCGCACAAAAGCAACAAGAAAGCATGAGTTCGGTGCAGCTCTTCGCCCAGGTTTCGTTTGTGGAAACGCTCTTCTTTACGTAAAAGCTGGTATTTCTAGCGCGAAATGGCAATACAAGTCAGATTGGACCACTGGCCTTGCAGCAGCAGCTGAAAATGGCAGCTCATCCAAGCATCGTATTGGTTTTGTTCCAGGTCTTGGTGTTTCCTTCATGGCAACTGACCATGTTATGGTTGGTCTTGAAGCAACTCACACAATGTACAAGAAGCAAAGCATTTCTACACGCCGTCCAAACGGTACTGTGATTGAAAAGGGTAAAGTTAAGTCACACGTTACAGACTTTACAGGCCGCGTTAGCTACAAGTGGTAGTCTAAACGACCTCAACGTCAAGAGAAACCGCGCCTTTATGGCGCGGTTTTTTTATGCTTGAATTAAATAAGCGGTGCGTACTGAATGCTCAGGGATTTTTTAATAAAATTATAGAGAGAATTATATTTGGTGGAGCCAAGGGGGATCGAACCCCTGACCTCTACAATGCCATTGTAGCGCTCTCCCAGCTGAGCTATGACCCCTTTATTCGCTGCAAAACTACGAATATTTCAAACAAGTTGCAAGCATTATTTAATCTTGTTCACGCCTATGAAAGCAAAGCTTTTAATTTTGCCTGCAGCTCAGAGAATACAATAGGTTTTGTTAAAAAATCCACGGCGCCGGATGAAAGAGCAACTGATCGACTTTCTTCATCGCCATAGGCCGACAAGATTAATACTTTTAATTCTGAATACTGGCGTTTAAGACGACCAAGTAGCTCAAGCCCATTCATCTCAGGCATATTCAGGTCTGTCAGGACAAGTTCAATATCAGGATTCTGTTCCATGAGTTCTAACGCTGCAGCACCATGCCGTGCAAAAATAAAGCTATAAATTCCCTCTCTAATTTCCTTGCGGAACCCTTGTTGAATGAGGATATCAAGATCTGGTTCATCATCTACCATCAATATTTTATGCATTCTTATGTGCCTTCTTTTTTATTTTCCTAAAAAAGTGTAGCATAAAACATAAATTTGATAGAAAAAAGACGAATATGAACACGAGTGTAGAATTTTGGGGAGTACGCGGATCCATTCCTGTTAGTTCATCGTTGTACAATGATTTTGGTGGGCACACAAGTTGTGTAAGCGTCACCCATAAAAAAAATATCTTTATCTTTGACGCAGGGTCTGGCCTTAGAGATTTGGGCGAAAAGATGAAGGAAACAGGCATAAATCAAGCCACCCTTATTCTTTCACATATGCATTTTGATCATATCATCGGTCTCCCATTTTTTGCGCCCATTTGGAATCCCAATTTTCAACTTACACTCCTTTCGGCTCATTGTTATGAAAAAGGAGGGCTAAAAAAATTTTTAGAGAACTATGTTTTTAAAGATCCTCTCTTTCCTGTAAACCTGAGTCAGATCCCAGCCCATATTAAGTATATTGATTGTCCTCCAAGAGAAAGCCTAACATTTTTTCAAGATTATCGTCTGGATATCGCCCCTCTTAATCATCCCGGTGGCGGATCTGGATACCGGTTACACTGCCCAGAAGGCCCTTCCGTTGCTTATATTAGTGATACAGAACATGTCCCAGGTCATGATGACCCTAATGTGTTAAAGCTCATGCATGATACAGATTTGGTCATTTATGACGCAATGTATACAGAAGAAGAATTTTCCAAAAAATATGGCTGGGGGCATTCAACCTGGACAGAAGGCTTGAGGCTCGCTCAAAAAGCTGGTACTAAAAGGCTTGCACTCTATCATCATGATCCAAGCCATACGGATGACATCTTATTAAAAATTGAAGAAGAAGCACAAAAACTATGGGCACAATGCTTTATGGCACGTCAAGGAATGAAAATCTCTCTTCTTTAACCAATAACTTTTTTTAAACTTGGCACTCTGAGCAACCATTTTTCGGTTAAGAGCCAAGATCCTCCAAAACCAAGACAAGCAATAATAGCGATTTTTAAGATCTGAGGAAGCTCAACACCAATTAAAAGATATTGAAGCCAAATAACCATAGCTTCATGAGTTAAAAAGATGCCATAGCAGCTCCGAGCAAGTGAGCTCCAAAGAGGATATTCTTTATTAAAATAACGATAAAAAACAGCTAACAAAGTTAAAACTTGGAAAAAACATAAAATCCCATGCAAAGTTGTTCGAATTAAAATACGAGGAGCATGATTTCCAATTAATTGCCAACCTTGTTGATTTAAAAATTCAGGTATTTCACTCCAAGTCCCTCCCAGTGCAAAGAATTCATGAAAGGTATGCCGAATTACATCACTATAAGCTCCTTCATACATAAAGATAAGAGAATACCCTACATACGCTAAAGCAGACAGCCCCATCATACCTGCCCACCATGGAAATCGATCAGAAACTCGTTTCCAAAGAAAACGATCTTCTAAAAGTCCAGACTGACTGAAACCTGCCCCAAGCATAAAGTATAAGAAATAGAGCAAGAATCGTGCCCCTTGAAGATAAAAGACACCCCAACCAATCCACCAGGGAGCTCCCCAAGTAAGGTCACTCATCCCCAGAATAAGTGCGCTGAGTAAAAGGAGGCATATAAACCCAATCTGAGGCCGATTAACGAGCAGGCGAACAAAATTGCCCCACTTATTCATAAAACTAGGGAGTGCATTCAGCCCAACTAAAATCATGCTATACAAAAACATACCATACATCACCCATAAAGGGCCTGCTTGAAGCTTTTTTCCACTTAAAAAAATATTAAACCAATAATCAAAATAACCAATGTCATGGTCCACAGTAAGAGTATAACGAGGATACGTCAGTAAAGGCACAATAAAGGGAATACAAAGTATAAAAGGAATTCCTAATTTTATAAAACGTCGACGAAAATACGCCTGAAATCCATGTTTTTTAAGAGAAGGCAATACCCAAAGTCCTGTAATAAAGAAAAGGATTGGCATAATGATGCTTTGATCAAAAAGATAGAAAGCATCCCAGATCTCACTACGATCGTGATCTTGGATGAACCAAAATTGTCCCCAGTTTTGCGCATAAGCATGCAAAGAATGGTCAATCGCCATAAGTGCAAAGATAAACCCTCTAAGATAATCAATGAAGATGTAACGTTGTTCTTGCATCAGGCTTTCACTCCACTTGCTATAAAATACGTTTTAAGCCTGGAAGGCGCAAAAGAATCTTGTTTACAATCAACCATGAAATGAAAAGCGCCCCGAAACCAGATACAATAAAGCGGATGATAAGCGGAGCTTGCCCCCCATAAAAGAACCAATGCGACCAGACAACAAAAGGTTCATGAATAATGTAAATTCCGTAAGCTGCTGTGGCCAGTGAGGCCCATTGATGGCTTCCTTTACTCAAAAAGTGATAAAAAATAGCTGAATAGGTGACAAGCTGAGAACAGATAAAGATCCCTAACAACGTTGTGCGAAGCAAAACTTTAGGTGCATGGTCAAAGAAAACCGGCCAAAAACCATGTAAAATTTCAGTCCAGTGGGCATTATAAGTTCTCTGTTCAGCAATATAGTATCGGATGTAATCACTATAGACGCCTTCATCAAAGAATCCTAGCGTGTAGCCCATATAACAAGCAGCAACTCCAAGGGTAAAGAGAGTCCACTTTTGCCAATTATTGCTAAGTTTTTCCCAGAAAGCTTCGTTATCAAGAATAGCAATTTGTGAAAAGCCTGCGCCAAGAAAGAAATAAAAAGCCTTAAGAATAAAACGAGAGCCACGAACATAAAAAAACTTATAATCAGCCGACCAACCAATCCACCAAGGAGCCCCCCAAATAAGATCACTGATGCTTAAAATAAAGGAACTGATAAGACAAAAAACAGCAAATCCTCGAAGTGGTCTTGCAATAAGCCATTCAGCAAATCTTCCAAAAAGCGTAAAGATCTTAGGAACTACAGCATATAAAACAACGGCAATTGTACTTAAGAGTACAAGGTAATATAAAAACCAGAATGGCCCTGCTTGTAAACGATGAACCCACACTTCTGTAACATATTGCCAGTAGCCAATACTGGGATTTTCATTTAGAACATAACGTGGATAAGAAAGAAGGGGACTAATGAGAGGAAGTCCGACGACATAGGGAATTACAAGGCGCAAAAAACGCTCTTTTGCAAAACTCAAATAACCTCTTCGTTGCAGGGAAGGCAAGATAAAAAGCCCCGCTAGAAAGAAGAGCGAAGGCATCATAAAGCTGTCGTTGTGCAAATGAAAAATATCAAAGAAAATATTGTGCTCAAAATCTGGAAAAAACCAGAACTTAGAATAGTATTCTGTATAAGCATGGCACGCATGGTCTAAAACCACAAGCGCAACTAGAAAGCCTCTCAAATAGTCAATAAAAACATGTCGTTGAACTTTCTGCATCCCTTCAACTCCTCCATTCACACAAGCAAGAGTAACGTGTTCTAATTAAAGAATAAATAGAAAAATAGGAAATTTTCTTTAGCAAATAAAAAGAATTTTTATATTCTATCATATATTGCTAACGCTGAAAGGAGCCTATCTGAAACTATTCGACGGGAAAATCAAAATAGGTATCCGGAAAAGGCTCATCTTCTAAGGTAAAATGCCACCATTCTTTTGCATAAGCTTTGAATCCACAGGCTCCCATGACTTCTTTAAGATATGTTCTCCTCCTAAAATGCTCATCGTTTATAAGGTTATTTTGATAATGAGAGGCCTCATCAAATAAATCAAATGAAGACCCCATATCGAGCGTTCCATCATCTAAAAAGAGAATCTCAAAGCTATCATTTAAAACTCGAGAAGTCGGTGTTATTTCATTAAGACGCACACTTTCATGGATGAGGCTTAAGTCCACGGTGCTTCCACGTGAATGTCCTGATTTCTTGGAAATATACCCCAACTCAAACACTTTTGCTTTATCAACACGTGGATAGAAGTGAGCCTTCATTTTTTGATCACAAACATCTTGGCTCCAACGAGAAAAATGATTAACTGCTGTTTGAGGTCGATAACTATCGTAAACAACAATCGAATAACCATCTTTCTTAAACATTGTTTGCGCCTTACACAAAGCTTGTGCCGCGTTTTCAGTCATAATAACACGTTCAGAGCGATAACCTTCAATTGGTTTCCCAATAAAATTGTTATGACTGCAGTATCTCAGTGAAACCTGAATACTAGGGTCTATCGCATCAAGATATGCGAAACCTTCAGGCAAAGTTTCATCTAAAGTCATCTCAACAAAATATACCTTTCTTTAACAATAATATGTGGCTTGCAATGAAAGAATATAAAATTTTTTTAGGGAGGCTTGCTAAGAAAAGTTTCTCTTAAATTCTTTTATTACTCTACCTTTTTACTATACCAAAAAAGATGTCTTTTTGCAAGTTTTTTCCCTCAAATTTAAGGAAAAACATCAAAATTTAAACATTATTAATCAATTACTTATTTCCAATTTTTTGCTTTTTCCGTTGCCCCCATTAAGGCATTTAAAATTCCTGGATCTAAGGCCGAATGTCCTCCGAGTTGAATAAGATGAAATTCAGCTTCAGGCCATTCTTTGACAAGGTCAAATGCCGTAATAACGGGACAAACGACATCATAACGACCATGGACAATGATGCATGGCAAATGACGAATTTTATGAATATCTCTCAAAAGTTGGTTATCTTCGAGGAAAATATTATTTGAAAAATAATGAACCTCAGCGCGTGCAAGACCGATCGTAGCCATTTCATCTTTGCAAATTTCTTCCACCTGCTCAGGCGCTGGATCAAGCATCGATTGACTTAACTCATACCGGAAATATTCTTTACAGGCTGGTAAGTATACTTCGGGATTTGTATCAAGATTACGCTTGCTATAAGCCGCTAATAAATTGTCTCTTTCCGCGAGAGGAATATAATTTGCAAACCGATTCCATATTTCCGGGAAAATGTTCTTCATGCCATTGAAAAACCACTCAATTTCTGAAGGACGACATAAGAAAATTCCCCTTAAAATCAACCCAATACACCTATTGGGGTGGTGTTCGGCATATGCAATAGCCAACGTGCTGCCCCAAGACCCACCAAATAATATCCATTTATCGATACCTAAAAGGGATCTTAACTTCTCCATATCTTCAATGAGAAGAGGGGTGGTATTGTTTTTCATCTCTCCAAGAGGTTGAGATCTTCCTGCCCCTCTTTGATCAAAAACAACGATTCTGTAATGGGCAGAGTCAAAAAATTGCCGGCTTGTAGGAGAAGATCCATAGCCTGGCCCGCCATGCAAAAAAACCACAGGAACGCCTTGAGGATTTCCTGATTGCTCCCAGTATATTGTGTGAATCTCATCAACTTGAAACATACCTGAATTATAAGGTTCAAGCGGGGAAAACAAACTTTTCATATAAAGCCTTTTATTGATGATTAAAAGGCAAGCTTAATTTGAAAGTAAGAAGAGATCAAATAAGATTTATCGATCTTAGATTTTGTGAAGATGTAATCAACATGGAATTATACCCAATCCAAGCTTCAAGAGCAAATAATTGAATTGCCATATATGGAACTTTCACTTTCGTTGACTGCAGATCTTTAGCCTTAAATAATTGAGTTTCATTATCAAAATCATAAAGAATTAATATTTTACAATCATTCTTTTTGATATTTTCAGATAAAAATAAGGCAACAATGACAGGAACTTGACGAAGACACATTGCTTTCTGAATATCCGTTATCTTTGATGCATCGGATATTCTCTTATTTCTAAAGGCCAAATCCATATAGGAAAAAACTTCTTTATAAGTATATGCGAAAAGACACTCTATCTCATTAAATTTAAAATTTATATTATTGTCTCCTTGAATACCTATACCATAAAAATAAAGCATCATGCCCCCCAGGGAATGATAATTATATTCCAAATAAGAGAACGTTAATTGCTGACCATAAACATATTCTAAGCATTCAACTCCAGCTCTATACAAATGAGGGGCTTGATTATCTTGGCCATTTGATGCAAGCCAATTAAAATCTTCATGCTCAAAGATTAAATGAAGTTGAGGAACTTTTCGGAAAGTTCTCGTTGCGAAAGAAAAATCTTCAATTATACCACGCGGTGTTTGGTGAAGTTCTAGAAGGCCATCTTGAAGAGAAAGCATTAATTCTTTTAAAGTACTTTTTTTTATTTCATTGTCAGGCGAAGGAAATGCTTTTTTAGGTATCATCATTTCCCATTCTTCTTCTGTTATTATTTTAGGAATAATCCTTTTCGATTCTTCTTCCTTACCAGGTGCATCAGAAGCGCAACAGTTTAAAGAGGGAATGAAAAGAAAATAAATCATTGCTAATTTGAAT
>Ga0066256_1003170_pt1 | contig 16305 bp, 14 predicted proteins | sample ThiBio_1000_biof_FD_87107 | JGI IMG/M metagenome (GOLD analysis project Ga0066256, IMG submission 87107) | Wastewater bioreactor microbial communities from Cape Town, South Africa - Thiocy_expt_1000_biof (version 2) | ecosystem: Engineered > Bioreactor > Thiocyanate-remediating >...
GTTGCCAGCGGCGGTGTTGGCGGCCAGCTCATCCTTGTAGGCGGACTCGTTCGGATAGATGTGGTCATCCATGAACTGGAGCAGCTTGGCCTGCAGTTCCTTGGTTTTGGGCGAGTAGTCAAAGTCCATGGGTTTCTTCTCCGTTGGTAATCGTGGGACGGCGCTGGGGTTGCGTCGTGTGTTCAGCCGCGCTGGGCAAACGACCAGGCCAGCTGGGCCATGGGCCGTGCGGTGTCGCCTGAGGCCTTGGCCTGGGCGCTGGAGGCGGTGCCGGCCTCTACCCGCTTGGCAATGCCCTGCAGAATCGCGGCGATGCGGAACATGTTGTAGGCGAGGTAGAAGTTCCAGTCCGCGCGCCAGGCTTCGGGCGTGGCGATGCCAGTGCGCTCGCAGTAGCGGCGGATGTAGGGGTCTTCGTCGGGGATGCCCAGGGCGCCCAGGTCCAGCCCCGCAATGCCACGCCCGAGCGATGCGGGCATGTGCCAGCTCATGCAGTGGTAGCTGAAGTCCGCCAGGGGGTGACCCAGTGTGGACAGCTCCCAGTCGAGCACGGCAATCACGCGGGGCTCGGTGGGGTGGAACATCAGGTTGTCCAGACGAAAGTCGCCGTGCACGATGGATACGTGGCCCTCATCCCGCGCGCTGGCGGGCATGTTGGCGGGCAACCATTCCATCAGGCGGTCCATCTCTTCGATGGGCTGCGTGATGGAGGCTACGTACTGCTTGCTCCAACGGCCGATCTGGCGGTCAAAGTAGTTGCCAGGCTTGCCGTAGTTGGCCAGGCCACGGTCCGCAAACTTGACGGTGTGCAGCGCTGCGATCACCCGGTTCATCTCGTTGTAGATGTCACCGCGTTCAGCAGGCGTCATGCCCGGCAGGGATTGGTCCCACAGCACGCGGCCCTGCATGCACTCCATCACGTAGAAGGCACGCCCGATCACCGACTCGTCCTCGCACAGCACAAACATGCGCGGCACGGGTACGTCGGTGCCGTACAGGCCGCTCATCACCGCAAACTCGCGCTCGATGGCATGGGCCGACGGCAGCAGCTTGGCCACGGGCCCGGGCTTGGCGCGCATGACATAGCTGGCGCTGGGCGTGATGAGCTTGTAGGTGGGGTTGGACTGCCCGCCCTTGAACATCTCCACCGTCAGCGGGCCAGCAAAGCCCTCCATGTTCTTGGAGAGCCATGCGGTCAGCGCTTCGATGTCAAAAGCATGCTGATCGGAAACAGGGCGGGTGCCGACGAAATGGTCAAAGTTGCTCATGGAGGCGGATGAAAGGTCGTGCAGTCGGTGATGGGGTAGTCGGCTCAGTTGTCGGCTTCTGCGATGCGCATGAGGGCTTCGCGGTCACGCACCACCAGGCCGCCTGGCTCGATGCGGATCGCGTCTTCGCGTTCCATGGCCTTGAGCTCCTGGTTCACGCGTTGGCGTGATGCGCCCAGCAGTTGGGCCAGTTCTTCCTGCGCCAGTTGCAGGCTGATGCGCATCTCGCTGCCGTCCGACAGGCTGGGCACCCCATAGCTGCGCACCAGGTGCACCAGCTGTTTGGCCAGGCGTGAGCGCAGGGGCAATGTGTTGAGGTCTTCCACCAGCCCGAACAGCTGGCGAATGCGACGCGCATGCAGGCGCAGCATGGCTTCGTACAGCTCGGTGTGTACGGCCAAAATCTTGCGGAAGTCGGCTTTGGCCACGCACAGGATCGTGGTGTCGCCATGCGCATAGGCGTCGTGTGTGCGCCGGTCCCCGTCGAAGATCGCCACGTCGCCAAACCAGATGCCCGGCTCCACATACGTCAGCGTGATCTGCTTGCCCGAGATGGAGGTGGAGCTCACCCGTACCGCACCGCGCGCGCAGGCAATCCACTCCTCGGGTGGATCCCCACGTGCGGCAATGAGGCCGCCGTCCTTGAAGCGTTTGACGTATGCACATCGGAGGATGTCGTGGCGTAGCGAAGGTGAGAGTGATGAAAACCAGCGACCGGAGTTGATCGCTTCACGTTCTTCGATAGTAAGAATCGGGTCGTCCATGGCCTGTCTTTTGGGTGACTAGAAACAGGCCCATTGTCGCGTCAGGGACCTGCGCAATGCGTCAGGGTTGTCACCTGCGTGTCTGCGCGTAAGCGCGCGTTGGCGGGTCACTGCGAGGTCGCAAACACGTGATGGGGCAATAAAAAACCCCCGGTGCTGGGTGGCAGCGTGCCGGGGGTTGATGTGCCTGTGACGGTGGATATGCCGAGGCGTTTGAGGCGCAGCGCTACTCGTAGCGGGGCACGCGCTTTTCCAGGAACGCGGAGATGCCTGTGCCGCCGTTGGCGTGGTGCAGGTTCTTCACGAAGTGGTCGCGCTCCTGGCCCAGGTGGTTTGTGAGCTGGGCCTGGGGGGCTTCGTTCAGCAGTTCCTTGATGCTGGCCAATGCGTTCGGCGCACGGGCGTTGAGCTGCTCTGCCAGCGCGAGGGCCGCGTCGAGTGCGCTGCCTGCTTCGGCAACGCGGTTGACCAGGCCCATTGCGTGCAGGCGCTCTGCGCCGATGCGGTCGCCACACATGAGGATTTCGGTGGCCAGCTGGCGCGGCAGCGCCTGGGCCAGGCTCCAGCTGGCGCCGCCATCGGGAGACAGGGCCACATTGCTGTAAGCCATCACAAACACGGCATTGCGCGCCGCCACGATGAAGTCGCAGGCCAACGCGAGCGAAAACCCGGCCCCGGCCGCAGCACCTTCCACGGCCGCAATTACCGGCTTGGGATAGGTGCGGATGGTCTCGATCCAGTTGTGCAGGCCTTCGATGCTCTGCGCCTGAACCTCGGGCGGCTGTTGCCGGTTGGCCAGCAGCCGCTGCAGGTTGCCGCCCGAGCAGAACATGCCGTCCGAGCCGGTGATGACCACGCTGCGGATGTCAGGGCTGCTCTCGGCCACACCCAGCGCTTCCACGCCGGCGGCGTACATCACCGGGTCGATGGCGTTGCGCCGCTCGGGGTTGCGGAGGGTCAGGATCAGGGTCTGCCCCTGGCTGGTGCTCTGGAGTTCTGCGGGCATGGCGGTCTTCGGTGGGCTGGCCGTGGTGCTGGCCGATCAGGCTTCTTCGACGTGGCTCAGGCTCAGGCCGATGGCCCCGCGCCGGCGCAGCCAGGGGCTGGGGCGGTAGCGCGTGTCACCGTACACGGTCTGCATGTTGAACAGCACTTCCAGGATGTTGGTGGGGCCCCAGCGGTCGCCCATGGCCAGCGGGCCCAGCGGGTAGCCCAGGCCCAGGGTCACGGCGGTCTCCAGGTCCTTGGGGGTGCAGATGCCTTGCTGGCAGATGTCGCTGGCGATATTGACGATGGTGGCCACCACGCGCTGCGTGACAAAGCCGCCGCTGTCACGGATCACGCTGACGGCCTTGCCATCGCGCGCAAACAGCGCATGCGCCGCATTGCGGATGTCCACGCGTGTGGCGGGGTTGGTGGCCAGCACGCGGCGCTTGGTGGCGGCGTCATCGATCAGCATGTCGATGCCGATGGTGCGGGCCGGGTCCAGCCGCTCCACCACCGCCACGGTGGTCACATCAAAGCCCAGCGGGGCCACCAGCGTGATGGCCTGGGGGGAGGGCGATTGACCGGTTTCGATGGTGGTACCTAGGTCCTTGAGCAACTGGTACAGCTCGGCCCGGCGTGCAGCGCGCGGGGACACCCACACCGGGGGAATGTCGTTGACGACGGGGACGGGTGCCTCGGCGGGCACCTGGGCCACGCCGTCCACGTAGCGGTAGAAGCCTTCGCCCACTTTCTTACCCACCACGCCCCCTGCCAAGCGCTGGGCAGTGATCACGCTGGGGCGGAAACGGGGTTCGTCGTAATACTGGCGGTAGATGGATTCCATGACCGGATGCGACACGTCCAGCGCCGTCAGGTCCATCAACTCGAAGGGCCCGAGCTTGAAGCCGACCTGGTCGCGCAGGATGCGGTCGATGGTGGCGAAGTCGGCCACACCTTCGCCCACGATGCGCAGGGCCTCCGTGCCAAAGCCGCGCCCGGCGTGGTTCACGATAAAGCCTGGGGTGTCCTGTGCCTGCACCGGGGTGTGGCCCATGGCCTTGGCATAGGCAGCCAGCGCCGTGCAGATGGAAGGATCGGTCTTGAGGCCCGCAATGACCTCCACCACCTTCATCAGCGGAACGGGGTTGAAGAAGTGGAACCCCGCTAGGCGTTCCGGGCGCTTGAGGGATGCGCCAATCGCCGTCACGGACAGGGAGGATGTGTTGGTCGCCAGCACCGCATCGGCGCGCACCACCCCCTCCAGTTCAACGAAGAGGGCCTGTTTGGCATCCAGCCGCTCCACGATGGCCTCCACCACCAGGTCGCAGGCCGCCAGGTCCGCCACCGTTGTGACGGGGTGCAGCCGTGCAGTCAGCGCGGTGGCTTGGTCAGCCTCGATCCGGCCCTTGGCGACCAGCTTGTTCCATTGTTCCTGCAAGGCGGCCCTGGCGGCGTCGGCGGCCCCGGGGTTGGCGTCCAGCAGAAAAACCTGGCTGCCAGCCTGGGCAGCAATTTGTGCGATGCCCCGGCCCATGGCGCCGGTGCCCACGATGGCGATATTGGGAAACTGAATTTTCATAGCGGCATTATGGCTCTGGCCTTATCTGGGACTTATGTGCAAGAATCCTCCGGACCGAAAAACAGAATTGATTGTGAAAATCCGTAACACCATTTTTGGGCCGGGATTGTGGGCGCTTGCAGCCGGTGCTTCGGCGCTGTCCCTGGGCAATGGTAGTGGTACGGTGGTGTTGGGCTCCCCGGTCGATCTCTCGTTCGAGTTGCAGCCCGACCCTGGCACCGATGTCGCGTCGTCCTGCGTCACGGCCAAGCTGGTGGCAGGCGACAACGCCATCAGCGACAGCAAGGTGCGCGTGATCCCATTGCCCGAGGTGCGTGGGCGTCCGTCGGGCGTTCGCGTGTTGGCCTCGGTATCGCTGGATGAGCCTGTACTGACCGTCACCCTGTCTGCAGGGTGCAATGGCAAGACCACGCGCAGCTACACCTTCCTTTCGGACCTGCCGACCACCGTGACCCGATCTGCCTCCGCGTCGCCCGTGGATGTGACGCGGCTTCCCTCTGCCGCCACCCGCACAGGCGCGGAGTCACAGAGTTCTCCTGCCGTGGGTGGTGGCAGTTCCGCCGCATCTTCAGCCGCAACCAGCATGGCCCAGGCCACCCGGCCCAGCGACAAGGCGGCGGCACCGGCAAGGGCTGTGCGTCCGCAGTCTGCGGACCGCAGCGCGCCAGGGGCTGCAACCTCCCCACGACCTTCAGCGCGCGTGGGCGCGGCGGCTCCCGGCAAATCAGCGGTAGGTGCTGCACCGGCCGTGCGTTCCCGTCTGGTGGTGGAGCCACTGGACACCTGGCTGGACAGCCCGGTGGCACTGCGCTCCACGGGGCAACTGCCCACCGCGCCGTCCGAGGAGATGTCGGCGCTGCGGGCCCAGGCCGCTGCTTTGTGGAAGTCGCTGAACACCGCGTCCGAAGATCTGCAAAAGGACAGCGAACGGCTCAAGGCCCTGGAAACAGACACAGCCGCGCTGCGTGCACAGGCCGCCAAGGACCGCGCCACGGCCGGTCAGTTGCAGCAGCAGCTGGAGCTGATGGAGCAGGAGCGGTTCCCTGCAACAGTGGTGTATGCCCTCGGAGGCCTCTTGGCCCTGGCGCTGCTGGGTGTGGCATGGATGTGGTCGCGGATGCGCAGTGCGTCCGACAAGGCGATGCGGTCATGGCGCGATTCCGTGGCCCTGGGCGCGCGCGCCGAGGCCACATCGGCCCATGACGAGGCGCTGGGCCTTACGCCCCATCCTGGCGACACCTGGCTGCCGTCGGAAACCCAGCCCCACGCTGTCGCAGCCGGCCTTGAGTCCGGTGCAAGCCCCTTGGGCAAAGCCGCCCCGGTGGCGGTGGAGCCACGCTTCGTGGCAACCAGCCCTGCGGCCAGTGCGCCCGCCCCGTTGCAGGCCAAGGCTGCTGCCCCGTCCCCGGCGCCCTCCGTGGCAGCCCACATCGTCAACCCTGAAGAGCTGTTTGACATTCAGCAGCAGGCCGAGTTTTTTGTCTCGGTGGGCGAGCACCAACAGGCCATCGAGGTACTGAAGCACCACATTGCAGAGCACCGCGAGACCTCGCCGCTGGCTTACCTGGAGCTATTGAGGCTGTACCACACCCTCAGCCGGGTGGACGAGTTTGCGCAGTTGCGCACCCAGTTCATGCAGTTCTTCAACGCACAGGTGCCGGAGTTTGCGGGCTTTCATCGCACAGGCCGCATGCTGTACCACTACACCGACGCGCTGGCCGAGATCGAGGCCGAGTGGACAACGCCCGCAGTGCTGGGCTTGCTGGAGAAATTTCTGTTCCGTCGTTCGGGCGCCGAAGCGGTGGAGCCGTTTGATCTGGCAGCCTATGACGATCTGCTGCTGCTCTTGGCGGTGGCGCAGACGACGCCTGCCAGTGCACGGGGTGCGCCGCCGCCCCGCAAGCGGACGACCCCGCTGGCACCTCCCCGGTCTGAAACGCTGGTCGCTCCCTCGGGTCCTACCCCCGCTGCGGCGGCTCTGCACGACGACTTGCCGCTCGATTCGCTGGCCGCCAGTCTGGAGTTCGAATTTGCGATGAAGGCCCAGCAGGATCCGGCACCTGCGCCCGCTCTGGTTGCGCCCTCCAAGCCCGCAGCGTCTGTGGGCGAGGACTCGCGGGGCATTCCACTGGATCTGGATCTGTCGGACCCTCCCCACCTTACGCTGAGCGATCTGCCTCCGGTGCCCGTGACGGCGCCGCCACCCGCAGGCCAGCCGGTCGGCTTTGGCATGGAGAACGATCTCATGGAGCTTCGCCTTGAGCTGGAACAGATGAAAAAGCCTGACCGCAAGTAGCGAGTCGCGGTTCCATCGACCGCCCCGGCGGCGGTAAAGCGGCGCGGCAATTGCCGCAGCCCCGGCCGCTGCGCTGGAGCTATGCAGTCATCACCGCATCAGCGCCATCAGCGGGGGGGCGGGTGTTCGGGGGCGGGGTGCTTAGACAAGCCCCCCCACACCCGCCACGGACCCCACGCCAGTGGCCAGCACCGTGGGGAACTGCTCGGCGCTGATCCCGCCAATCGCCACTTGCGGGTAGTGCCGCATCAGCTGCGCATACACCCCCAGCCTGCCCACACCCTGAGGTGCGGTGGCCATTTTTTTGAGGGTCGTAGGGAACACGGCACCCATCGCGATATAGCTGGGCCCCACGGCGTCGGCACGCACCATTTCGGCATACCCATGGGTGCTCACGCCCAGGCGCAGGCCGGAGCGGTGGAGCGTCTGCAGCTCTTCGGCGGTGAGCGCGTCCAGGTCTTCCTGGCCCAGGTGGATGCCGTAGGCGCCTGCATCGATCGCATCCCGCCAGTGGTCGTTGATGAACAACAGCGCGCCCGTGCCTTGAACGGTCTCGACGGCGGCTTGGACTTCGGCCCGGATGGCGCGGGCGTCGTCCGATTTGAAGCGCAACTGCACCGTGGGCACTCCGGCGCGTGCCATGCGGCCCACCCACTGGGCGTCAGGCAGTACGGCATACAGGCCCAGGCGCTCGGGGCACGCGGCAAACTGCTGGGCGCGTGGAAGGCGCTGCAGGCCAAAGTCCTGGGGTTCGTCGGGCCACTGCTCGGGCTGTGCGCTGCCGGTGCGCAGCGCGCGCGCCTGCCAGGCGCGGGCCAGGCATTCGGCGTCGTGGGCAATGAAACCCAGCTGGCTGCAGGCCTGCAGCGCGGCCAGGTAGACACGGTCCTGCGACGTGGGTGTGGGCACGGGCTCGGGCGCAAACCCTGCAAAGGTGGCCGCGTGGTGGCTCAGGATGGCGTGCGCCAGGGCGGTGGTGTCATGCATGGGCGTGGTGCCAGAAAGGGGTGCCCAGCACGGGGGTGCTGGGCTGGGCGGCGTCTTGTGCGGCCATGGCACCCGCCAGGCGGGCTGCACGCCCGGCGCTCACGGCATCGGCAAACGCACCGGCCATGGCCACCGGGTCTTGGGCCAGGGCCACGGCGGTGTTCAGCAGCACGCCGTCATAGCCCCATTCCATGACTTGGCAGGCGTGCGAGGGCAGGCCCAGCCCGGCATCGACCAGCATGGGCACATTCAGGCGCTCGCGCAGTGTCTGCAGCGCGTAGGGGTTGACCGGGCCGCGCCCGGTGCCGATGGGGGCGGCCCAGGGCATCACGGCCTGGCAGCCCACGTCCACCAGGCGCTGACACAGCACCAGTTCTTCGGTGCAGTAGGGCAGCACCTGAAAGCCTTCCTTGATGAGGCGCTCTGCCACGCCCACCAGGTTCAGCGTGTCGGGCTGCAGGGTGTAGTCGTCGCCGATCAGCTCCAGCTTGATCCACGGAGTGTTGAACACCTCGCGCGCCATCTGTGCGGTGGTGATGGCCTCTTGCGCGCTGTGGCAGCCGGCGGTGTTGGGCAGCACGGGCACGTTGAGTTTGCGCAGCAGCTCCCAGAAGCTGCTGCCGCTCTCGGCCGGGTTGCTGCCCTGGCGGCGGAGCGAGGCGGTGACCATGGCGGGCCGGGCGCGCAGCACGGCGGCTTCGAGCACGGCGGGCGAGGGGTAGCGCGAGGTGCCCAGCAGCAGGCGGCTAGCGAACGTCTGGCCGTACAGCACCAGCGGGTCTTGGGGCGTCGGAGTGGTCATTGGATTACTATGATTTTGATAGCTGCTGGCGCATGTTTTTTATACGCTAGCAGCCATTTTGATTGAGTTACTGTTACCTCAGCCGCCGGTGACCGGCGAGATGATCTCCACGCGGTCGCCAGGCTGCAACGCATGGGCGGCGTAGCGGGTGTTGGGCACAAAGGTGGTGTTTACGGCCACGGCAAACGGGGGGCGCGCTTCGATGGCGGCCACGGCATCGGCCACGGTGGCGCCTTCGGGCAGTTCGTGCGGGACTTGGTTGATCGAGATGTTCATGCAAATGCGGGGGCGGCAACGTCGGCTGGGGCGGGGGCTGTTGGCTCCAGTTCCAGCCGGAGGTCAAAACGTTCGGACAGGGTCGATTGTCCCGTGTTCAGCACCTCTAGGGTCACGTCCAGCATGGCGGGCGAGATCATGAAGCCGTGGCGGTACAGGCCGTTGATCTCCAGCACGCCCGGGCGGGTCTGGCGGATGGCGGGCAGGTTGTCGGGCAGGGTGGGGCGGCACTGCGTGGCCAGCTCCAGAATCCGCCCTTCGCCGAAGCCGGGGTGCACGGCGTAGGCGGCGCTCAGCAGCTCCAGGGTGGAGCGCACGCTCGCCGGAGAGCGGTCGTCGGACTCGATCTCGGTCGCGCCGATGACGAACAGATGGTCTTCTTTGGGCGCGATGTAAATGGGGTAGCGGGGGTGCACCAGCCGGGTGGGGCGCTGCAGCGTCACGTCGGGCGCGTGGATGCGCGCCACTTCACCGCGCACGCCGCGCAGCGCGCTCCACTGGTCCTTGGCGCCCAGGCCACGGCAGTCCAGCACCCGGTCGGGCTGGCCGGGTGCGCCGGGGGTAAATGCTTCGGGCGACTGGGGCGTGTGCCAGTGCGCCCGCACTCCCAGGCGCTCCATTTCCACCACCAGGGCGGCCAGCAACTGGCGGTTGTCCAGCTGGCCCTCGCTGGGCAGGTACAGGCCCTGGTTGAAGCGGTGCGCAAGGGCAGGCTCCACCTGCTCCAGGGCGCCGCTGTCGAGCTTTTGCAGGGGGGGCAGCTCGGGCAGGCTGCGCTGGTTGTTTTCAAGCTGGCGGGTGAAGCGCTGGGCTTCGGCCACGTCTTGGCGGTGCCACACGATCAGCGTGCCGGCCTGCTGAAAAAACACGGGTTCTGACAGGGCTGCCAGCAGCTCGGGCCAGCGGGTCAGCGCGTGATGGCCCATGCGGACCACGCCGGGTTCGGTGATCGCGGACTCTGCCAACGGGGCCAGCATGGCCGCAGCCACCGTGGCGGCCGAGTTCTCGGCGGCGGGGCCGCCCGCGTCATAGATATCCACGCGGTGCCCCTGGCGCGCCAGCTCCACGGCCAGCAGACGGCCCATCAGGCCTGCGCCCAGGATGACAAAGGAAGAAGGTTGAAGTGACATAGATCCGTCAGTGTGTCCGTGGTGTGGCAAGCGGCCATGGACAAAACGGGGTCACCGTTGATGGAAACTCCCCACGCCAGCATGACCTGGATCGGGTAGCGGGGCTCCTGCTTCGGTCGCAGTGCACAGGGTTCTGTGCAGGCCCCAGGGTATTTCTCAGTCGCACGCCCAAGAACAGCATCTTGATGGCAGGACACCCCTGTTTCGTCCGGAAAGTGAATTACAGCACATCCCCCATGTGCCCCGTTTTGACGTGGCGCATAGGCCATAATTTTTGCCATGATTTCACCGACGACCTCCTTGCCCTCCACGGGCCACCGCTACGCACGCGTGCTGTCCATCGCAGGGTCCGACAGCGGCGGGGGCGCAGGCATCCAGGCCGACCTCAAGACCTTCAGTGCGCTGGGCTGCTACGGCATGACGGCCATTACCGCCATCACGGCCCAGAACACCTGCGGGGTGACGGGCATCCACGGCATTCCGCCCGAGATGCTCAAGGCCCAGATCGATGCGGTGGTGCAGGACATTGGCGTGGACGCCGTCAAGATCGGCATGCTGCACTCGCCTGACGTGGTGCATGTGGTGGCAGAAGCCATTCGGACCTATCGGCTGCCGCACGTGGTGCTGGACCCGGTGATGGTGGCCACCAGCGGCGACCGGCTGATTGCGCAGGAGACGGTGGCCGTGCTGGTCCAAGAGCTGTTTCCGCTGGCCGAGGTGGTCACGCCCAACCTGGACGAGGCCGGATGGTTGCTGGGGCGCCGTATCGAAGGCGTGGAGGCGCTGGAGCTGGCTGCGCAAGACCTGCTGCGGCTGGGCGCCCGCGCGGTATTGCTCAAAGGCGGGCACTTGCCGGGCGACTGGGTGGTGGATGTGCTGGCCGTACAGGGTGGAGAACACGAATCAGGACACGGCCACCGGTTGCAGTCACAACGCATTGCCACCCACAACGGGCATGGCACGGGCTGCACCCTGTCGTCTGCGATTGCAGCCCACTTGGCGCTGGGCCTACCGCTGGAGCAGGCCGTAGAGCGGGCACGGGCCTACATCTTGGGGGCCATTGCTGCCGGAGCGAATGTCACCACCGGCCGGGGCCACGGCCCCCTCAACCACGGCTACGCGCCGGTGGCACAGCGGGTGTTTCAGACGCCATAGAGCGTCTTTTTAGGTGTTTTGAGGCGCAAGCGCTAGTCAACCATGCGCTGAGTGCTCCTCTTTTGATAGTGTTTTGGCGGCGACTCAGTGTGCCTTGGGCTTTGTCGCCCAGGCCAGCACAAAGCTGAACGCCAGCGCGGGCAGGGCAGAGCCCGCATCAGGCAGCACCTTGGGCGCCAGGTGGTACACCGCGATGCCGGCCAGCCAAATGGCTACGGGCGCTGCATTCACCTTGCGCGCTGCCGCCAGCAGGGCGGGTGCATCGGTGCCAAAGGCCAGGCGTCCGAGGATCACGCCAAACAGCGGCACAAACACCGAGCTGAGCAGCAGCAGGAACGGTTCCAGGCTGTGCATGGGCAGCACCAGCGCCAGCCCGGTGCACAGCGCGGCCACCAGCAGGCCCCAGGCGCGCACACTCCAGCGCGGCAGCAGGCTATGGGCCGACACGGCGCCTGAATACGCATCGCCATAGGCGTTGTCCACCTCGTCGATCAGGATCAGCGACAGCGCAATCAGCCCGCCCTGGGCCAGCAGCAGCGCCTGCACCAGGTCCTGGCTGGGCAAGGTCAGTGCCACCAGCACACCCAGGCTGTAGCACCAGATGTTGGCCAGCGCATAGCCCAGCCACGTGCCGCGCAGCGCTGAGCCACCGTTCTTGCCATGGCGGGCGTAGTCGGCCACCAGTGGCAGCCACGAGATGGGCATCGCAATCACCAGGTCCAGCGCGGGCAGCACGCCCATGCCGCCGTCGCCCTTGCGCGTCCACAGCGCCTCAAAGCCTTGCGTTTGCGCCAGCGACAGGAACTGCCACGACAGCCACAGCAGCGACAACACCACCAGCGGCAGCGCGATGCGCGCAATCAGCTTGCGCACCAGCTGCACCATCGATCCGCTGATCAGCAGCATGACCACGCCGCCCCACAGCAGCGTGGCCAGTACGGGCCAGTGGGCTCCCGCCATGGCGCCCGACTGCTGGCCAATCGCAACGGTGGCGTCACGCATCACCACCAGCTCGAACGTGCCCCAGCCCACCAGCTGCACGATGTTCAGAATGATGGGCAGGCTGGCAAACGTGCGGCCATACACCGCGTGCATCAGCCCGGCACTGGCCAGGCCGCTGTCGCAGCCCAGCTTGGCCACCCAGCCCAGCAGGCCCGCACCCACGATGGAACCGGCCACGATGGCGATCAGGGCCTCTTTGGTACCCAGTGCAGGCATCAGATAAGCACCCACCTGCATCACCAGCAGGCCCACGCCCAGGCTGAACCAGAGCGAGGCATGGTCATGCCACTGAAAGACGCGGCGGTCGGGGGAGACAGGGGCCAGCGCTTCGTTGGTGGCGTGCGTGGCAGGCGATGAGGACATGGGATGGCTCCGTAAGCAGATACAGAGCAGGGGCGGCCCGCCGGTGCGCCCTGATGTCTTCAGGACCGTGCCGTGGCGGACTTGCTTCCCTGCGCGAGGATGATCTCAATCAGGTTCAAAGGGACTCTCTCAGTCGAAGCAGGCAGGCCCACATCGACACCCCTAGCGGTAGCGCTTGCAAAAGCAGCGCGCTGCGGATTGTAGTGGTGTGCGGCCGTCGCGCGCCCAGTCAGGCAGCGGTGGCCGGGGCCACGCCCAGCAACTGGTGCAGGCGCGGGCTGGTGGTGGTGTATTGCAGGGCCACCTTGTCGCCCTTGAGCGCTTCGGCCGCGCCAAAGGCGGCCAGCGTGGCCTCGTGGAAGCCACACAGGATGAGCTTGCGCTTGCCGGGGTAGGTGTTGATGTCGCCCACGGCGTAGATGCCGGGCACGCTGGTGCGGAAGGCTTCGGTGTCAACCACCAATTGTTTACGGTCCATGGCGATGCCCCAGTCGGCGATGGGGCCGAGGCGGGGCGAAATGCCCAGTACCGCCACCAGCAGGTCCAGCGCCAGGGCGCGGGTGCTGCCGTCCGCATCTACGACCTGCAATGCAGTGAGGCGGTCACCCGCAGTGTCGATGCCGGTGATCTGCGCGGCTTCGACATGGATGCGACCTGCGTCGCGCAATTGCTGCAGGCGTTGCAGCAAGGCGTCAGGCGCCTGGAAAACGTCACGGCGATGCAGCAGGCTCACGCGGGCGGTCTGGCCTTGTTCGGCCAGTTCCACGGCGCGTGCCACCGCGGGCTCGTCGCCGCCGTGCACGACCACGTGGCGACCGGTCACATCCACTGTCGCGGGCAGGCTCTGGTAGTGCACCTGGGTGCCGACGAACCGCTCGATACCGTCCACCTTGAGCGTGCGCGGCACAAAAGCGCCCACGCCTGCGGCAATGAACACGCTGCGGGCCAGCAGTTGTGCGCCTTGCGAGGTTTCGACCAGCAGGCGCCCGTCCGCTTGTACGGTGAGGGCAGACACCAGCGTGTTCAGGTGCCACTGGGTCTTGAACGGCGCGATCTGCTGAAGCAGCAGGCCGGCCAGCTCGCGCCCGGTGCACACCGGGATGCCCGGGATGTCGTAGATGGGTTTATCGCCGTACAGCTCGACGCACTGGCCGCCCGCATGGGGCAGGGCGTCGATCAGGTGGGCGGTGATGCCTTGCAGGCCCAGCTGGAAGACCTGGAACAGGCCCACGGGACCTGCGCCGATGACAACGGCGTCGGTCTCGACCACGGTGGGCGCTTGCAAAGTCTCGGTCACCAGTGGCGCGCGCGGCGGGTTACTTGATCAGTTCGTTGACCTTGCCCGGCTTGCCGTTCCACTCGTCAGCGTCGGGCAGTGCAGGCTTGCGCTTGGTGATGCTCTTCCAGCCGTCGGCAAAGGCCAGGTCGGCGTTAAGTTTGATGAAGGCGATCTGGTCGGCCGGCAGGTCTTCTTCGGCAAAGATGGCGTTGGCCGGGCACTCGGGGATGCAGACGGCGCAGTCGATGCATTCGTCAGGGTCGATGACGAGCATGTTCGGGCCTTCGCGGAAGCAGTCCACGGGGCACACGTCCACACAATCGGTGTACTTGCACTTGATGCAGTTTTCGGAAACGACGTGGGTCATGACAGGAGTTGTGTGGGTCGGTGAAAACCCTCGATTTTAGAAGCTTTCACCGACCTTTGGTTACAGGGCCCCTTGCTGCGAAGGGGTGTCTCGGGCGTGCGGAGGCTGATCTGGGTCAGTGGCCCATCAGTTGACCAGCACGGCGCCCGCAGTTTTGTGGCTGGCGGTGTCCACCAGAATCAGCGATCCGAGCACGCGGGCCTGGGTGAACGGCGCAGCGGGAATCGCCTCTTGCAGCAGCAGTTCCACATGGCCGATGGCGTTGGGGTCGAGCTGCGTGGCGGCTTCTTCGGCCAGCGTGTTGATGTTGAGCTTGTGCACCACGGCCTTGACCTTGGCTTTGACCCAGCGGTGGCCGTGCAGCGCCCAGTACACGCGGCCCGCAACCAGGGGCTCGTCGTCCATCCAGGCGATGGTGGTGCGCAGCTTGCGGCTGGCAGGCCAGGCCGCCGGCGGCGCGGCAGCCGTGGGCGCGGCCAGAATCCAGTCGCCGCGCGATACGTCCACCTCGCGGGCTAGGATGATGCCGGCGCTGGTGCCTGCGGGCACGTCCTTGGGGCGGCGGGCGTGGTCCAGCACCTGGGCCACGGTGGCCAGCTGGCCGCTGGGGAAGATCTGTACGGCGGTGCCGGGCGCAAAGCGGCCTGCGGCCACGCGGCCCCAGAACACGCGGCGGCCCTGGCTGGTGTCGGATGAGGACGAGAACTTTTCGACCCACTGCACGGGGAAGGCCGGTGCCAGTGCTGTGTCGGCGGGGGTGTTGGGCAACTCTTCCAGCACTTGCAGCAGCGTGGGGCCGGTGTAGCCGCACCAGCCGGCATGGGCATCGACCACGTTCCAGCCCTTGAGGGCGGACACGGGCACCGTGGCGCGCACGGTGATTCCTGCCGCCTGGGCAAAGGCTTGCAGCGCGCCCTGAATGTGCTTCCAGGCCAGCGCAGGGTCTTCCACCGCGTCCAGCTTGTTCACGGCAAACACCAGCGAGTGCACGCGCAGCAGGTGCACCAGCAGGCTGTGGCGGCGGGTCTGTGGCAGCAGGGCCAGGTTCGCGTTCTTCCAGTCGAGCTTGGTCGCATCGACCAGCACCACGGCGGCGTCGGCGCTGGATGCGGCCGTGACCATGTTGCGGGTGTACTGTTCGTGGCCTGGCGCGTCGCCAATGATGAACTTGCGCTCCTCGGTGGCGAAGTAGCGGTAAGCCACGTCGATGGTGATGCCTTGCTCGCGCTCGGCGGAAAGTCCGTCGGTCAGCAGGGCCAGATCGGTTTCGCCCTGGCGCGTCACGCCTGCCAGGTGGTCTTGCAGCACGGCCTTGCTGTCCACCAGCAGGCGGCCGATGAGGGTGCTCTTGCCATCATCGACGCTGCCGCAGGTGATGAACTTGAGAGCGGAAATATGGTGATTTGGTGCTCCAGCGCTTGCTGGATAAGCGCTGGCAGCTATCGAATTAGTAGTGGTCATCAGAAGTACCCATCTTTCTTGCGCTTTTCCATCGACGCGTCGCTGGTCTTGTCGTCCATGCGCGTCGCACCTCGCTCGCTCACGTCGGCGGCCAGGGTCTCGATCACGATCTCGGCCGGGGTGGCGGCGGTGCTCTCCACCGGTGCGGTGCAGGTGATGTCGCCCACGGTGCGGAAGCGCACGTCGCGCGTTTCCACCACCTCGCCATCGCGCGCGGGGGTCAGTTCGGTCACCGGCATCAACAGGCCCTTCTTGTCCACCACCTGGCGCTTGTGCGTGTAGTAGATGCTGGGCAGGCCGATCTGCTCGCGGTCGATGTACTGCCACACGTCCAGCTCGGTCCAGTTGCTGATAGGGAACACGCGGAAGTGCTCGCCGGGCTGCAGGCGGGTGTTGGACAGCGGCCCCAGCTCGGGGCGCCGGGCCTTGGGCTGCCCTTGGCCCAAGCTGTCGCGGGGTGCAAAAATGCGCTCCCTGGCGCGGGGCCTTTCCCCCTCGCGGCGCGCGCCGCCCATCAGCCCGCCCAAGCGGAGTACTTCAATCCCTTCGCGCAGCGGGACCGGCCGGTGGACGGCGCGGCTCTCGCCCG
>Ga0066256_1003171_pt1 | contig 16302 bp, 8 predicted proteins | sample ThiBio_1000_biof_FD_87107 | JGI IMG/M metagenome (GOLD analysis project Ga0066256, IMG submission 87107) | Wastewater bioreactor microbial communities from Cape Town, South Africa - Thiocy_expt_1000_biof (version 2) | ecosystem: Engineered > Bioreactor > Thiocyanate-remediating >...
CCCACCACGCGCAGGTCATGGTGTTCCTGTCGTCGTGCAACAGCGTCAAGTTCCACGCGGAGCTGCTCAACTACATTGACGTGCCGGTGCTGGACATCCACGGCAAGCAGAAGCAGTCGAAGCGCGACGCGACGATCGCGGAGTTCAGCAAGGCGAGCAGCGGCACGCTGCTGTGCACCAACGTGGCGGCACGCGGCCTGGACATCCCGTACGTGGACTGGGTGATCCAGTATGACCCGCCGGATGACCCCAGCGAGTACATCCACCGCGTCGGCCGCACGGCGCGTGGCGCGAGCGGCAAGGGCCGCGCCCTCCTGTTCCTGCTGCCCGAGGAGGTGGCGTTCCTGCGCTACCTGCGCGCCGCCAACGTGGTGGTGAACGAGTACGCGTTCCCCGCCTCCAAGGTGGCCAAGGTGCAGGGCCAGCTGGAGAAGCTGGTGGAGCGCAACTACTACCTCAACCGCTCCGCCAAGGACGCCTACCGCGCGTACCTCCTGTCCTACGACTCGCACTCCCTGAAGCACATCTTTAACGCGTCGGCGCTGGACCTCGTCAAGGTGGCCCGGAGCTTTGGCTTCTCCGTGCCGCCGCGCATCAACCTGGCCATGTCCGCCACGCGTGACCGCATTGCGCCTCGCCCGGCGGCTGGCGGCGCGGGTGCACGCGGCGACGACGAGGGCGCGGCTTACGGCGGCGCCGGCGGCGGTGAGGGCGGTGAGGAGGAGGGCGAGGAGGAGGAGGAGGTCGACGGTGAGGACGAGGGCAGCGACGTTCGCGGCCGGCGCGGGCACCTGGAGGTGCACAAGAAGCGGGTGGACGACATCATGGACCCCAAGAAGCGCAAGGCGGCGCTCATGCGCATCCAGCGCTCCACCGGCCACTCCTTCAGCGCCAGCAACCCGTACGGAAAGCGGGAGGCGCACGACGCGCGCCAGTTCTCGCACTAGCGCCTAAGTTATCATAATAAGCTCTCCTTGAAGTCAGCACCTGTGCCCTATGGTAGTATCCGTTGTTGTCACAGTGTGTGTGCGCGTACGCCGTACGGGTACCGGTATGTCACTGTCGGGGAGGTGGGAAACGAAACCGCGGCTAACTACACACTTCTACAACATACCCACGCATCATAACCCAGCGGCCAAATCACGGTGTATCGCGTCACCTTGTGTATTCTCCTTACTGTGTGTCGATTTCCCGCCTTTGTTGCCTCGAATTCACGTTGCTTCATAATTGCCATTTCTCACCGGTCGTTGGCTCTCGCTTGGCAGGTCGAGCAGCGACGGTGGGACGGAGCAGCAGCGACGCTGGGAGCAGCAGCGACGGTGGGAGCAGCAGCGACGCTGGGACCGAGCAGCAGCGAAGAAGCAGCAGCGACGGTGGGACGGAGCAGCAGCGAGGAAGCAGCAGCAAGCAAACAGCAGCGAGGAAGCAGCAGCTGGAGAAGCTGCAAGTCACCAGGCCGCGGTGTCGGTGGCACAGTGACAGTAGAAGCGGCTACACTGTCGACACCAAGCAAGCAGCAGCAGCTAGCGGGCAGGAAGGCTGAAGAAGATGGCTGAGGCGGAAGGCGTGGTGGTGGGCGACGAGGTGGGACAAGCGGCAGGAGACGGTGCTGTTGAGACCGGCGGCGCGGTGGCAGCGGCAGCAGCGGCGGCAATAGTGCCAGAAGCTGCGGGTGTGGGTGCAGGTGGTGCCGTGCCTGCGCCGCTGGTAGACGAGGATGATCCAGAAGTGTTGGCGGCTGCAGCACCGCTTGTTGATGACCTGTGGGATGGCCGAGCATGGGCAGCGCTGCTGGCGCTGGCGAGCGTGAAGCCGTTGCCAGTAGCGCGCCGGATTTATGAACGCGCTGCGCGCCTGTTCCCCACGTCCGCCGGCGTGTGGCTTGCCTACCTGGGACGGGAGCAGGCGGCAGCAGCGGCAGCCGCAGATGGCGGGGATGACGCGCTGGTGCACGCGCTGCTGGCGCGCGCACTGCCGCTTGTGGCAGACCCCGACCTGTACCTGGCGTACGTGCAGTTTGTGACTGCCAGCGAGTTGACACCGGCGGAGGGCGCGCTGCGTGACGCGGTGCGCGCGGCGGCGGCGGCCATGGAGGGCGGCAGTGCGGCGTCAGTGGGTGTGGAACTGCGTGCGGCGGTGGCGGCGGGGGGGGCGCGGCGGGGAGAAGCGCGGCGGGCGGGGGGGGACGCGGTTGGCCACGCGCCGGGCCCCGGGGGCGCGGGCGACACCGCGGGGGCCCCGGGGGCGGGGGACACCGCGGTCCCGGGGGGCGCGCCCGGCGGCGACAACCGGCCGGCCAGCGGGCGCGCCCCGGGGCCCCGGGAGGCGCACCCAGCGGCGGGGGGGGCGCCGCACGCTGCCGTGGACCGCCTGTGGGCGGGCTACACCGAGTTTGAGCGCAAGACGTCGCAAGCCGTGCTGGCCACCAGCCAGATTACGAAGCACCAGGCAACGGCGTCCACCGCCATTGCCGTCGCGGGAGAGCGCGCGCCGCTGTGGCGCGCTGTGGACCGCCGTGCGCTACCAGCCATGCCCCGCGGTGCACCACCGCCAGGCGCGCCGCCGGCCATTGGCAGCGTGGCAGCCAAGGTGGCGGCAGAGCAGCGCGAGCGCGACCTTGCCATGGCGGCGTGGCGGCGCGTGCTGGCGCACGAGATTGGGAACCACGCGCTGCTGGGCGCGGCGGCACACGCGGCGGCGGCGGGGGCGGCATTCCGCCAGTGCCTTGCCGGCGAGTGCCGCTTTTCACCAGACCTGTGGGTAGATTATGCAACATTTTGTGGCGCTGGGGGGGACGGCGGCGCCGAGGCGGCAGTGGATGCCGCAGCGGCGGTGTATGCTGAGGCGCTTGCCATCATGCCGACCTGCGTCACGCTGGCGTTTGCGGCAGCCGATTTTTATGAGGCGGCGCGCCGCGTCCCGGATGCCACCGCCGTGTATGAGTCGCTCATTGCGGCGTTGACGGCGCTGGCGGAGCGCGGGGACGAAGTGGCTGGCCACGCACGCGCCGCATCCGCCCGCAGCGTACTGCGTGACCTGGATGCCGCGCCGGCTGCAGACGCCGCCATGGGTGCCGGCTACGCTAACACGGCTACCGGGCCGCGTTCATCAGACGCCGATGACGCGGCGGCCGCCCTGACGCCGGCGTACATTGTGTACATGCGCTTTGCGCGGCGCACTGGCGGCATGGATGCAGCGCGCGCCGTGTTCAAGGCCGCACGCGAGAGCCGGTGGCGGTCTGGCGACATGTTCCTGGCGGCGGCACACCTGGAGCTGTTTGCCAACCGGTCGCTGCAGGTGGCGAGCAAAATTCTGGGCCTGGGCCGCACCCGCTTCCCGCGTGACGTGGACTACGCGCTGTCTGCTGCCGACACTCTGACGATGGTGGATGACGCTAACAGCGTGCGCGCCTTCTTTGAGGCGGCGCTGGCAGACACGCCGCCCGCCGACTCACGGCCGCTGTGGGACCGCTACATTGACTACGAGCTGCGGCGCGCCACAGCGGGCGGGTCGCTGGAGACGGTGGCGGCACTGGAGGCGCGGCGCGCGGTGGCGCACCCACACCTGGTAGGCGGCCACGCCCGCCTGCTGTCCCGCCAGCTGCATCGGTGGGTGGAGTACGGCGCGCTGCCGCGTGGCCGCTGCGACGCCGACTTCCTGCGTCGACACCCCTGCTCGCCGTTTTCACCGCTGCCGGCAGAGGGTGGCGGCGGCGGTGGTGGTGGCGGCGGTGGTGGTGGTGGGCGTGCGGCGGCGCTGACTGCCAGTGCACCGACGTATGCCAGCCCCGTCGTGGCGCTGATGAATGCGCACCCCGGCTTCCTGCCACGCGGCACGGCATGGCGGGACGGCGCATACCCGCAGGCCCCCTCCCTCAAGTCCAGCCCGCTGTGCCATGCTACGCTGCCGTACACCATCCCCGCGTTGCCGCCGCTGCCAGGCGACGCCGCTGGCGCCACCGCTGCCGCACTGCCGTCCACTGCCGCCAGCCGCGCCGCCGTAGATGAGCTGCCCGTGCCGCCGCCCCGGATTGCCACCCTCCTGTCACGCCTGCCTGCCTACATTGCCGGCCACGCTGGCGCGCCCCTTGCAGCCTCCATCACACGCCTGCTGGCGCACTACGCCGCCGTGCCTGCCGCCGTCGACGCCGCTGCACCCGCGCTCGCAGGCACAAAACGGCTGGTAGTGCCCCTTGACGGCAGTGGCGCCGCCGCCAGCGATGGCCTCACGTCAGCCCCCGCCGCCAAGCGTCGTGGTGTCATTGGTGCGCGGTAGTATAATATAAATAGGGAGTTTGCAGATTGAAGTGGCTCACACTTATATCGAAAATAGGCCTGGCAACTCTATACTACGTCGCCGGCACCACCCACGAGTCGTACGTGGTGCGAGGCACAATGCAGGAGGAGGCGGCAGCGTGACCACCGCCGCCGTACGCCACCGTCATGACGGTAGTGTCCACACCCGCGGTGGCGGCGCGTACAGACACCTTGATGTTCGTCGCGGCATCTGGCAGGCCCGGCTCGTGGTATGCCACGATGCCCACGCCGGGCAGGCCGCGCGCAACGGCGGCATCCACCAGCGCATTGCCCAGGTTGCTGCGTAGCTCGCCGGTCGGCATGATGACGCCCAGTGCGTCAAAGGTGGCAGCGGGGGAGGATGCCGGCAGGGTGATACGCAGGTGGACGGCGCGCGTCACGGCGGCCGCAATCACGGCCTCCTCCGCCTCCCGTGCCGCCGCGCCAGCGGCGATCAATGCCGGCACCGACAGGCCCGCCAGCTGGCGCAGGACGGGGAGGTTGGCAGGCAGGTCGTATGACAGGTGCAGCGCATGCAGGCCCGCGGCGGCATCCTTGCTGCCGGGCAGGGCGTGCCGCCACAAGTCATTGTCCTCAATGTACGCCAGCACGTTCAGGCAGGCGGCCGCGGCCTCGGCGCTGCCCAGCTTCGTGACCAGCCACGGTGAGTCGGCCGCCAGGCCAAAGTAGTCACGCGCAATGCCCGTGCCGCTGCGCGCCATGTCAAACACGGCAGTGAGGGTGGCGGGCGGCGGCACCAGCGCATCAAAGTCCGCCGCTGCCGTCTTGTGGTGGTCCAGCACCACAAGCGACGCCACGCGCGACGCCACCTCGCGGATGAACCGCAGCCCGCCCGAGAAATCAACGATGTACACCGTGTCGTCGGCCGCCAACGTACGAGCCGCCCACGCCACACGCTCCTCCTCAGGCCGGAACACCGCCAGCGGCACAAACTCAATGCGCATCTCTGCGGCGGCCTCGGCGTCAGACATGTGCGGCGGGCAGGTGCGCGGCAGGCCCAGGGACGTCGCCAGCGCGGCACCGGTGCCGTCTGGGCAAGGGGAGTGGTAGCAAATGAACGTGCGCCCGCCACCACCGCCACCGCCATCCGTCGATGCCGGTGCCACCGCCACCGGCACGTCCGTCGCCGCCGCCGCTGCCGCTGCCGCTGCCATGGTGCTTCGCTGTCGAGGTAGGAGGAGGAAGCAAACAAACGGCAACAATGGGCGGAAAACAAAAAAAGCACAGAGAGCACGAAAATGTGTGTGACAGGGTGATCACAGCAATATTGCAGCAATAATTAACACGGCGTTGTGTTTTATCGTCTGTGTGTTTGGGACAGGGAGGTGACGGTGGTGTCCGAGTCGGCGGGTGTCGCTGCAACTCGCAAGGATGTCATGTGTTCGATTCAACAGTGTCAACGTTCAACTGCGCCAATCACCACACTGCCGTCGGTCGGTGCCGCTCCGCCATCACTGCCAGCGCCTGCGGGCACAACGCCAGCGTCAGCAAGCCGGGAGAGGATGGCGGCCGCGGCGGCGTCGGCAACGCGGCGGTTGCGCCACGTGGCAGCAGGTGTGGCGGCGTCGGTGTCGGCGTCAGCGGCGGGGGGCAGCAGGAGCGCATGCCGCATAATGCCGCGGGCATGCGCCTGCAGGTCAGGGACGTACAGCGTCGGTGCGCGCGCGCCGAGAGCGCTGGGCGCCACATGATGTGCAAAACGGGTGGCGGCAAGCATGGCGGTGGTGGCAGCTTCCACCATGTGGCCCACATGCGGGTGCTGCCGGAACCATGCTGTGCGCAAGCTTGCCAGGAAGGTGTGACCTGCTCCACCGCCTCCACCTCCACCACCGCCGCCACTCACACCGCCACCACCACCGACGCTGCCTCCAACACCAGCAGTGCCGCCGCCGCCTGCGGGCGGCAACAAGGTGGGGACGATCTTGCGAGCGCTGCCGTCACCCGTCTCGCCGCGCCGCCGGCCGCTGCGTGGGGCGTCAGGCGCGCCTGCTCGCGGCGGCGTGGCAGCACCACCAGTGGCACCGGCGCCCAGCGATAGAGGCAAGTGGATGGCGGCGTCGGAGGGTGATGCTGGGCGCGCCGCGTCCCCATCAGCCGCCACGACGGCAGTCACATGGCATGCCGCCAGGGCGGCACGCAGGCGCGTCCGAGCATTGATGCACGCGCCCGCTATGCGCTGCAGGCGCGGGTGCAGGGTACACAGCAGGCGGAATCCCACCACGGCGCCGTCGTTGTCATACCGGTGGCCACCACCGTGCACCGCCGGCGGCGGCATGTACCCTGCGCCGGCGTCGCCGTGCGCGCCCGCCAGCGCTGCCAGCCGGCGGCATGCCAGGCGGAGGAACGTATGGGGTAGTGCAGTGACGGCGTGTGTTGGCTGCCGTAGGGCGGCCGCAACGGCGCGCAGGGTGGGCGCCACCAGCATCTGGACGCCACTGATGGCGGCTGGTGGCATGAGTGCCAGTAGCGATGTGATGGTCTCTGCGGCTGCCAGCACCCATGGCAGCACCGCCACCAGCGTGCCGGCTTGCGCCGCCGACGCCACGATGGCGGGCACGTTGAGTGGCAGGCACAGCGCCGCAGCGGCGTCACGGGCGGCAGCCACCTCCGCGGGGTACGCGCTGCCCAGCTCCACCACCACGGGCAGGTAGGTGAGGAAGGCGGCAACGCGTGCCACGCTGGCCACCTGCCGGCTGTGCGCCAGCAGACTGTGCACACCGTCGTGCGCCAGCCGCGCACGCACGGCAGCCGGGTTCGCAGTAGACGCCAGGAGGCGCACCGCTTCCGTCACCACCGCGGCGGTCACCGACGGTGACTCCACGTGCGCCACCACCAGTGCAAAGAACCGGTCCGTGGGTGGCAGCACGCTCGCAGCACGCTCCATGCGCGCTGCCACCTCCGGCACCACCAGCAGCGCGTCACGGGCACCTGCTGCTGGGCCTAACATCAGCGTGGCGGTTGCAGCTGGGCTCCCCCCCCCGCCACCCCCGCCGGGTCCCCCCCCCGCTCCCCCCCCCCCCCCCCCCCCCCCCAGCGGGTGTCGCCCGGGAGGCATCCCTGCCGGCGGTTTTGAGGCCACAGGCGCGGGTGGGTGTGGCGGTGCAAAAAGTGGCTTGGACCATGCAGACTTTGCTGCAGGCGCAGGCGCAGGTGCAGGAGCAGGTGCAGGTGCAGGAGCAGGAGCAGGCGCAACAGCCGCTGCCTCAAGCGGCGGGAACTCTGCTGCCAGGCTAGCGGCATCGTCGTCGCGCAGGTGGGGCGTGCTGCCATCAAACCCGGCGCTGCCGCCACCACCACCGCTACCGCCACTGGTCAGGCGGGAGGCCAGCGCTTCCAGACGCGCCGTGTCACCCGGCCCGGCGCCCAGGCGCGCATCTGCCGTGCCCATGCCGGCAGCCTCGTGCGCCGCAAACAGGTGCAGCTCATGCACAACATGGCGCGCCAGCCACGATGCATTGGCAGCGCTGCCCAGCGCGGTGCGGAGGTCACGCGCGCGACCTGGCAGGTCTTGCAGCAGTGTGGGCAGGGAGGTGGTAGAAAATGATGTGCCAATGTCGCTGTACTCCCGCACCAGCGCAATGAAGGCGTCGCGGCTGCGCTCGCGTGCCGCCGCCGCCTCCATGTCTCCCCGATTGCGCGCAAATGACCGTGAATCAGAGTCAAACTCAAACGGCATGGACAGGTCAGCCGGCCGGCCATCCTTTGCCCGACTACCGGCTCCACCGCCGCCGGCGGCACCACCATCACCGCTGTCGCCGCCGCTACTACGCGACGCCAGTGCAATGGTACGCAGGTCAGCAAGCTCTGCAACGTCGCCGTCCGCAGCAGCCACTTGCCGTGCCCGCAGTGTGTGCGCCAGGGCGGCATGCAGGGCGGGCGCCAGCGGCGGCAGCGCTGGCAGGCGGCGCAGCGCGCTGACCAACGCCGTCGGCAGTCCAGCTTCTGCGCGCGGCCACAGCAGCTCCAGGGCGCGTGCTGCAAACAGGGTGGCGCAGGCAGCGTCATCCGCTGCGCTACCACCCTCCCCTGCCACTACTACTGGTGCCGCCGCCAGAATGGTTGCCAGATCCTCCACCGATGATAGAAACGGCGTCCCCCACTCGGCGGCGATGTCTCCATCCTCCGAAGTGGCGGCAACGGCTGTGACGCCTGCCGCATACGCAGTTGCTCGAGCAGCCCAGTCCCATGCCGTCCGCGTCGACCCGCCAGCTTCTGCTTCCGGACTGCTGCTACTACTGCTACCGGCATCCATGTCACCAAATGACAGCAAGCGCGCCACACGAGCCGGCGACGACGAAGCCGCGGCTCCAGCTGCGGCAGCATCATCAGTGGCACGCGACGCGCCGCCACCGCATGCGTGGCCGCGAGCAGCCAGCGATGCAAAGAACTCGGCCTCGCGGCTGCCACTGCTACTACTGTTGCTGACGCCACGGCTCGGCGAGGCGTACGGTGGCGCGCCGTCACCTGGACTTCTAAACAGGTCCGACACCGATCGAAACAGTGGGATGGTGGTGGGAGGACCGGCAACCGATAGTAGGCCGCCGCCGCCGCCGTAGCTGCCACTACCTAGCGGTGGTGCTGCTAGAGTGCCAGCTGCCCGGTGCAGTCGGTCTGCCATCGCGGCCACCGCAGCCGCACTACTACTGCTGCCCTCTCCTGCACGGCTGCGCCCACCGTGCGGGTGGGCGCGCGTGCCACCGCCGCCACCACTACTGCTACTAGATGCAGGCGGCGGCGGGGATGGCGGCAGCTCTGGCGGCACCAGCACCGGCCGGTCTGCCATCTTGAGTGGCCGTTGGTTCGTTGGCGGGCTCCACTACTGGTTCCGCTAGAAGATGGAGCAGCTGGTTCTAGGAGCCGCAATAGGCGCAGCTTGCAACAGTGATACGCAATGGCAACAGCAGCTACTGCAGCAGCGGTCCAAACAAAGTCGGCAGCAGCCGTTCCACGATGAAGGAGTAGCAGCCGTTGGTGCTTCGACTGCCACTGCGCCACCAACGGCTACGGTCACTCCGATGCCCACAATTATTATCACAATCAATTATCAATGGCCTTTCCAAACAGATTCTCTTGCTACTGATATGTGGCGGCTGCTCTCGCCGTATTCATAACTTTTGCGCTCCTTCTCTCTTACATACTACGTAAGTCTACCTTCACCTCAGTTGGGTCGTAGCCATCATAGCTGCTGTGGCAGTCGGACTGGCGCCCCGAGTCGGGAAAGTAACGGAAGGGTGCAAACCCAAGGGTAGCAACACACAACAAACACGGAGCAGCAGCGACAGCGGCAATTTACAAATGCTGCATTAGCATTACTGCTACATTTGGCGTGTACTGGTGGCGGTTGTTGTGTCATTGGCAGTGTGAAAACATGTAATATCGGTCGGCACTTTCACTTCCAGCTTTAGATCAGCTCCACCACAGCCACCACAGCAGCAGCAGCACACCTTCACGAGTGTGAGTCGGTACAATAATAATGGCGCGGCCGCTGGCGGTGCACACGCCGGATGGGCGGCTGGTGTCAAACCCGGTGGCGGCGCTGCCGGCCGCCACCACGCTGGCCATACGGAATGCCACCGAGCTGGCGGTGTCGGGGCTGGGCATCGAGGAGCTGGCGGGGTTTGAGCCATTCGTGAACCTGAGCGTGCTGTGGGTGAACGACAACGCGCTGCGCGCCATCACAGGCCTGGATGCCAACTTTCGGCTGAAGGCGCTGCACGCACACAACAATGCCATCACCAGCCTCGCCGGCGGCTCGCTGCCGTACCTCTCGTTCCTGGAGGAGCTTAACCTCGCCAACAACAGCCTGGTGCACCTGGACCGCTGCCTGGCCACGCTGTCCGGTCTGGCGGGCTTGCGCCAACTATGGCTGCACCACAACCCCGCGGCGCAGGAGCCGGGCTACCGCGCGCGTGTCATTGCCGCACTGCCGGCGCTTGTCATGCTGGACAACCATGTCGTCACGCCGGCAGAGCGGCGGGCAGCAGATGGCGCCACGCTAGCAGCCGCCGGTCGCCGCGGCGCAGCAGCACGCACACATACTGCTGGAGCTGGCGCTGGCGGGGCAGCTGGGGCTGGTGCCACTGCTGGTACGGCAACTAAGCACCCGGGTGGTGCGCCAGGAGAACGCAGCGTGACGCACAAGTGGCTGGCGGCGGACGTGGCACGCATTCGGGAGGCGCGCAAGGTGGCAGAGCGCGCGGCGCTGACGGGCGCCTTCACCGCGGTGGTGGACCCCGAGTGGGCGGCCGCGACGCTGCCGGCTGCTGACGCGCCGCCGTTGCCGTCTGCCCTCATGCACACGGTGGCGGGCCTGCGCGTAGATGACGCGGTGGACCGCGCCATTATTGCAGAGATGGCACACCGCGGCGTACCCGCTGCCCTGCCGCAGCCGGCACTGCTGCCGCCCTCGCCTGGCCGCACAGGGCACCTGCTGGCATCCACGTCGTCGTCACTGTCGCCGCAGCGGCGGCTGGGTGCCACTGCAACCTCCATCCCGCCGCCGTTTACCACAGACGGCCCGCTGCGCATGGTGCTGTCGCAGTCCCTGCTACGCGCCACGCCGTCAGCCGCCGCGCCGCCAGTGTCCAGCGACGGCGGCGACGCGGTGCTGGGGCACTGGGAACGGTACCGCATCCGACAGGTGTTTGGTGCGCTGTGTCGGCCGGGCGACGACACGCTGTCGCGTGAGCAGCTGCTGACGGCGCTGGAGTCGTGCCGTGACGTGGGTCTGCGTGCGTTGCCGCCCGCCGGCGGCACCGTGGCGCGTGGCTCCAGCAGCAGCAGCAGTGGCAGTGGCGGTGGTGACGACGGCGCGCTGGCTGGGTACGTGACAGATGTGGCAGACGCCATGACGGCGCCGGGCAGCACAGAACGCATCAAGTGGCTCGACTTCGTGCTGGCAACAGAAACCGGTGTGTACACGAAGGGCGTCCCGCCGCCCGCGCCGCCAGCGGGGGCCGCGAGTGCCGCGTCGTTGCCCGACGCCAAGCCTGGCGCAGGCGGTAAGCCACCGGTGCCTGCAGCTGCTGCTGCACCAGCAGCCGCACCCGGTGCCCGATCACGCCCTGCATCTGCACTGGAGCCACCAGCAGTCGGAGCGGCAGGCGGTGGTGCGGCCGCTGCCGCCGCCGCCAAGCCCAAGGCGCCCACAGTGGTGCGTGTGGCGACGCTGGGGTGGGCGCCGCTGTCAGCCCGCGAGGCCCGCACGCGTGCAGAGCGGCACGCTGCCACCGCGGCAGCGCTGCTGGACCGCGTGGCGCATCTGATCCCAGGTGACCCGGAGGCCGGCCAGCTGAACGCCATGGCCATGGCCGCTGCAGACACCGCCACCTTCCTCACGCACGTCGCTGACAGCCTGGCGGGCGACCTGGACCCTGAGTCGCCGCCGCCGCCCGTGCCACGCTCCCGCGTCGACTACTACGCAACCACGACGCTGCGCAGTGCGCCGCCGCCGCGTGGCACCTCTGCTGCGGCCGCCCGCACAGCTGCGCCCTCGCTGCTGACCACCACCACCCTGCGCGTCACCACTGAGCCGCATGCGCGCACCATCCGCACGCTGGCGCGCCGGTAGCCCGCACCCATACCTTATTTATTGATAGTTGATTGAAATGTCGATACTCAGAAGCGCGGGCCGTCGCTTGCGCCGCCGCCGGGCGGCAGCCGCGGGATGCAGTCCGAGGCCGCGAGGATGGCGGCCTGGTCGGGCGTGAGGCGGCCAGCAAAGATGGAGGGCCCCACCATCTTGCGCAGCGCGGCAATGCAGTCACCTGCGGCCCACGCCCGCGTGCGCGCCTCTGGCTCCCGTGACGCCACCGAGGCGCACAGCAGCGGCAGCACGCCATCCATGACGCGCTTGGCAGCGGTCTTGCCCAGCGCCGTCAGGATGGGCGGCAGCGCACGGCAGAACGACTCTTGCAGCGACGGCGGCGCGTCACGTGCCGCCACCAGGTCCACCACGCGCACCAACGCCTCAAACACGGGCGTTGGGTGCGAAGGAGCGAGCTCACGCATGAGGCACAGGGCGCCGTCAATGGTATCTGCGTTGATGGGCGCCGGCGCACCGTCAGCAGCAGGCGCCGCCGGCGACGTCGCCACCCGCAGCGCCTCCAGTGCCGCGGGTGGCATGGACGGCAGCACGGGCGCCGTCACCGCCACCACCATGGCAGCATGCTCACGCACGGTGGCGGCGGCGTCACGCAGCGCGCCCAGCCAGGTGGCAATGCAGCGGTCAGAGGCGGCGGTAACAGGGGCGGCGTCTGGGAATGCCAGCACCAGGCGGCAGCCTGCCACTACCGCCGCGTCACGCGTCTGCCACGCGGCCGCCGTGGCGGCAGCAGCCAGCGAGGCATCCAGCAGGCTGCCAACGTGTGGCGCCACGGCGTCTGGCGCAATCTTGGTTGCCAGCTCGGCGATGCAGTTGGCGGCAGCCTCCCCTGCCGCCGCCTCTGGCATTGCCAGCTGCGCCAGGTAGTACGCCACCACGGCGTCAATGTAGCGCGCAACCAGCAGGGGGCCTGCCGTGCTGCCGCCCGCCAGGCCGGTTGGGAATATTGGTGCCGGGGTGGGTGACGTAGCGGAGGCGGCAGCGGCAGCGGCAGCGGGCGAGGGGGGCAAGGCAGACGGCGACGGCATCCGTGCGGCACTGATGGGGCTTGCGCACGCAGCCGGCGGCAATGACAGCGCCTCTGTCAGCGCCGCCGCCGCTGACGACGACCGTAGCGGCGACGCACTGCGGCCACCCGCTGCCGTCCCAAGCGCACGGCCTGGCATCACGTCAAGCCTATCAAGCGGGCCACCACCGCCACCGCCGCCACCACTACGACCGCCGCCGGTGAAACGGGGTGGCGACTCCAAGGCGGGTGGCGGCGAGGCGTGTATCGGTGGCGACGCTGCATCAGGCACTGCCGGCGTCGCTGCAAAGAGGGCGGCGGCGGGTGCCACACCCACGTGCGGCGCGTTGGCAACCACAAACGCCTTCCAGATGTCGGCCGCCAGGTACCGCTGCCGCTCGTAGCCGTAGTAGCGGAGGAGGCACATGCGCGGCACGAGGCGGGGCAGGGCGCGGGCAACCGCGGCAGGCGCGGCGGTCAGCGCGGTACGCACCGCCAGACCGGCGGCAGCGCGCACCTGGGGGTGCGCATCATCCAGCGCGGTCACCACGGCGTCCAGTGCGCCGCTCGCCAGCGCTTTCCACTCAGCCTCAACGCCGCCCACCCCTCGCGCGGCAGCAATGGCGGGTAGAAGGGCGGCCACCACATGCACCGCCGCCTCCCGCGAGTACTGGCTGCAGCCTGGCCGCGTCAGCGCCGGCACACCACGCGCCAGCGTGGCGCCACCGGTGCGTGCCAGCACGGCGGCCGCCTCGCCGGCAGCCGGACCTGCCAGCCCACTACCCGCCAGTGCCAAGAACAGCGCCCGCACCTGCAGCGCTGCCACCTCCAGCGCCTGCCACGCCACGTCGCCCTCCATGACTGCGAGGGCAGGCGCCACCAGTGCCTCCGCCGCCGGCGGCGCGCGGACTACGACAGTCACCAAGCCTGCCTCCCAGGCATCCAGCGCCGCCATGCGCACGCGCGGCTCTGCATGCGCCAGGCCGGCAGCCAGCGAGGCAGCCAACGGTGGCGACAGGAGCCCATCGGCACCCACCAACAGCGTGGACGGCAGATGCCGGCCCACGACGGCAGCCGCTGCCGCTGCTGGTGTTGCTGCTGGTGATGAGACGGCGGCAGCCCGTTCGCGGGCACCCACGCCACGCAGCATGGCAGCGTGCCATTGCAACAGCGCGAGCAGCAGAAGCGCAGGCGTGCCCCCTGCAGCAACCGCACCAGGTGGCGCCCCCACCGGGGCGGCCTCCCCACCACCACCACCACTACTACTGATACTATCGATGTACTCCAACAGTCGCGTCGCTGCACCTAGCACAGCATCCCCACCCGCCTCCTCCTCTTCACCAGTCGTCGCTGCTGGCGGTCGGAGCGCCGCCGCCAGCGCCGCCACGTCTGCCTGCACCGCCGCCACCTTGCACACCGCGCTTGCCCGCCGCAGCGCCAGCTCTGCTGCCGTCGTCGTGGGCGCCCCACCGGCCCCCGGGCTGCTGCCGCTGCTGCTGCTGGATGCCATGGCACAGGTGAACTACCAGCAGCGGCAGCTGTGGACACTACAGAATGAGGAGTGAGGAGTACGAGCGAATGGGTAACAACGATAAATACACCGCGGCCATTAATTGCAAAATAAACAACGGAAATTCACCCCTTTAGGGCTAAATCGCGGTTCCCACCGATTCGTTTCGCTCCCAAAATTGCTGGTGATTATTCCGTATAATCGCCATCACCACCACTCAGGGTACACTGCCATCACTCCGTCAACGTATCGAACGGCGGAATGGCAGCAGCTGTTGCGCGCAGGGCGCCTGGGGATGGCGGAAGGGCAGGCGCAGCAGCGGCAGCAGCAGGCGGCGGTGTGAGTGGGACGACGGTGGCAGTGGTGGCGGTGGTGGCGGTGGGGGTGGGCGTGGCTGCTACTGTGATGGGCATGCGCGCCTGGGCAGAGTGGAAGAAACGGCGGGAGGCGGCGGCAGCGGCGCGGGCGCGCGCGATTGAGCGATGGGTGTGGCGTGGCAAGGTTGGGGCGGCGGGACTGGTTGGTGTGGTAGTGGCGCTGTTGCTGCTGCGGCGTGCCGTCCGCAACTGGCGAGCGGCGAACTTGCCCGCCGACACACGTGTACTGCCGGCGGCGACCAGATAGGTATGATTTTCAGCTGCACCAATGCAATTGAACCGTGTTGGTGGTAATGGTGGCAATTAATGTGCTAGGTTAGGGTGGGTGGTGGTGGTGGTGGTGGTAAAGGTAGGACCCGAATCATGTTAGGGGGTGCGTGCAACCCGCGAATGACACCACGCGGGTCGCCACGCGCATGCGTCAGGCAAAGCGCGAGCTGGCGGGCAGCTGGCAGTAGCCCACCTGGTCAGACGGCCGCATGGGGCCGGCGCCGATGCCGCGCTGGACCATGCGGCAGCGCTGCGCCTCGATGCGCGGGATGAACGCCACGGGGTCGCGCACGTTCACGTCGCTCCACATGCGCTCCGCCGACGCGCACGCGCGCGGCCACATGCGGCTCTGGATGTTGGTGGCGTCCACCTGCTCGCCCCACTGGCTCGCAGACATGCCCACCACCAGCGCCGCCTGCGCCGGCGTCATGGTGGTGTTGTAGATGGGGTCCTGCGCGTAGAAGTTGAGGCTGCGGAAGCGAGGGAGGGGGTGGGGAGCGTGGGTTGTCGTGTGGCGTCGCTGCAACGTGTCAGGAAGTGGCGCGCAGGCAGCACGTACGCCGTGTCCATCCAGAAGTAGTGCGTGGCGCCGGCCGGCAGCTGCTGGTCCAGGTACAGGCCAAACGACTGGATGACGCGCATGCCGCCGGCGGTGACCGCCGACAGCTCGTCGTTGGACAGCCAGATGTCAATGACGGCGTTGGACTGCAGCGTGAAGTTGCCGTCAAACACCTCCTCCCAGAACATGGGCGACACCGTGTACTTGTTGGCGATCTGCTGCAGCCGCGTCTCCAGGTAGTTGCGCACCTGCGTCACGTTCGTGTACCCCTGCTGCGCCATGAACGCCTGCACCTTGGGCGACTGCAGCCAGCCTGCAGGTTGTGGGTGGGTGGGTTCAGAATCAGTTGTGTGTGGTTGTTCGTTCGTTGTGCCGCCCCGCCCACCCACACCACCTGCACGCACACTTGTAGCTCCACAGCTCGTCGCCACCAAAGTGCATAAAGTCGGTCTTGAAGAGCGGGATGAACTCGGCCATGAGGCCGTCCACGACGGTGTACAGCATGCCGGTGGGGGTGGGGTCCACCAGCGTCTGGCCGCCGGGCCCTGGCGCCTGACGCCGCCGACCACCGCCGGAAGCGTGCCGACCCGGAGTACCGGCCCCTGCCCACCCAAGATCAAGAGCCGCCGCGGGACGCCGGGAAGGCGAATACGAACGCACC
>Ga0066256_1003172_pt1 | contig 16301 bp, 6 predicted proteins | sample ThiBio_1000_biof_FD_87107 | JGI IMG/M metagenome (GOLD analysis project Ga0066256, IMG submission 87107) | Wastewater bioreactor microbial communities from Cape Town, South Africa - Thiocy_expt_1000_biof (version 2) | ecosystem: Engineered > Bioreactor > Thiocyanate-remediating >...
TGATGTGGGAAGGGAAGGAGAACACGACAGCAGCATGGGCCGCAGCATCATGGCCAACAGCAGCATGGCCAACAGCATGTCCAGAGCATGACCACCGGCCGCACAACATGGCATGCCACATCGCGCCGCACTGTCACAGCCACTGACACAGCAGCACAGGCATAGCGGCAGCGTCGCCATGCTACGCCAACCCGTGTACCGGTAGAGTACCGGTAGAGTACCAGTAGAGTACCGGGCAGAGTACCACCGGTAGAGTACCGGGTAGTGTACCGGGCAGAGTACCACCGGTAGATGGCGACGCAGCAAGCCCCAGCACCTGCGCCACGGCCAGCACGTCACCGGCGTTCAGCTCCGCCAACCGCGCACGGATGGCCGGCAGGCGCGACGGCTCGCCCTGTACGCGTGCCCACAGACGCGTCAGTTGGTCGTGCAGTGCCGCGTAGTTGCGCACGAGGGTACGGCACGCCGCCAGTACCGGGTAGAGTACCGGGTAGTGTACCCGGTAGAGTGCCGGTAGAGTACCGGTAGAGTGCCGGTTGAGTACCACCGGTAGAGTGCCGGTAGAGTACCGCTAGAGTACAGGGAAGAGTACAGGGTAGAGTACAGGGTAGAGTACGAGTAGGGTGAGGTGGACATATACGTGTATTATGGTGTATATCCGTGTGTGCGTACCAGCGTGCGCGCGCGTGGACGCGAGCTCGGCTGCCAACGCCGCGGCATCGTTGGCGCCGCTCGCAGCCATGGCAAGTCTTGGATGGGAGCGTAGCTGCGATGGCACTGCTCAATAACTGCGTGTGTTGGTGTGCCATAGTGCGTCGAAAAACACCCATTTTTGGTGTCCCATCCTCGTGGGGATAGCGGCCGTATCCATATCTTTCTCTCCTCTCCCTCTCTCTCCACTCCCTAGGTTAGTAAGAAATACGACTGGCGGCGGCACCCCCAGTCGTAGTCACCTCCCGTAGTCGTTCCTGGTCTCTCTACTGGGGCCGGCTGGCGCCAGTCGTAGTGTGCGGCGGCGTCGCAATCAACGCAAAATTTTCAGCGCGGGGCCCTGGCCGCCCTGCGCTCTCTCTCACAGAGTCTCACTCCCATTGGCATGCCAGTGACTCTCATGGGAGTCATGGGGCTCGGGGGCCAGGACGGTGGTCAAAGTAGTCCGTAGTACAGACAGAATGGTGCGCCGGTATTGCCGCCGCCGCCGGTACTGCCGCCGGCCGCCGAGCGGCGTATCCATATCTTTCGCGCCCTCTCGCTGCCGCTCCGTGACCGTCACCGTGACGGTGGGCACTGACGGCCGCCCCGTCGCTGGCGGCCACCTCGGTGATGGAGGAGCGAATGGTATGTTTTGTAGGGGTGTGGTGCTTACCGCGCGGCGGCGCAGTGGTGTCCATTTCCGGCCGCGATTGCAAACAGGCCGCCCTGCCGCGCCCTGCCACGTGACCTGGCCGCTGACCACGCATCGAACCGAATATAAAAGGGTGCATAACGCAGCGAGTTCAAGCAAAGGGGGGTGGATGTGACGCCAAACCCCTACCGGTACTCCGAGACAAAGTTGGTATTGCCCTGTTCTGTTGGTTGGGGGCGCCCTAGACCGCTGGCAGCCGCTGAGGGGGGGCAGTCGGCGCCACTGGTTAGGGCGGCGGCGCGAAGCCGCGAGAAGAAATGCACGCACACACCGCGCGGACGCCTACAGTACGCGTAGTACAGGGCTACTAGCTAGTCACAACACAAAGGAAGAAAGACAGGAAGGAATGCACGCAGGGTCAACATGCACGCACAGGCAAGTTAACTCACCGTTTGTTTTGCGCGCCACCGCAACAACACTTGCTGCAGCAGCAGTGCGGGGCCAGTTCACAGATTGTACTGGTACCAGGGCGCTGGTCACTGGCCAGTCATTCGAGCTACCTCTACCGGTATTGATCGATGATACCTACTATCTACCCGGCAGGGCGGGGGCGGCAGGGCGCGAGGGCGAGGCGGAGCGCCAGTTGGTCACGGAGGGCGTGGGCGCCGCGACGGTGGCGGCAGGCGTCCTGGTTGGCGACGCACCCACTGACAGCGTGGCGGTGGCCGTCTGCGCGGCGGTGCGCGTCACTGACGGCGTCTCCGACACGCTGGACGTGCTGCTGGGCGTGTCCGTCCCCGTGGCTGTCATGGTGCCGGACCGCGTGGTGGTGCCGGTGTTGGTGGGCGTCCGCGTCGACGTGACGGTGGCGGACGGTGTCGCTGTGCCGGTCCCCGTGATCGTCGCTGACGGGCTGGCGGTGATGGACTCGGTCTCGCTGGATGTCGGCGTCGGCGTGACGGTGGAGGACCACGAGAACGTTTGGGTGACGGTCGCAGTGTTGGATGCCGTCTGCGTCTGCGTGGCGGTTGACGTGCCGCTCACCGACGCCGTCTGCGTGACGGACGCGCTGTCGCTGGGTGGGATGTACGACGTGGATGCCGTGACGCTGGGCGACGCAGTCGGCGTGACCGTCACGGCTGCCGTGCCCGTCACCGTGCCGCTTGCAGACGCGGTGTTGGATGCCGTGCCCGTCGCGCTGCGCGTCGGCGTGCGCGTCTCCGCCGCACTGGATGATGGCGTGACAGTGGAGGCCATCGTGCCCGCCGCCGTTGGAGTAATGGTGTTGGACCGCGTTGGCGTCTGCGTGGCGGTCTCTGATGCAGTGCCCGTCCCCGTCTCCGTGGGCGTCGCCGACACCGTGGTAGTCGCCGTACCCGTGCCCGTGCCGGTGCCCGTGCCCGTTGGCGTGACGGTGCTGCTGCCAGTGCTGGTGCTGGATGCTGACAGCGACCGCGTCGTGCTCGGCGTGCCGGTGGCGCTCCGCGTGCCAGTCCCCGTGCCGGTGGACGTCAGCGTACCAGTCTGCGTACCCGTGCCCGTCTGCGTGACGTCGGCGCTGCTTGACGGCGTGGCGGTGATGCTGGGCGTCGCCGACTCCGGGCCCGTCAGGGTCACCGTGCCGGGGGGGGTGCGCGTGCCCGGGCGCGTGAACGTGGCCGCGGCCGCGGTGGTGCCCCTCCCGCCGCCAGTCAGCGACGGCGAGCCAGATGGCGTGGGTGACCGCGTGGGTGTGATGTCGCCGGTGCCAGTCACGGTGACCGACACCGTGCCGCTGCGCGACGGCGTCATAGTGCCGGTGGGGCTGATAGAGGGAAGATTGCTGGCGCTGTGCGTCAGCGTCGGCGTGTTGGACGTCGTTTGTGACAGCGTGCCCGTCCCCGTTGGCGTCGGGCTGCGGCTCGACGTCTTGGACGGCGTGTTGGTAAGCGACGCCGTCTCGGACGGCGTGCCGCTGCTCGTGGCGGTGCCAGTTGGGGTGCCGGTGGGCGACGTTGTGGTTGTGACGGTCGGCGTGCGGGTGGGCGTACCCGTCTGCGTGCCCGTCGTGCTCTCCGACGCCGTGTTGCTAGGCGTGGTGGAGGGCGTGCCAGTGTTGGTAGCGGTGACGGTCGGCGACCGCGTTGGCGTGACGGTGACGGTTGGCGTGCGGGACGCGGTGCCGGTGATGGATGCCGTCTCCATTGGCGACCCCGTGCCGGTGACGGTGCGCGACGGCGTGTTGGATGCCGTGGTGCTGGCAGATTGCGAAGACGACAGTGTGATGGATGCCGTCGGCGTCCCGGTACCCGTCGGCGTCAGCGTGCCAGTGCCCGTCTCCGTACTGGTGCCAGTTGGCGTCATCGTGGCAGTGACGCTGCCCGTGCCGCTGGTTGTGCCAGTGGCGGGCTGCGGCGCCGGGGCGCCCCCCGGTGGCGCCGGCGTGCCGGGCCCCGCCCCCCCCGGGGGCACCGCGCCGGGCCCCGTCGCCGGCTCCCGCGCCGCCCCCGCTACCGCCCCCCCACCCCACCCCGGGCCCGGGGCGGGGGGTGTGGCCCGCCGCGGGGGGGGGGGGGGGGCGGGGGGGGGGGCCGGGGCGGCGCGCCCCCACCCGCGGCTGGAGGTACCCGTGTTGGACGCCGTGCCGCTGAGGGTGCCCGACCGCGACGGGGTGACCGTCGGCGTGCCGGTGCGCGTCTGCGACGACGTCGGCGTGACCGACGGCGTCTCCGACGGCGACGCCGTCTGTGATGGCGTCTCCGATGGTGTCGGCGTCTGCGTCGCCGTCACTGACGGTGTGACGTCGTCTGACGGCTTGGCGGTGACGGAGCCGGTTATCGTGGGCTTCTGCGTCCCCGCTGGCGTGCCAGCGGCCGTCACGCTGGGCGACACGCTGGGCGTCACAAGGGCAGACGGTGTGCCGCTTGGTGTGCCGCCTGCCGTCACACTGGCAGTGGCCGTCTCGCTCGCCGTCCTGCTCGGCGTCACACTCGGTGTGCCGCTATTGCTGGCGCTCGACGTCTGTGTGACGGTGCCGGTGGCGGTGCGCGACGACGTCCCAGTTCCCGTCGTCGACCTGCTGGGCGACGGGCTGTTGCTTGGCGTCTCAGCGGCGGACCGGGACGGTGTGGGTGATCGCGACGGCGTGCGGGTTGCGGTGACAGATGCAGACTCCGACGCCGATGGCGACGACGTAACTGGCGCCGTACGCGCTGCCGTCACGCTGCCGCTCACCGACGGCGTTGGCGTGCCGGTGGCGAGCGACGGCGTGCCGACGGCAGACACCGTGGCCGACATGGACGGCGTCTCCGCCGCCGACCGCGACGACGACGGCGACGTCATGTTGCTGGGCGTGGCGGTGGCGGTCTGCGACAGCGGCGTGGTGGTTGGTGTCACGTCACCGGTGCCACTGCCTGTGGGCGTCCCTGTGACAGCGGCAGTGCGCGAGGCGGTAGGCGTCTCGGTGGGCGACGGCGTGCCCGTCATTGTTACCGTGCGGCTGGGCGTCCGCGACACACTTGCGGTTGGCGCCGACGAGGGGGACACCGTGCCGGTGGCCGCCATGGTGCCTGACACGGAACCGCTTCGGGATGCCGTGTTGGACGGCGTCACGGACGACGTGGCAGTGTATGATGGCGTCACCGACGGCGTCACCGAGGAGCTCGGCGTGAATGACGGCGTGACGGTGTTGGACGCCGTGACGCTGGGCGTGCCGGACGGCGTGGAGGTGGCTGACACCGGCGTCGCGGTTGCACTGCTGGTGATAGACGGCGTGACCGACGGCGATGCAGTTTGGCTGGTCGTCACTGGCGGCGTCACCGACGGTGTCTGCGTCGCAGATACCGACGCCGATGTCGAAGGCGTGGGCGTGCCGGTGGCAGTTGCGCTGGGCGTCTGCGTCTCCGTCTTGCTGCTGCTGGGCGTGGCAGTCGAGGTGGACGTGTCAGTGGCGCTGGTCGTGCCGCTGCGCGACGGCGTGCGCGTCACTGCCGCGGTGACGCTGCTGCTGGGCGTGGCAGACGGCGTGACGGCCGCGGTGCGCGACACCGTGCCCGACACGGTGGCAGTGTTGCTGCTGGTGCTTGACGTCGTGGCGGTGGCAGTGACGGTGGTCGAAGGCGTGTTGGAACTGGACGGCGTGACATTCGCCGTCCCGGTGCCAGTCGCCGTCTCGCTAGGCGTCACATTCGGCGTACCCGTGATGGATGCCGTCCCTGACCGTGTACTACTCCGAGTCTGCACCGCCGTCATTGACGTCGTTGGCGTGACGGCACTCGTTGGCGCGCCCGTGCCAAGGCCCGTTCCAGGGCCGGACCGGGTTGGCGTCTCGGTTGGTGTGACGCTGTTCGACGGCGACTCACTCGGCGTGACCTTGCCAGTGCGGGAGGGGGAGTGCGTCACAGTGGGTGTACGTGACCCGGTGCGCGTGACAGTGACGCTGCGGGACGGCGTGCGGGTGCCAGTGGAGGACGGCGTAGGCGCCGCCGTGCCGAGGCTCGTGCGCATCGCGGTTCCGGAGACGGTCATCGACACCGACGACGATGGCGTTGACGTGCCAGTCGGCGACGCGGTAATCGACGCCGTCACCGAGGGCGTCCATGACGGCGAGCTGGTGCTCGACGGCGTCGCTGTGATGCTGGCGGAGGGTGTCGCAGACACGGGGGACCGCGTCGGTGATGTGCTCGGCGTCGCCGTTGAAGTGCTGCTCGGCGTGTTGCTGGCGCTCAGCGTTGATGTAGCTGTCCCACTGCCCGTCCCGCTGGGGGAGCCGCCCCACGTGATGGTAGTGGTTGGCGTGCCGGTGTTCGACGGCGTGGACGACTGCGTGCCGGACACCGAGGCGGTCCGCGCCGCGGTGCCGGTCCCACTGCCCGTGTTGGTGGCCGTTGCCGTTACCGATGAGCTGCCAGTGGGGGAGCGCGTCGGTGTGCGTGTCCCTGTCCCGGTCGTCGACGGTGTGGACGTGACGGCTGCCGTCTGCGCTGCTGTGCCGGTGACGGTGACGGATGTTGTCGGCGTCTTCGTCGGCGTGCCGGTGCCCGTCGGCAGCGGTGTCCCGGTCCCGCTCTGCGTCCCCTTTGCCGAGCCGGTGCGGCTGATGGTGGCGGTGCGCGTCGGCGAGCGGGTCACTGTGCCGGTGCGCGTGGACGTGGCAGTCCCCGTCATGGTGGCTGTGGGCGTCACTGTCATGGACGGAGTGACGGGCGCGGAGGGCGACAGCGACGAACTTGGCGTGACCGTGCGCGTGGAGGTGCCCGTCCCCGTCTTGGTGCGCGTGTTGGAGGGCGTGACAGTGGGTGTGCGCGTGCGGGAGCGCGTCACGGTGCCCGTCCCCGTCAGCGACGGCGTGTTGGAGGGCGTCAACGACGGCGTGGAGGTCCCTGTCCCCGTGTTGGAGGGGGTTATTGAGGGCGTCGATGACGGCGTCATTGTGTACGTTGTTGACGCGGTGCCCGTACCGGTGCCAGTACCCGTGCCCGTTCCGGTGCCAGTGCCCGTGCCGGTACCGGTGCCAGACTGTGTTGGCGTTTGCGTGGAGGTGCTTGAAGAGGTTCCCGTTGATGTGTCCGACGGCGTACGCGTACCGGTAGAGGTCGGCGTGGCGGTGGCTGTGCTTGTGGTTGCGGGCGTCACGGGCGGCGTGGCGGTGGCCGTGGTCGTAGGTATGGGCGTCGCAAGCGGCGTGGCGGCCGGCGTACTGGGCGGCGTGGCGGCGGGCGTACCGGGCGGCGTGACAGTGCTGGTGGGAGTGTCGGTGGACTTGGCGGTGCCAGCGGGCGTACGGGTGCTCGTGATGGTGTGCGTCGGCGACTTCGACGGGCAGGGCCGCCACGTTGCTGGGTTGTAGTTCAGCACGTTGAACGTGCCCGTGCTGCCAATGAACAAGCCGAGGTCCGGGTGCACACCCACCGAAAGCGGCGCCACCTGTGCGACGTCCTTGCCCGGTCCGCAGTCTTCTGACACGCCTTCGGAGTTGCCCACGCTTGGGTAAATCATGGGCGTGACGCCGCCGGCGTCAGTGAGTGCAAGGGTCACACCGTCGTCGGTCGTGAAGTACACCACATGGTGCAGGTCGTCGTATGCGATGGCCCGCGGATTCTTGAACTTGGCTTCGCCAGCAGGTGTGGGTGCTGTGGGCGGCGTGTCACAATTTGACCCGGCAATCCCATTTGCAGTGACTAGGTCAAAGACTCCCATCACCCTGCAGGAGTAGTAATCCGTTGCCAGCAGTATCCCGGAGCCGTCAAACACGATGCCACCGATGGACGAGGTGTCACCCCCAATGTACGCGCGCCGCAATACGCGCTCCTGCAGCTCGACGTAGAACACGTGTCTGAGGTTCTCATCAGACACGAAGTACAGATCACCGGTGGTGGGATGCAGCGCAAGGGCGCCGATTGCAGGGAGCGGGATGTTTGTTGCGGCCCCGGGTGCACCCACTGCATAGTCGGGGATGTCGCTTGCGGGCCCCAGTGAGCAGCACTTGCCCGCCGCAGCGACCAGCGCGCTGCCCTGCGCCATCCGAACGCAGTAGCTTCCACTATCCGTGAAGTAAACGGTGCCGGCGCCGTCGGACACCACGTGGGTGGGGCCGTTAAGCGAGGCGGTAAAGGCATTTTGCACTTGGTAGTCGGAGTTACACCCCAAATTACCGCTGCCGGCAATGCGGGATACAATGTTTGGTTCACCCAGCGTGACGGCGTACACCACGTTGGCAACGCTGTCGGCAATGAACACGGCGTTCTCGACCCCTGACACGTAGACATCGTCGGGGTTGATGCGGATGCGGGCTGCCTCCGAGCCAGAGGATGCTGGCACGCCGGCGGTGGGACCTTCGTGCACTTCGCCCGCCCACGTGTATGCCCACAGTGCGTTGTTAAAGATGGTGTAGACCGGCGTTGTTGCCGTGGGCGTCGGCGTGGGTGTCACGGGCGGCGTGGGCGCAGGCGTACGGGAAGGCGTGGGCGTCACCAGCGGCGTGGGCGCAGGCGTACTGGCGGGCGTGCCGGCGGGCGTACGGGAAGGCGTGGGCGTCACCAGCGGCGTAGATGCAGGCGTACTGGCGGGCGTGCCGGCGGGCGTCACGGGCGACGTCGGCGCGGGTGTACGGGTGGACGTGCCAGTCCCGGTACCGGTGTTCGACTGCGAGGCGGCTGGTTCCGGACTTGCCGACGGGCAGGCGTGTTCCACCTTCGGGTTGTAGTTCAGCACGTTGTAGTTGGTTGTACTGCCCACAAACAAGCCCTGCTCCGGATGCACGCCCAGCGACAGCAGCGGCTGCTGCGCAACCTCGTTGCCCGGCCCACAGTCTGGTACACCATCGCGGTTGCCCACGCTTGGGTGTATCATGGGTGAGGCGCCGCCCGCGCCAGTCAGCGCGAGAGTCACGCCGTCGTCGGTGGTGAAGTACACCACACGGTGCAGGGCGTCGTATGCGATGGCACGCGGCTTCTCAAAAGATGCGGCCAGGGCAGGCGTGGGTTCTGTGGGCGGTTCACCACATCCCGCCCCGGCAACCACCACCGCTGTACCTTGATCGGGGAAGGCCAACACTCTGCACTTCTCAATATCTGTAGCCAGCAGCAGCCTGGAGCTGCCAAACACGATGCCGCCGATGGAAGTGGTAGCGCCCCCAATGTACGCAAACCCCAACACACCGTTTGTGCTGTCGACGTAGTACACGAGTTCTAGGTTCTTACCAGACACAAAGTACAGGTCACCAGTGGTGGGATGCAACGCGAGGGCGCCGACAGCAGGGAGCAGAACTTCTGTTGCGGAAACGTCCATGGGGGGGATTTCTGGGGACCCCTCGTATTGGGCGACGCATTTACCCGCCCACGGCTCTAGGCGGCCTTCTATCACCCTTTGAATGCAGTAGTTGCCACTGTCCGAAATGTACACGATGCCGACGCCGTCCGACACCACGTGGGTGGGAGCATTGAGTGCTGCATCGAGGGCAGTCTCGGTGTCAGGATTGAAGCCCGCGGAGCCGTCGGTGTGGCCGGCGATGCGGCGCACAATGGCGGTGTCATCCAGCGTGACGGCATACACCACATTGGCAACGCTGTCTGCAATGAACACGACGCCCTCTGCAGCGGACACATAAATGCCGTCGGGGCTGAGGTGCATGCTGACAGCTAGCGACCCATCATCAGGTACCGTCTCGCCAGGGTTGGGCGGCTGGCCAAGAGTCCCCGCCCACGTGTACGCCCACAGCGCGTTGTCAAAAATGACAGCAGGCGCCACGTCTTCACAGGTGGGGGTGGCGTCAATTTGGTACTGCAGGACGTTGAACACCTCCGTGCTGCCGACAAACATGCCCGCCTCGCGATCCACAGCCAGCGAGGCGATGCTCATGGACGTCACGTCGGTACCAGCGCCACAATCGGTGCGCGGCGCGTCTTTGTTGCCGACGCTGGGGAACACGGTGCTGCCCACCAAGGCATACACCAGCGAGTGTTTTACCTCTGCAAAATAGACCGTGTCGTCGGCGGTGTCAATAGCGATGGGACCGAGGGCATTGAAGGCCACGCTCGTCGACGGCGCGCCATCCTCTGGGATGGAATCGCCCTTGCGACATTCACGTGATCCCGCCACCGCCTTCTCGGCATCCACGCCGGGCACCTCCCACACGGTGCAGGTGATGGAGTCGGTAGCAAACAAGTGCCCTGCGCTGGTAAATGCAATGCCGCTAAATGACCTGATGCCACCGCTGGGGCCATGTACACGCCGCACTTTCTTGTCGGCACCCAGGAAGTACAGAGCATCGTGCGCGCTGCCGAGTGTCACCACGAAGTACAGGTCCCCTGACTTTGGGTTCACAGCCAGCGCACCCAGGGGCGGCGGTAACTTGATGTCTGCCGGCGACACTTCATCTTTTATCGTCTCACCCGCCCCCCCGCAGGTGCCGACCACCTTGTGAATGCGCCCGCTCTCCACGCTCACTCTGCGGATACAGTAGTTGCCCGCGTCAGCAATGAATACATAGTCCGCGTTGTCGTACGTGACGTGTGTGGGGCGGTTGAGGGTCACCTCGGTCGCCACCTCGCCGTCGTCGCCATTGTAGCCGCCGGTACCACTGGAATCGCCCGCCAGCACGTAAAGGTTCGTCGTCGGGTCGCCGCGCACCTTAACGTAGTACACGACGTGCATGATCTCGTCAGCAATGAACAGGTGGTCTTTGCCGTAGTAGACGCTGGACGGGTGAATGGCTGCCAGTCTTGCCGCTGTGTCTGAATGCGCAGGGTCGGACGGCTCGGCTTGATTGCCTGCCACCGTGGCGGCCCACAGCGTGTTGTCAAACGCGGGCTTGGTGGCCGTCGGTATCGGTGTCGGCGTCGGTGGCGGGGCAGCGCCACATTCCGAACTGACGTCCTGATACTGTAGGATGCTGCTCGTTTCCGCGCTGCCAACAAACACGCCCACATCATGGTGCACAGCCAACGAGGCAATGCGCCTGGGCGTCACATCAGTACCTGGGCCACAATCTGTGTACGGCGCATCCCTATTGCCAACGCTGTGGAACAGGGTGCCGGCAGTCAAGGCATATGTCACCGCGTTTTCCACGTCAGCAAAGTAGAGAGTGTCGTCGACTCTGTCAATGGCGATGGGGCCGAGAGTATTGAATTGCACACTCGTCGGCTCCGCCGTACCTTCTGGTTTGATTTCCAGGGCGCTATCGCCGCAATCGCCCGAGCCCGCTACTGCTTGTTCCTTTGTTCCAGTCACCCGCCACACCGTGCAGCGCATCGAGTCCGTCGCAAACAGCTGCCCCGTACTCGTGAATGCGATCCCGGCCATTGTTTTAATATGGCCGCCAACAGCATACGCCAGTTGCAGGTTGCCCTTTGAACCAACAAAGTAAACAAAGGGCTCAGCGCCGTTAGGGTTCATTGACACCACAAAGTATAGGTGTCCCGTTGTCGGCTTCACGGCCACTGCTCCGACATATGGTGGCAGCGCCGTTCTAGTCGCCTCACTCCCTTCACTCAACGGCAGCGCGCCGGGCTGCTCCGTGCACATTCCTACAACCGTGTCCATAAACCCGCTTGTTCGTGACACCCGCCGGATGCAGTTGTTACCCGCGTCAGTGATGTACACGTTGTCGCCGTCGTTGTGCGTGACGTGTGTGGGGTTGTTCAGGGACGCGTCGGGGCCAAGCTTGCCATCGCCATTAAAACCGGATTGGCCATTTCCCGCCAGGACGGCCAGGGTTGCACCGGGGACGAGCGTGTACACGATGTTTGCTTCTTGATCAGCAATGACAATGCCAATGTCAGGCTTATCGCCTTTGTAGATACTAGAAGGGTTAATGTTGGCCAGGGCGGTAATTGCAAACAAGCTGTTGTCAAACACCAGCTTAGGTGTGTCACCGGGCGGTTCTGGGTCTGGCTCACAGGTAGGGGTGTAGTCGGGGCGGTATTGCAGCACGTTGTAGTTGATTGTGCTGCCCACAAACAAACCCTGCTCCGGATGCACGCCCAGCGACAGCACCGGGTGCTGCGCAACCTCGGTGCCCCGCCCACAGTCTGGCACACCCTCGGAGTTGCCGACGCTTGGATATATCATGGGTGTGGTGCCACGCACATCCGTCAGCGCGAGGGTCACGCCGTCGTCGGTGGTAAAATACACCACTCGGTGCAGGGCGTCGAATGCAATGGCGCGTGGCCGCCCAAACTTGGATTCAGAAGCAGGGGTGGGTTCCGTGGGCGGCGGGCCACAATCCTCACCACCAGCAACCACCGCTGTAGTTTCTTTATTAAGGAAGGTCACCACCCTGCAGGTGCCAGTATCTGTAGCCAGCAGCAACCCGGAGGTGTCGAACACGATGCCGCCGATGGACTTGATGTCACCTCCAATGTACATATGCCGCAATGTCTGGGTTGTCGCCTCGACGTAAAACACGTGGTTGAGGTGCTCAGCAGACACGAAGTACAGGTCACCAGTGGTGGGATGCAATGCTAGGGCGCCGACAGCGGGGAGCAGGTACTCCGTCGCATCGTGGCCGCTCTCGGGGATGTCTGGGGTCCCCTCATATTGTTCGCAGCATCGGCCTGCCCACGGCTCTAGCTTGCCGTCCTTCACCCTCCGAACACAGTAGTTGCCACTGTCCGCAATGTACACGACGCCGGCGCCGTCCGACACCACGTGGGCGGGACCATTGAGTGCTGCATCGAGGGCATTTTGGGCGCCAGGATTGCACTCCGCGGAGCCGTCGGTGTGACCGGCGATGCGGCGCACAATGGCGGTGTCATCCAGCGTGACGGCATACACCACATTGGCAACGCTGTCAGCAATGAACACGACGCCCTCTGCAGCGGACACATAAATGCCGTCGGGGCTGAGGTGCATGCTGGCAGCAGGCGACCCACCATCCGGTATTGTGTCGCCAGTGGTTGGTGGCTCGTTCAGAGTCCCGGCCCACGTGTACGCCCACAGCGCGTTATCAAACACCACGAGCGGCAGGTCGGCAGGGGGCTCAGGGCACACCCCGATTTTGTCTTGATATTGAAGGATGCTGTGCGTTTCCACGCTGCCGACAAACACGCCAAAATCTTGGTGCACAGCCAGTGAGGCAATGCGAATGGACGACACCTCATCCCCTGCGCCACAATCGGTGTGCGGCGCGTCTTTCTTGCCAACGCTGGGGAACACAATGCCGTCACGGATTGCGTACGTCACCGCGTTTGTTGCGTCAGCCACATAAATGGTGTTGTCAACACTATCGATGGCAATGGGGCCGACGCTGTTGAAGGCCACGCCTCTATAATCCGCGCCACCATGTGCAACGACTGCGACCTGATCGCCGCAAGAACCTTTGCCAGCAATAACCTTCTCCCATCCCTCTTGGGATACATGCCATACCATGCAGGACAACGAGTCCGTCGCGAACAGCTGCCCCCCATTATTAATTGCGATCCAGCTAAACGTTTGTATATACTGACGGTGGTGAGGAACAAGCCACAGCATGCTCCCAGAGTCAACCCGAAGCAGGGTGTCTTGAGGATTCTTGTTTGTGACCACAAAGTACAGATCCTGCGTGTTGGGGTTCACAGCCAGCGGGCCCATGGGCGACAGCGGGCTGTTTGCAGGCAATACCACTCCTTCTTCTAACTGCGCCACAACGTCCCCACTATTGCCGGGGTTGCCACAGGTGCCTACCACCGTGTTGATATCAGCCCCATCTAAACTGCGGATGCAGTAGTTGCCTGTGTCGGTGATGTACACGACAGGTTCACTGTACGTGACGTGCGTAGGACGGTTGAGGGATGCATCAGTAGCGAGCCCATCGCCGTTGTAACCGGGTACACCATTGCCCGCCAGTACGCGAAGGTTTGACGACAACGGATCGCCGTCAACCTTCACGAAATACACGATGTGCATGGTCTCGTCCGCAATGAAGATGCTGCCATCACCGTAAAAGATGTTGGAAGGTGTGATGTCCGCCGTGCTCGCCAACACACCGTCCTGCGCTGCTGCTTGCGGCCTCTTATGAGAACCCGCCACCGTGATTGCAAACAAACCGTTGTCAAGTATCGCCGCATAGGCGTAGCATATGCCGTACCACAGCGCCGCCAGGCACAGCACCACCGCCTGCCGCCATGCTGGTGCCGCCCGGCGGTGGTGGCGCCGCCGACCACCCTGGCGCTGTCGCTGCCCATGATGATGCCGGGGCCGCATGGTGGCGGCGCCTCCCCGACACTGCTGCGGAGCTTGCATTGCGCGCCAACCGCGGCACGCAGCCGCCCGCACGGCAGTATTCACCCAGCCGCAAGTACTGCGCCGCGCAGCACGGTTTCCCAACCTCAATACGTTCCCGCCACCCACTGCCGCCCTTGCGGCAGCAATGCCAAGTTGAGCCTCGTCGGTAGGGCGCCCGCCGCCTTTCAAGCAAAACCTGTGTGTAGTTGTTTGCACTGCGCACAGCGCACGCCACAGCACAGCATGTAACCCACACAGCCGGGGACTGGCATCAAATTACCGGCGCGCCGTCGCTGTGGCAGCGCTGTGTGAGTACCGCCGCCAGGTGCGCTGCCACGTGCCCCGCGAGCGCCAGGTTGGTCAAACGGTTACGTACAAGGGGGTACCACCGAGGGCCAGAAGGCACACACCACCGCCGTGACGCCGTGCCGGTGACGTCGCCGGCGGCAATTTGTCCGGCTGACCCAACAAAATGGCGGGGCACGACTGGCGTCAAATGTCGGATAAATAAACCCGGAGTGGCTGTACCAAGGGGTCATTACAGGGCAGTGCCACCGGGCGCCGGCCGCGTGTGGCCTGCTGTGCGATGGAATGGCGCCGGTCGCGCGCTGCCGGGTAGCACGCGCCCGAGTTGATGCTTGATGCGTTATATCGCGGCACTTCCCTCAACCACCGCTGTGGCACCGCCACAACCGCTATGGCGCGGCACAGAGGATGTGTGGAAGCTGGTGCTGAATCAGGGGCCGTCACCCCGCTGGGTCACGCGCGTGTCGGCGCGGAGGGACTTCACTGGCACGCACCAGTGGTGCGCTTCCAGTGCGCTGCTCCCCGACGCGGAGTACTGGTACCGGAACAAAGGTGTCACTGGGACTCGGGATAATTGTGCCTAATACACAGTGTACCGGGACGTTGTGCTGCGGCATTGCCCGCCGCTCCACGCTCGCCAGCGAGGTACCAGCGGCAAGGCCGCCGCCACTACAGGCGGTTCAGTGTTGGTGGCGGCGTCTAGACCCTAGTGCCCGCGGTACCCGTGTGTCGGTGCCCAGTGGTGGTGGCACGGCACAGGGACACTGAAACTCTGCGCTGCTACAAGTTCAGCGGCGCATGCGGCGTCGCCACATTATTACGGCTCACGGGCGATCTAGGGGCTGCCGCTGTGGTGTTTGTTTCCACCTGTGTGCAAGCACTGCAAGGTTGTACGGGGCCCACGACGGCGACGGCGGCAGTGACGGCGACAACAATCCACCGCGGGCAATAGCGGCATGCGCTGCATGATGCGCGCGCGACACGTGGGCGGCATGCGCCCTGCTTGGACTCGGAGTCCACCACCGTCACTCATGCAACATGACCGACTTGGCCGACTTGGCTTCCAACGCCTCCACTGGCACTGTGGCCACCATTTTGTGGGGTCAAATCACACTCGCCGATGCGCCAGCGCGCCTGGCCGTGGTTGCCGCGCGGTTGGACATGGGACCACATGGCACATGGGCGCCGAGTTGGCGGGCATCAGGAGCGTGCAATCGCACTCGGCCGTTTTCGTTTTCTTACCCCACAACTTGAATCTTGATCGCGGTATTGAACCACACGCCGCCGCCTTTGGCGCACACCCCACCTGCCCCCACCCGTTCCCACCTCCCTAGCACGCACGCCCGCCATTTTCGGCGCGTGGCCGCCACGCGCGTGCCCCCATGTGATATCCGGCGGCTCCGGCCTCCCTTGCCGAGGACCAACACGGGCCAGATTTGCCAGAACGACAGAGGTCAGAACGCGGCCACGCACGACCGGAAATGGCCGCGTTCTGACGCCGTCACGGGCCGCCGCCGCACCCGAATCACGCGGATCCACGCGCTTCGCAATTTTTGGGTGACGATTGACCACGTACGTGGCTGCTGCCGTGTGGAGCGAGTGGTGCGCGTGCGAATTTGTGGTAAGATACGCTCACTTGCTGCTGGGCGTTGCAGCGGAAGTGACGCACGCACAGTGACAGCAGGCGGGTGGGTGACGCACTGGTGACACGGGAGTGATACCCAGTGGCGGCAGACACGCGGCAAAAGTGTGATACAGGGTGAGGTAGGTAGTGACGCTCAGGTGGCACATCGTGGTGGGTCAGTGTGTAGACGTGGCACGCAGTACTGCGGCAGTAGAAGTGGCATCAGACGCTGCACGCACACCTGGTGGTGACACCTGCTGCTGGTGACACGCTCACTCGGCAGCGAAAGTTGGCACTGGTCCATCGCTAGTGGCAGTGACCGTCTACCACCTGTTGCACACTCCA
>Ga0066256_1003174_pt1 | contig 16300 bp, 12 predicted proteins | sample ThiBio_1000_biof_FD_87107 | JGI IMG/M metagenome (GOLD analysis project Ga0066256, IMG submission 87107) | Wastewater bioreactor microbial communities from Cape Town, South Africa - Thiocy_expt_1000_biof (version 2) | ecosystem: Engineered > Bioreactor > Thiocyanate-remediating >...
CTGACTTCATCCCCTCTCCACCCGCTCGCCAAAACGAACGGATGGTCGCAGATCGACTTCACGAGGGGGGTCAAAATTGGACGCCGATCCTCCCGTCTACGGGGTCAAAATTGCATGCCGATTCACAAGCCCCCACAGCGGAGGAGGCATTTCAGGTCGGCTATCCCATGATCTACATGGCTGTGATGGCATCCGAACTCTATCTCAAGTGCATGGTCTACAAGGTGCACAGACATGTTCCTCACCACCACGTTCTAGAGAAGCTGTTCAACAGCCTCCCCGCCGACCTAAAGGCACTGATCATTTCCAGGTGGGACGCGGAAATGACCACTACGTTCAAACGCGAACTCGAATGGGCCACGCAAAACTTCCCGCACCCTATCGATACCTCGTTCGTTGGCGCGCTTCGCGGCGCGTCTAGAGCGAACGAGGAACTGCGATACATATGGGAGGGGCGTGACGATAGTTACACGCTTCTCCAGAACCTGCCCCGGATGTTGCAGGACATCATTCTCAACGATCTTGGCGGCGAGAAGTGGCTGGAATGGGACCCGCCTCTACCCAAAGCCCCAACTCGTTAAAGGCGAGCACCAGCCGCTTAGTGTCGGTTTCTCCGGCCGGGATGTAATCGAGCACCAAACCGCCTCCCTCGAACTCGTCAGAGTCAGGGGCACCGAAAGCCACGATAGTCGCGCCCGTCAGCGACCGGCAGAGGTCTTCACTCACCGGCTGGCCAGCGAAGCGGCTGGGCAAGGTGGGGAGCACCGTCAGACCCGCAATGTCAGCATCGTGCATCGATAGGAACTTTCATTCCTAACCACATACTTGCGCTGAACCTCAGTGCGTCGGCCTGTCCCGGCCCTTTTGCTCCCGCAGATTCGGCTATGTCAAGTATATAATTAGGATTATCATCCTATATAGGACACTTGTCAAACAAAATGACGGGCTGCGCACAAATAAATAGGACCAGCATCCTTCCGGACACTGGTCCTATTTGGTGGTCAAACCGGCTCGGGGAGCCGTGGTTTGACTTACTTCTTCGCGGCCTTCTTGGCCGGGGCCTTCTTGGCAGCGGCCTTCTTGGCCGGGGCCTTCTTAGCAGCGGCCTTCTTGGCCGGGGCCTTCTTGGCGGCGGCCTTCTTAGCCGGGGCCTTCTTGGCCGGAGCCTTCTTGGCGGCGGCCTTCTTAGCCGGGGCCTTCTTGGCCGGGGCCTTCTTGGCGGCGGCCTTCTTGGCCGGAGCCTTCTTGGCGGTGGCCTTCTTGGCCGCAGCCTTCTTCACCGGTGCCTTGGCGGCAGTCGCGGCGGCGGCCTTCGGAGCGGCCGGTTTGGCAGAAACCGACGGAGCCTTCGCGGCGGCCATCGGCATGGACTTGGTTTTGCCACGGAGGGCGTCACGGATTTCGGTCAAGAGAACTTCTTCCTTTGTTGGAGCTGGTGGTTGTGCGGGCGGAGCCGCGGCCTGTCTATTCCTAACCGTATTGATGCCCTTGACGACGAGGAACAGCACGAAGGCAACAATGGTGAACTTTACAACCGCATTGATGAACAAACCGATATTAAGCGTGGCGACGCCGGCCTCCTTCGCGGCTGCGAGAGAGGCGACTGCAACGTTGTTCGGGTTGTTCAGGACGATGAACAGGTTCGAGAAATCGACCCTGCCCAGGACTAGTCCGATGACCGGCATGAAGACATCGTCTACGAGGGAGGAGACGATCGTACCGAATGCCGCGCCGATAATGACACCGATCGCCAGATCGATGACGTTACCTTTGATAGCGAAGTCACGGAACTCTTTGAGCATGGACATGAGAGACCCCTCTTGGCTTGTCCACTCGCTATGCGTCGTCGCCCTCGCGACAACGGCCTGCAAATCAACAGATTCGCATTGACATCAGAATCATGCAGATCGCGGCGAAATGCAATGGTCCGACTTAGTGTCAACTTGCGGGCAGCGCCGCTCCAGAGGATAGTTCCAGCAGCGCACTGCCAGCGCCGCTCTAGAATGGCGACCGGACGCCGCCGATGGACCTGACCTCAACAGCCGAAGCCAGCCTGCGCCGCGCCGTCGACTTCGTGCCGCAGGGACTGGCCGTGTTCGACGCCGATCTGCACCTGGTCGCGTCGAACGCCCGCTACCGCGAACTGCTCGACCTGCCGGCCCGCCTGGTGGCCGCTGGAACAGCACTCTATGACATCGCGCTCTATGTCGGACGGCGGGGCGATCTGGGCGAGGGCGACCCCATCCAGCTCGCCGCCGCGCGCGTGGAAACGCTGACTTCGACGGCGAGCACCGTCTCGCAACGCATTGGAAAACAAGGACAAACTCTCGAGTTCCACTCGTCGCGCCTGCCCGATGGCGGACTGGTGATCAGCTTCCTCGACGTGTCGGCGCGGGTCGAGGCGGAGACTGCCCTCGAGCGCGCCAATGCCAATCTCGAGGAGCGGGTGGGAGAGCGCACCGCCACCCTCATGCGGGTCAATTCCGAGCTCGAATCGGCACGCAAGAAGGCCGACGCCGCCAACCGCGACAAGACCCGGTTCCTGGCTGCCGCCAGCCACGATCTGCTGCAGCCGCTGAACGCTGCCCGCCTCTACACCGCTACCCTGCTGGAGCGCGCCGGAGGGTCGGAGCTGGGTGCCCTCGCCCACTCCATCGAGGCCTCACTAAATGCTGTGGAAGAAATCATGTCGGCCCTGCTCGACATGTCGCGCATCGATTCCGGAGCACTCAAACCGCAGCCGGCGCCGTTCCGGCTGCGCGACCTGAATCAGAAAATCGCGGTCGAGTTCGCACCCGCCGCGCGCGAGAAATCCATCCGCCTGACGCTCGTGGACAGCTCCGCCATCGCCTTCGCCGACCGCATGATGGTGGCGCGCATCGTCCAGAACCTGGTCTCCAACGCGATCAAATATACGCGGCCGGGTGGCGCCGTGCTGGTCGGCTGCCGGCGCCGCGGCGCGCGGATCCGGCTCGACGTGATCGACACCGGCATCGGCTTCAACCGCGACCAGCACGCGCTGCTGTTCGCCGAATTCTCCCGGCTCGAGCAGGGCGCACGCATGGCGCAGGGGCTCGGACTGGGGCTGTCGATCGTCGAGCGCCTCGTCAGCGCGATGGGCCTGACGCTCGAACTGGCGAGCGTGGAAGGCCGAGGCTCGCGCTTCTCGCTCTATCTGCCGCGCGGCAAGATCGAGAAGACAGTGACCGCCGAGAGCGAGCGTGGCGAGACCGCGACGAGCCTGGTCGGCCTGCGCATCCTGTGCGTCGACAACGAGCGCGCGGTGCTCGACGCGATGGAAGGGTTGCTGCGCGGCTGGGGCTGCGATGTGCGCTCGGCGCGTTCGCTCAAGGATATCGACAAGGACGGGCTGCTGCTCGGCTGGCTGCCCGATCTGGTGCTGATGGACTATCACCTCGACCAGACGTCCGGCCTCGATGCGGTGGAGTGGCTGCGCCACAATGTGGGCGGCCACCTGCCGGCGGCGCTGGTGACGGCCGACCGCACGCCGCAGGTGCGCGCCCTCGCCGAGGAACGCGGCATCGCGGTGGTCACCAAGCCGGTCAAGCCGGCCGCCCTGCGCGCGGCGATCAGCGGACTGGCAACCCAGCGGCAGAAGCGGCGCTAGGATGATTGTCTTCGTCTCTGGTACGGGGACCGGTTGGCGCCGGCGGGCGCCTCGTTAACGGGGTGTTAACCCTCGAGCAGCGCCTCGAACTGGCCCTGCTCGATCCTGCTGGCGGCAATGACGGCCTGGGTGCGGGAGTCGACGTCGAGCTTCTGCAGGATGGACGAGACGTGCGCCTTCACCGTCGCCTCCGAGATCGAGAGTTCGTAGGCGATCTGCTTGTTCATGAGGCCGTCGCTCAGCATCATCAGCACGCGGATCTGCTGCGGCGTCAGCGTGGCGAGCCGGCGGATGAAGGCCGACTGCTCGTCGTCGCCATCGAGGCTGACACCGTCGGGCACCGAGATTTCGCCGCTCAGCACCGTATCGATGGCTTTGCGGATATCGGCTGGTCCCACCGATTTGGGCAGGTAGCCCGCGGCGCCCAGATCGAAGGTGCGGCGGATCACCTTATGATCCTCCACCGCCGAGATAATCATGACCGGCACTTCGGGATATTGCGCGCGCAGCAGCAGCAGGCCCGAGATGCCGTGCCCGCCGGGCATGTTGAGGTCGAGCAGCACGAGGTCGCAGTCGCGGTCCGCCTCGAGCGCCGCCGTCAGCGCGTTGAGGTCACCGGCCTCCTCGACAGCGATATCGTCGGTGCCGCCGGCCAGCGTCTGGCGCAGGGCGGCACGGAACAGCGGATGATCGTCGACGATAATAATGCGGCGCGGCATGATGACCTTCTAGCAAGCGCAATCGGCGCCGACCAATTGCACTTAGGGCGGAAAAGGGAAGCCCGGAGTTGCAAAATGCACCGCCGCTTAACCGCTTCTTTACCATGTTCTTGAAACAGTGCGCGATGAACCCGGCTCTCTTTCGCCCTGCGCCGGGCCCAGTTTCCAGGTGCTTGGGATACCCTCCATGGCCCGCGCGTATCAGCAATCCCAGCCGGCAGACGACGATCGCGGCCAAGGCACGGCCGAATGGCAGTCGCTGCGTAACGAGCTCGTCGCCCTCCTCGATCAGGTCGACGGACAGGTCGCCCGCTCGCGCGAATCCACACTGAGCGAACGGGTCCGCGATCTCCGCCACCAGGTAACGGCCGCCGAACAGGACACCACCGTGCGCCACCGCGACGCGCTGCGTTCGGTGCAGCGGCAGATTTCGCGCTTCGAGGAACCCGCGCCGCAGCCCATGCCGCCCAATCCGCGCGACAGCCTGCAGGCGGCGATCAACCAGATTCGCGCGCGCCAGGGCGAGCCGCGGCAGAACAATGTGCCGCAGCCGCCGGCGCCGCAGCAGGCGCGCGTGCAGGATCTCGCGGTGATCGAACGGCTCGCGTCGTCGGTGACCGGCCTCAGCGGCCGGCTCGAAAAGCTCGAGGGCGAGATCCGCACACAGATCAAGACCGGCGCCGATGTGAAGGATGTCGCCGACCAGGTGGCGCAGCTTGCCCATGTGGTCGAGCTGCTCGCCGGCGCGGTGGGCGAGACCGGACAGGTCAAGCGCCTTGAGGGACAGATCGCGAGCCTGGGCAAGATCATGTCGCAGGGCCGCGAGATGGATATCGCGACCCTCACGCGCCGCCTCGACGATGTCGCTTCCACCGTGGGCAAGCTCGCCGAGCTCCAGGTGCATTTCACCGAGAAGGTGCAGAACCCCATCGAGAGCGATGCCTTCAAGGACGGCATGCGCACCATCGAAGAGAGCGTGCGCAACGTCTATGACCGCATCGATGCGCTCGAGCGTCACCACACGCTCAAGCCCGCCGACCTCGACGTCGTCACCCGCGAGATGGCGCGCTTCACCGCCGCGCTGCAGGACGGCGCCCAGCAGCCGCAGCACCTGGTCGAGCTGGTCGACGCCCTCAACAGCCGCATCTCCGATATCGAAAGCGGCGACCGGCTGCTGCATTCGCTGCGCGGCGATCTGACAGCGCTGCGCGATGCCGTGGCGGTGTCGCTGATGCCGCGCTTCGATGCGATCGACCAGCGCCTCGATACGCTCAGCGCCGAAGTGGGCACGCGCGCCGACATGGCCGAGATCGGCCGGCAGATCGGTGCGCTCAGCGAGCGCATCGTCGAACGGCCGAGCGATCCGGGCATCAGCCAGCTCGAGGCGCAGGTCCGCCAGCTTGTGGCGCGCATGGACCAGACCGGCGAGCAATTGTCGGGCCTTGCCAAGCTCTATTCAGACCCCGCTGCCGCCGTGCAGGTCCCCGAGATCGACTACGACGCGATGGCCGACATGGTCGCCGCGCGCGCCGCCGAGGCCATGTCCCGGCAGCCGGTGCAGGACAATGCGATCGCCGATACGATTGCCGGCCTCGAGCAGCGCATCACCTCGATGCTGCAGGGCATGCAGCAGGAGCGCAACGATCCCGAGATCGGCGACTTCGGCGGCATGCAGGCCGGCATCAACGAGGTCAATGATCGCCTGAAGCGGCTCGAGGCGTCGCTGCTCGAACGCGCCATCGCGACGCCCGCCGACACGGTGCGCACGTCCGACATCGCGGCGATCATCGCCGATGCCGAAACGGTGGTGCCACCCACGCCACGGCCGCGCGATACGATGCCGCGCAGCCCCGCCGACGACGAGGCACCGCTCAACGCTCCGCCCTTCCCCGATCCCGAGCCGATGGCCGCGACGACGCAGATCGCGCGCAAGCGGCACCCCGGGCTCGACGAGAACACCTCGCTCGCCGCACGGCATGAGAGCAAGCCCGCCGCGCCGGCACCGGCTACCGGGTTCGAGCCGCCGGCCAAGCCGACGCCGAGCCTGGGCTTTTACGAGCCCGCTCCGACCGTGAGCCCCGTAGCGGCATCGATGCCTGCTCCCGAGCCGGCCGCGCCGGTTTCGCCCGCGAGCCGCAACACTTTCATCGAGGCAGCGCGTCGCGCGGCGCAGCGCCAGCAGACAACCGCTCCCGCCGGATCGGCCACGATGGCGGCGCCAGCTGCGGCGGCGCAGTCGACCTCGCTCATCGGCCGCGCCCTCTCGCGCTTCCAGAGCACGGGCGACAAACCCGCCAAGGCGGAGAAGCCGGCGAAGGCCGCCAAACCGGAGAAGGCGCCGCGGCCACTCGCCGGCGACAAACCCACCCGCACCGAGTTCAAGCCCGAGCCCCCCGTCGGCGACGTGCCGGCCTCGCTCGAAGCGCAGATCAAGGACGAGGCGCCAAAGGCGAAGGTCGCGGGCGAGCCCGGCTTCCTCGCGCGCAACCGCCGCGCAATTCTGCTCGCCGCGCTGCTCGTCGCCGTCGGACTGCTCGCGGCCAACCTCGTGGCGCAGCGCATGCAGCAGGCAAGCGCTCCAGCGCCCGAAGCGCCGATCACCACCGGCGACATCGCCGGCGAGACGCTGCCGGTCGACGGCATGCCGATGGAACAACTTGATGTCGCGGCCGCCACGCCCGGCCCGCGCATGATCGACATGGACTCCACCTCGACCGGCGCCATCGATCCGGCCGCGGCGCAGGGCTTCACCACGACGCCGCTGCAGGCCATGCCGAGCGCGTTCGAAGCCGCGACCGATCTCGCCAGCGCCAGCCCAAGCGGGGTCGCGCCGCTGGTGCCGCAGAGCCCGGTGAAGGTCGAAATGCCGCCCGAGGGGATTGGCCCGCTCGACCTGCGCGAGGCCGCCTCCAATGGCGATGTGCGCGCGCAGTTCGAAGTCGCTGCCATCCTCACCGAGGGCCGCGCGGTGCCGCAGGACTATGCGGCTGCCGCGGTCTGGTATGAGCGCGCCGCCGCCGCCGGCTTCGCCCCGGCGCAATATCGCCTCGGCTCGCTCTACGAGAATGGCAATGGCGTCGAGAAGAACCTCGAGACCGCCAAGCTGTGGTACGAGCGCGCCGCCGAAGCGGGCAACCGCATGTCGATGCACAATCTCGCCGCGATCTACGCCGGCGGACAATTGGGCACGCAGGAATTCGAGTCGGCCGCCAAGTGGTTCGAGGAAGCCGCCAATCGCGGCATGACCGACAGCCAGTTCAACCTGGGCATGCTCTATGCCCGGGGCCTGGGCGTACCGCAGAGCCTCGAGGATTCGTTCAAATGGTTCGGCATCGCGGCCCGCAGCGGTGACGCCGACGCAGCAAAGGCGCGCGACGACATGGCCCGCTCGCTCAATGCCGAGACGATGACCCGGCTCACCGATATCGTGAACAACTTCACGCCTGCCCCCATCAACCTCGCCGCGAACTTCGCGCCGATCGGCACCTGGTCGAAGGATTTCGACCCCGGCGAGACGATCGCCTCGCGCGACATCGTCGCCTCGGTGCAGAAAGCGCTGGGCCGGCTCGGCTACGACGTGGGCACGCCCGACGGCATCGCCGGCGCCAAGACGCAGGCGGCCATCAAGCAGTTCGAGCTGGCAACAGGCATGACCGAAGTCGGGCTGATCAATCCCCGGCTGCTCGCTGTCCTGGGCAGCCAGCCCGTATGAGAGTGAACCTGTCTCATTGTCGTCGCAGAGTCGGACGAAGGTGAGCTAACGGAACTTGGAGGGGCGCGGAAAGAGCCGCGCCCCTCCGGACTATTTGGGCCCGCCTTGCAGATCTACCTGCCCATCGCCGAGCTCTCGATGAACCTCTTCTTCCTCGTGGGGATTGGAGGGGCGGTGGGTTTCCTGTCGGGATTGTTCGGCGTCGGCGGCGGCTTCCTACTGACGCCGCTGCTGATCTTTTCGGGCGTTCCCTCGCCGGTGGCGGTCGCCTCGGTGACCGGCCAGGTCGCGGCAGCTTCGACCTCGGGCGCGCTCAGCTACTATCGACGCGGCGGCATCGACCTGCACCTGGCGATGTATCTGATCCTCGCCTCGACCATCGGAGCGATGGCGGGGGTCGCCACCTTCTCGGCACTCCGCAGCGCCGGCCAGCTCGACCTGTTCATCTCGGTCTCCTACCTGCTGCTGCTCGGTTTCGTGGGCACGCTGATGATGGTGGAGGCGGTGCGCACCATGATGCGCCGCCGCCAGGGCATCGTGACGCCCGACCGGCTGCCGAGCCAGCACAGCTGGATGCATGGCCTGCCCATGCGCATCCGCTTCAAGAAGTCGCGCCTTTACATCTCCGTGCTGCCGGTGCTCGCTATCGGCGTGTTCATCGGCTGGGTGGGTGCGCTGCTGGGCGTCGGTGGCGGCTTCATCCTCGTTCCCGCACTGGTCTATCTGCTGCGCGTCCCCGGCAACGTCGTGATCGGCACGTCGCTGCTGCAGGTCGTCGCCATGATGTGCGTCACCACCATCCTCCAGGCGCTCACCAGCCAGAGCGTCGACATCATGCTCGCCTTCTGCCTGATGGTGGGCGGGACAATCGGCGCGCAGTTCGGCGCCTCAGCCGGTAAATATCTGCGCGGCGACCAGCTGCGTGCCCTGCTCGCGCTGCTCGTCCTCGCGGTCGCTATCCGCTTCGGGCTGACGCTGGTCCTGCCGCCCTCCGATCCGTTCTCGATGGCCGTGCTCGCGGGAGGGCTGCCGCAGTGAAGCGCTGGCTCCTCGCATTGCTGATGCTTGCGGCAGCACCGGCGGCGGCCGAGACGCTGGTCTCGACGCTCTCCAACTCGCAGGTGCTCATCACCTCGAGCTTCGATGGCGCGACGCTGAGCATGTTCGGCAGCATCGAGCCCGGCGCCGAAGGCACGGCGGAGGGGCCGTACAACATCGTGGTGGTGATCACCGGGCCGCTGCAGAGCCGCGTGGCCCGCATCAAGACCAGCAATTACGGCATCTGGAGCAACACCGACCAGGTGACGTTCCAGCACTTCCCGTCTTTCTACGCGGTGATCTCGAGCGGCAAGCTCGACGCCATCGCGCCGCCCGACGTGCTGGCGCAGTACACCGTGCTCCCCGAGGACCAGGCGCGCACCACCGCGCAGGCCACCGGACTCAAGGCCGAGCGCTTCAGCCTCGAGCTGGTGCGCATGATGGGCGAGGAGGGCCACTTTGTGATGCAGGAAGACGGCGTGCGCTTTCTCTCCAACAACGCCTATGCGGTCAACCTGCAACTGCCCAGCGACGTCGTGAACGGCCGCTTCCTCGTGCGCACTCTCGTGCTCAAGAACCAGCAGTTGGTGACCGAACGCACCGAGAGCTTCTCGGTGCGCAAGAGCGGCTTTGAGAACTTCGTGTTCGTCGCCAGCCGCCAGCAGCCCTTGCTCTACGGCATCGTCTGCGTCCTGCTCGCGCTGGGCACGGGCTGGCTCGCGGGCGTCGTGTTCAAGCGCTAGATTCCCGCGACCAGTCGCTTCGTGCTGACCGGATAAAGCCGGTTGCGACCGAGCATCGTCACCTCCAGCGTGCGGTGATCGAACAGGCCGGCGAAGGTGGGCCCGAGGATGTTCATCGAGCCGGCTCCCGATCCGTAGGCAGGCAACAGCAGGATTTTGGTGTCGTGCACAAAGCAGGGGCGGCGCGTGGCGCTGCCATTGGAATAGACCGTCGCCGCCGGATGCAGGTGCCCCGCCACCATGCCGAGACTGCCGCGCCTTGGCTCATGCGTCAGCGTCAGGCCGCGATGCTCCAGTCCGCTCACGCAGACGCCCCCCAGGGCATGCGGCGATGGATCGTGGTTGCCGCTGATCCAGGTCCAGTGCGACTTGCCCAATAGCGCAAGGAGCCGCAGCCGGTCGGTATCGAGCAGCGTCTCAGCCCCCTCGTCGCGATGAAAGCTGTCGCCCAGCGCCACGACACGCTCGGCCTTCGTCTGCTCGATGTCGCGCTCGAGCCGCTTCAGCGTCAGGCCGGTATCGTAGGGCGGCAGCATGTGGCCGCGCCTGGCGTAGGAGGAGAACTTCGCGAAATGGAGATCGGCGACGAGCAGCATCGACTCCGCGCGCCAGAACAGCGCGCCGCTCAGCAGCGGTTCGAAAGTGTGGCCGGCGAACTGGAGGAGCACGACGGGCTCCTCACTTTTTCGCGCGGCGGCGGCCGCGTTGTTCCAAACCATTCGTCGTCTTGCGCGTGGTCCTGATCGAGGGCGGCGGTGCCGCCTTCAGGGCCACGCTGCCTTGCCCCAGCGCTTCTCTCATCAGCTCATCGGCGGCGTCGGCCATGGCGCTTTCGCGGGCCTCGCCGAAAATGGCGGTTTTGCCGATATCGAGCAGCACGGGTACCGCGAGAGGCGAGATTCGGTCGAGAGGCTTGTGGACAATGTGATCGCGGATGCGGGCCAGCAGGTGGCCCAGCCGCTCGATATCGAGCAAGCCGCGGGCTGCGTCGCGCCGCGTCGCCTGGATCAGGATGTGGTCGGGCTCGTGCTCATAGAGCACATCGTAGATGATGTCGGACGAGACCGTCACCTGCCGGCCGGTCTTCTCCTTGCCCGGATGCCGGCGCTCGATCAGGCCGGCGATGATGGCGGCATTGCGGAACGTGCGGCGCATGAGCTGGCTCTCATGCAGCCAGCTTTCGAGGTCGTCGCCGAGCATGTCTTGGTCGAACAGCTCGGCGAGCGACAGGCGGCCTGTGCGGATCAGGCCGCCGAAATCGCCCAGCCCCCAGATGGCCAGCGAGTAGTCGGACGCAACGAAGCCGAGCGGCCGCGCCCGCGCCCGCTCGAGCCGGCGCGTCAGCAGCATGCCCAGCGTCTGGTGCGCGAGGCGCCCCTCGAACGGATAGCACACCATGAAGTTCTGCGTGCCGCGCGGGAAGGTCTCGACCAGCATCGAGTCGGCGGGCGGCATTTGCGACACGTCGTGCTGGAGGCGCAGCCAGTCGGCGACCTGGTCGGGCAGCTTGTGCCATTCGTCGGGCTGACTCAGGAGCTTGCGCACGCCCTCCGCGAGATAGGTCGAGAGCGGAAACTTGCCGCCCATGTAAGAGGGGATCCTGGGGTCGGTGCTGTTGGAGCGCGAGACATAGGCTTCGGTCTCGAACATCCCCTCATAGGCCACCACTTCGGAGCCGAAGATGAAGGTGTCGCCCTTCACCAATTGATCGATGAAGTACTCTTCGAGTTCGCCCAGGACACGGCCGAAGCGGCCGATGGGTCCGGTCGAGCGCTTGCCGTCGCGGACACGGCCGCCCTTCACCAGCCGGACCTTCACCATAGGGTCCTCGATGATGGTGCCGACATTCAGCCGGTATTGCTGCGCGATGTAGGGGTTGGCGATGCGGAACCTCCCGTCCGCCGTCTGCTTGAGCTTGGCGTAGCGTTCATAGGCGCGCAGCGCGTAGCCGCCGGTGGCGACGAAGTCGATGACGCGCTCGAAGGTCGGCCAGTCGAGCGAACGATAGGGCCAGGCGCGATTGACCTCCGCGTGCAGCGCCACCGGATCGAAGGGCGCGGCGCAGGCGACGCCCAGCACGTGCTGCGCCAGCACGTCGAGCCCGCCAAGCGACGGCTCTTCACTGTCCTGCGCGTTGCGTTCGACGGCTTCGAGAGCAGCCTCGCATTCGAGCACCTCGAAGCGATTGGATGGCACGAAGATCGCCTTGGACGGTTCGTCCATGCGGTGGTTGGAGCGGCCGATGCGCTGCAGCATGCGGCTCGCGCCCTTGGGGGCTCCGACCTGCACCACGAGGTCGACGTCGCCCCAGTCGATGCCCAGATCGAGCGTCGAGGTACACACCACCGCCTGCAATTGCCCCGCGACCATCGCCGCTTCGACCTTGCGCCGCTGTTCGACCACCAGCGAACCGTGATGCAGCGCGATGGCGAGGTTGTCGTCGTTGATGGCCCACAGGTTCTGGAACAGCATCTCGGCCTGCGAGCGCGTGTTGACGAACAACAGGGTCGTCTTGTGGTCCTTGATGATCGAATACAGTTCGGGCACCGCATAGAGCGTCGAATGTCCCGACCAGGGCACCACGACATTGCTCGCAAGGATCGAGATATCGGGCTTGGCGCCGCCCTTTCCGATCAGCAGATCGGTACGCGCCGCCGGCAAGGGAGCGGCGATCCAGTCGCGCAGCAGGTCGGGGCGTGCGACTGTCGCCGAGAGCGCTGTGATCCGCAGCCCCGGCGCAAAGCCCGCGATCCGCGCGATGTCGAGCGACAGCAGCTCGCCGCGCTTGTTGGTGACCAGCGAATGTAGTTCGTCGAGCACGATCCGGCGCAGAGAACCGAAGAACGCCGCTGCGTGCTCGTGGCTGAGCAGCAATGCCAGTTGCTCGGGCGTGGTCAACAAGATGTTGGGCGGCTTGCGCAGCTGGCGCGTGCGGCGCGAGCCGGGCGTATCCCCGGTGCGCGTCTCGACGGTGACGGGCAGTCCCATCTCCTCGATCGGCGTCGTGAGGTTGCGCGCCACGTCCACGGCGAGTGCCTTGAGCGGCGAGATATAGAGAGTGTGCAGCTCGTCGCGTGGCGCATGCGTCAGGTCATCGAGCGTGGGCAGGAATCCGGCCAGCGTCTTGCCCGCGCCGGTCGGCGCGATCAGCAGCGCCGAGGCGTCCTCGTTCCAACTCGCCAGCACGTCGAGCTGGTGCTGCCGCGGCGCCCAGCCCTTGCCGGCAAACCAGGTCTCGATGGTTGGGTGGAGCGGCAAGCGGCGAGCCTCGGTGGACACGCCAACATAATGACGCCGGCGCCGCTTTCCAAATGGGCTCAGCCGGCAACCGGCTCCCAGCACGCCCGGGCGATGTCGCGGAGCTGTAGCGACTCCTCCCAGCGGTCGGTCAGGTCGGCGCCGTCCGCCCCCGCGATGGCGTAGGGCTGGGGGCCCAGTTCGCAGAGAAAGGTCAGCTCCGCGTCAGCACCGGTCCGCCGGCGCCAGGACGCAAAGCCGTAGCGCCACCAGGTCGCAAACTGCCCGATCCAGGGTTGCGCCTGCGGGAAGCGCAGCGGCAATTGCACCTGCTCGGAGCTGGCGACGCGACCGTGAAAGGCGAAGCTGTGATCGAGGATGGTCCTGATCTGCGCGTCGGTTTCCGACGACACCGGCAGCTCGATCTCGCGGCCCACCACATAGTGCGACAGGTCGGCGGTGAGGCGCAGCTCGGGCACGGCATCGATCAGGTCGAGCGTCGCCAGCAGGTCGTTGGTCATCCGGCCGCGATGCGTCTCGATGTTGACCGCGAACTCCACCTGCTCGACGAGGCGCTGCCAGCCTTCGAGCACGCGCACGGCGTCGGCCGGTTGGCGCGGACGCAGATTGGGCTGGATGTTGATGTGATGCACACCGAACGCCGCGCCCCATTCGAGCGCCGGCTTCAGACTGTCGACATCGTGTGGGAAGCACAGCCCCTCGACGACAAGACGGCGCTCGGCCGCGAGGCGCGCCGTCTCCCGCGCCTGTCCGGGATCGATCCACAGCGTTCCGATGCCGTCGAAGCCTGCGTCGGCGATCCGGGCGATCTGCCGGTCGAGCGGCTGGTCGGTCTGGCCGCGCAGTCCGGACATGGTCCACAGCGATTGCAGGATGAGGAGCTTTTGCATGCGCCAGTTCTAGAAAGTCGCGTGGCTTCGGGCTAGGGGAGCTTATGGAGACCGCGCCGAAATCGCTGCGCCTGACGCCAGAGGAGACCCTCGCTCTGCTTCGCGCGGAGGCGGTGGCGCTGCTGGCACGGCCGGGGCGCACCGTACTGGGCATCGCGGGCGGACCGGGGTCCGGCAAATCGACCATCGCGCAGCGGCTTGCCGCCGAGTTCGGCGCGGTCGCGGCCTATGTGCCCATGGACGGCTTCCACATGAAGCATGCCAAGCTCGAAGCGCTCGGCACCGCCGGCGACAAAGGCATGCCGCACACCTTCGAGGGTACGGCGTTCGCCGATTTCCTCGAGCGGCTGAGATCGGCCAGCGGACCGGTCAGCGCACCGGGCTATTCGCGGAAGGTCGAGGACACCGTCGACGACGCGGTCACGATTTCGGCAACTACTCGGTTGCTCATTGTCGAGGGCAATTACCTGCTGCTTGCCACCGCGCCCTGGTGGCGGGTCAAGCCGCTGCTCGATCGGGCGGTGTATCTCGAAGTGCCGATCGACGTCGTCCGGGCTCGGCTGATGAAGCGGCACGGGGAAGAGGGCCTGTTCACCGAGGAGCGCAACCGTGCCCATATCGAGCGCGTGGACCTCGTCAACCACGACACCGTGCAGCGCTCGCGGCCGCGCGCCGACATCGCGATCGATCTAGTCACCGACCACTGATGAGCGACAGACCCCAGCATCCTTTCACGGTGCGTAGCCGCGACGTGTGGGCGATCGCCCTGCCCGCCTGCCTCGCCTTCATCACCGAGCCGCTGGTCGGTTTCGTCGACATCACGGTGATCGGCCGCACCGGCGACGCGGCCCTGCTGGGCGGCCTGGTGCTGGGCGCGCTGCTGTTCGACTTCATCTTCTCGATGGCCTACTTCCTGCGCATCGGCACGGCCGGTCTCGTGGCGCAGTCGATCGGCGCGCGCGATCCGCGCGACGGACTGCTGCACGCGACGCGCGCTATCGTGCTCGCCGTGATCGTGGGCATCGGCATGGTGGTGCTGAGCCCGCTGATCCTGTGGCTCGCCGAGCTGGCGCTTGCACCGCGGCCGGCCGTCCGCGATGCGCTCGCCGGCTACTACTATGTCCGCATCCTCGGTGCGCCGCTGGTGCTCATCAACTATGTGATGCTGGGCTGGTTCTACGGTCGCGGCGCCGCAACCACCGGCATGCTGCTGCAATTGCTGCTGCACGGCATCGACATCACCCTGTCGATCGTCTTCGTGTTCGTGCTGGGCATGGGTGTCGCCGGCGCCGCGCTCGGCACGCTGATCGGGGAGGCCGTCGCCGCGCTCGCGGGACTCGCGCTGTTCGCACGCCACTATGGCGGCGTTCGGCGGGCGGGCGCGGCGGGCGCGCCCCGCGGGCGGCGCGGCGCAGGCTTGCGGGCCGCAGGGGCCGGGGCATCGGCGATATAGCGCGCCCCCCCCCGATCGCCCGCGCTCCCGGCGGGGCCGATCAGCGCGCGCGCGGCATTGCCCTCGATCGCGGAGCCCGCCCCCGCCAGCACCTGCAACGCTCCCGTGGGCGACATCTGCACGATGCGGCCGCGCTGGAAGGAGGCGATATAGACGAACCCGTCATGCGTCGGCGCCACGCCGATCGCGCCCTTGAGCAGCCCGGCGCTGTCACTCGGGTCGCTATGCGCGACGGTCGAAACCTGACCGTCGGGCGTGACCATGCGCAGCGCGTCGTTGCCGGTATCCGCGACGAGCAGCGCGCCCTGTCGATCGAGCGCGATCCCGGTCGGCGTATCGAATGCCGCTCCCGCGCCCTGCCCGTCGGCGAAGCCCGGCGCATCCTGCCCCGCCAGCGTCCGCACCTGGCCGTCAGGCGTGATCAGGCGGATACGATCATTGTAGCTGTCCGCGACATAGACATTGCCCTTGTCGTCGACCGCGACGCCGATCGGGCCGCTGAATCGCGCCTGCGCCGCGGCGCCGTCGCGATAGCCCGAGGTTCCGTCTCCGGCGATCGTCGTCACCGTGCCGTCCGGGCCGATGCGGCGGATCGTGTTGGCGCCGGTATCGGCGACGAAGACATTCCCCGCGCGATCGAGCGCAAGGCCGGACGGCGTGTCGAACGATCCGGGCAAGGTCGTGACATTGCCGTCGGAATCGATCTTGCGAACGCGGCCGGGCGCGCCGGCATCGGCAACATAGAGCGCGCCGTGCGGATCGATCGCGATCGCGAACGGATCGCCGAAACGCGCCTTCGCCGGCTCGCCATCGGCAAAGCCACGCGCGCCCGTACCCGCCCTATTCGCCAGCGTCGCGC
>Ga0066256_1003175_pt1 | contig 16293 bp, 12 predicted proteins | sample ThiBio_1000_biof_FD_87107 | JGI IMG/M metagenome (GOLD analysis project Ga0066256, IMG submission 87107) | Wastewater bioreactor microbial communities from Cape Town, South Africa - Thiocy_expt_1000_biof (version 2) | ecosystem: Engineered > Bioreactor > Thiocyanate-remediating >...
CTTTCGCTGCCCGTGGCCTGCGCCGCCACCACCGGCAGCCCGCAGGCCATCGCCTCCAGCGTGACGTTGCCGAACGTCTCGGTGACCGAAGGGTTGAACAGCACGTCCATGCTGGCCACCGCCCGTCCCAGATCGGCGCCGGCCTGGAAGCCCGCGAAGGCCGCGCCGGGGATGCGCGCCTCCAGCCAGCCGCGCGCCGGGCCTTCGCCCACCACCAGCACCCGGTGCCTGACGCCCGATTGCCGCAATTCGTCGATCGTGTCGGAAAAGACGTCCAGCCCCTTTTCCATCACCAGCCGGCCGAGGAAGCCGATCGCCACCTCGTCATCCGCGATGCCCAGGCTGCGCCGCCATTCGGGATCGCGCCGGCCGGGCTTGAATATCTCGCGGTCCACCCCGCGCGACCAGATCGAAACGTCGTAGTTCATCCGCTGGTCGCGCAGCACCTGCGCCATGCTTTCCGACGGTGCGACCAACGCGTCGCAGCGGCGATAGAAGCGCCGCAGGATTGCCTCCAGCAGCGGTTCGACGAAAGAGAGGTTGTAGTAGCGCGGATAGGTCTCGAACCGCGTGTGGACCGAGGCCAGCACCGGCAGGCCGCGCGCCCGCGCCCAGCTCACCGCGCGGTGGCCCGTGGTGTCGGGGGAGGAGACGTGGACCACGTTGGGCGCGAAGCCGGCCAGGTCGCGCCGCACCGCATGCGAAAGCCCGCAGGCGAAGCGGTATTCGCTGCGCCCCGGAATGGCGAGCGAGGGCACGCCGACAAGGTCTCCCGTCGGCTCGAAGGCGGGGCTGGCCACCCTGGGCGCATAGACGCGCACCGCCGCGCCTTGCCCCAGCAGATAGCCCACCAGCCGGTTCAGCGCCTGGTTCGCTCCGTCGCGGACGTAGTTGTAGTTGCCGCTGAAAAGGGCGATGCGGAGATCGGCGGTTTCCATCGTGATTTCGCGGTTCAGTTCCCGAACGAATACCACTGCACGATCAGCACGTTGAGATCGCGATCGGGCTCGTAATTCTTCTTGCGCACCTCGAACTGTGTGGGGGAGATCTTCTTCACCCCGTCCATGCAGAAGCTCACCAGATTGTCGGGCTTGCCCTTGTCCACCACCAGGCGGAAATCGCCGATCGGCCCGCGCCAGTTCGCCCCGCTGGACAGGACATAGCCGATCCAGGTTTCGGCCGATCCCGATCCGCCTTCGCCGTGCTTCGCCGTTTCCTGTTTCTGCCGCTTGTCCACTCCGCTCAGGAAGGCCTTGTCGATGCAGTATTTCTTTTCATATTCGGCCCGCACATCGGCCAGCTCGCCTTGCGCGAAGGCATGCAGCACGCCGCCCACGCTGCCGCCGGCCAGCGGGGCGTAGCGATGCGCCACGCGCACCGCGGCATGGGCGGGGAAGGTCTGCTCGCGGGTGATGTGATACTGCACCTGCCAGCCGGGCATGTAGCCGTTGCCGCCCCATTCCTCGTCGTCCGCGCGCTTCACCAGGCCCAGCGCCGCCAGCCGCTTCACCTCGGCCGGGGGGAGCGCGCCGACCTTTTCGATGAATTCGGAATCCTGATACCAGGCGAGCGGGAACTTCTCCGCCTTCACCAGCGCCGTCACGTCTTTGCCGCCGGCCATCGCGCGTTCGGCCACGTCCCACTTCACCGGCTTGCCGTCTACCGTGGTGGAGAATTGCAACGCCTTCCAGTCGGGATAGGAGCCGTACTCCACCCAGCCGGGATCGTCGCCGGGAAGGGCGGGGATCGGGAAGCTCACCAGCACCTTCTGCGGCGTATCGGAGTGATTGGTGTAGGTGTAGTTCACCCGGACTTCCTGGGCGGAGATGTAGAGATCCTCCGCATCCATGCTGATCGCCTCGTTGCGCTTCAGCGCCAGCCCGCCCAGCGCCCATTCGGCCTCGGAATCGTTCGCCGGGGCGACGGCGGGCAGCACCAGCGCGGCAGCGGCCAGCAAGGCGGCGGCATGGCGCGCGCGAACGGCACGGGAAAGGTGGGGCAGGCTTGGCATGGCCGGGTTATGGCAGGTTTGCGGGCTGTAGGAAAATGAAGATGTGCGCGGCGGAACGCCTTGGGATCGCGCGCCGGTGCGGATAGGAATGGCCGCAGGGAAGGAGCGCGATCATGGGCGAGGATGCTTTTCGGGGAAATGTGCGCAAGGTCGTGATGGGGCATGACGATGCGGGGCGGACGATCGTGCTTTCGGATGCGCCCGCGCAGACGCACGGGCCGCTGGGCGATGGCGGCACGATGATCTACGACATCTGGGAAACCACCCGCGCGCCCACGCCGATCCCCCCGCGCGAGCCGGACCCTTCCGACCGGCCGCTGGACTTCCGGCTGCCCGATACGGGCATCCGCCTGCGCATCGCGGACTATCCGCCCTCGGGCGATGCTCCGCCGTTCATGCATCGCACCGAATCGGTCGATGTGGTGATGGTGCTGCGCGGCGAGCTGACGATGGAAGTGGAAGGCGGGGAAGACGTGATCCTGCGCGCCGGCGACACGCTGGTCCAGCGCGCCACGATCCATGCCTGGACAAACCGCAGCAGCGAACCGTGCCGCGCCATGTTCCTGATGATCGGCGGCGAACTGACCGACGAACTGAAGGCGATCCTGGGCGTGGAAAAGCTCCACTGGAATCCGAGCGGGCAGCGGTAGATTTGGAGGAAGGAGGTCCCAGCCTTCGCTGGGACTCACGGGTTTTGCGGCGCGCCTCTCGTGAGCCCCAGCGAAGGCTGGGGCCTCGTGCCCCCGGAGCTCCCCTTCGCGGGAATGACGAGGTTTAGGTGGTCGTCTCTCCGGATCGAACGGTTGTCCGTTCCGTCCGGCCTCAAGCCGCTTCCCGCCTCTTCGCCTTCTTGCGCTCATGCGGGTCGAGGATGGCTTTTCTCAGGCGGATGCTCTGGGGCGTCACTTCCACCATCTCGTCCTCGTCGATATAGGCGATGGCCTGTTCCAGGCTCATGACGCGCGGCGGGGTGAGGCGGATTGCGTCGTCCTTGCCGGTGGAGCGGAAATTGGTGAGCTGCTTGCTCTTGAGCGGGTTGACCTCGAGATCCTCGGGCTTGGCGTTCTCGCCGATGATCATCCCTTCATAGACCTTGGCTTGCGGGCTGACGAACAGCTCGCCGCGTTCCTCCAGCCCGCCCAGCGCATAGCCCACCGCCTCGCCGGTGGCGTTGGAGATCAGCACGCCGTTGATCCGGCCTTCGATCGGCCCCTTGTAGGGCCCGTATTTTTCGAACAGGCGGTTCATGATGCCGGTGCCGCGCGTGTCGGAGAGGAATTCGCCGTGATAGCCGATCAGGCCGCGGCTGGGGGCGGAGAAGGCGATGCGGGTCTTGCCCTGGCCCGAAGGACGCATCTCGGTCAGCTCCGCCTTGCGGCGCTGCATCTTCTCGACCACGGTGCCCGAATATTCGTCGTCCACGTCGATCACCACCGTCTCGTACGGCTCCATGCGCTGGCCGCCTTCCTCGCGGAACAGCACGCGCGGGCGGCTGATGCCCAGCTCGAAGCCTTCGCGCCGCATCGTCTCGATCAGCACGCCGAGCTGCAATTCGCCGCGCCCGGCCACCTCGAAGCTGTCCTTGTCGGCGCTTTCGGTGATGCGGATGGCGACGTTGCTTTCCGCTTCGCGCAGCAGCCGGTCGCGGATCATGCGGCTGGTCACCTTGTCGCCCTCGCGCCCGGCGAAGGGGCTGTCGTTCACCGAGAAGCGCATGGCCAGCGTCGGGGGATCGATCGGCTGGGCGGCGATCGGCTCCTTCACCTGCGGATCGGCGATGGTGTCGGCCACATTCGTCTGCGTCAGCCCGGCGATGGCGATGATGTCGCCCGCGCGGGCCTCGTCCACCGGCACGCGCTCCAGCCCGCGGAAGGACAGCAGCTTGGACGCGCGGCCCGCCTCGATCACCTTGCCTTCGGAATTCAGCGCATGGATCGGATCGTTGACCCGGATCGTGCCCGACTGGACGCGGCCCGTGAGCACGCGGCCCATGAAATTGTCGCGGTCGAGCAGGGTGGCGAGGAAGCTGAACGGCCCCTCCGCATCGAGGCCGGGGGCGGGGACGTGGCCGACGATCCGCCCGAACAGCGGGGCCAGCGTGCCGTCGCGCGCTTCCGGGTCCTCGCTCGCATAGCCGTTGCGGCCGGAGGCATAGAGGATCGGGAAGTCGAGCTGCTCGTCATTCGCGTCGAGGCTCACGAACAGGTCGAACACTTCGTCCAGCACTTCGTGGGCGCGGGCGTCGGGCCGGTCGATCTTGTTGACCACCACGATGGGGCGCAGGCCCAGGGCGAGCGCCTTGCCGGTGACGAACTTGGTCTGCGGCATCGGGCCTTCGGCGGCATCGACCAGCAGGATCACCCCGTCCACCATGGAAAGGATGCGTTCCACCTCGCCGCCGAAATCGGCGTGACCGGGCGTGTCGACGATGTTGATCCGCGTTTTCGCGCCGTCGGCGCCGTCCCATTCGACCGAGGTGCACTTGGCCAGGATCGTGATCCCGCGTTCCTTTTCCAGGTCGTTGGAATCCATCGCCCGCTCTTCCACGCGCTGATTGTCGCGGAAAGTGCCGGACTGGCGGAAAAGCTGGTCTACCAGCGTGGTCTTGCCGTGGTCCACGTGGGCGATAATGGCGATATTGCGCAGGGCCTGGGTGCTGCCTGACATAGGGCGTTCTTTCGAAGGTCGGGTTTTCGATGGGGCCCTGTGGGGGCAAGCGGCCTCGCGGACGCCGGCGCGCCCTATACGGAATGCTGCAATGCGGCAAGTCTTGCGTGAAGTGTGACACTGTGTCCGCCGCGCAACAAAGCTGTTGATGGCTCCATTGCGAGCAAGAATGTTAATTGTGCGCTTACTAAGGCAAATGCATGGTGAACGCAGGAGTCCGGGGTTTCGGGCAAGGCCTCTCAAGAAGGCCGCCACCCTCCCGGGAGATGGAGAGATGGAGCCCTTTTCATGAAGACATCTGCTTTTGGTCGCGCGGATTTGGTGCGCGGTTCGCTTCTGCTTGGTGCCGCAACCCTTGCCCTGGGCCTTCCCGCCTCGGCTTTCGCCCAGGAGGATGACGAGGAAGAGCTGGCGCAACCTGCCGGCAATTATCAGGGAGAAGCCGAAACCGGCAACATGATCGTCGTCACGGCGACGAAGCGCGAACAGACGCTGCAGGATACGCCCGTGGCCGTCTCGGTCACCACCGGCGAGCAGATCGAGCGGGCCGGCATCCGCGACCTCAAGGATTTGCAGACGATCGTTCCTTCGCTGCGCGTCACCCAGCTGCAGAGCTCGGCGAACACGAACTTCATCATCCGCGGCTTCGGCAACGGCGCGAACAATGCGGGGATCGAGCCTTCGGTGGGCGTGTTCGTCGACGGCGTCTATCGCAGCCGCACGGCGGCGCAGATCAACGATCTGCCCAACCTCCAGCGGATTGAGGTGCTGCGCGGCCCGCAATCGACGCTGTTCGGCAAGAACGCTTCGGCCGGCGTCATCTCGATCGTCACGCAGGAGCCGCAATTCGAGCTCGGCGGCTCGGTGGAGGCCACCTACGGCAATTACGATGCCGCGGTGTTCAGGGGCTATGTCACCGGCCCGGTTTCCGATGCGGTCGCCCTCAGCATCGCGGGCGGATACAGCCGGCGCGACGGCTACAACAAGGATCTGAACACTGGCGACGCCACCAACGAGCGCAACCGCTGGTTCGTTCGCGGGCAGATGCTGATCGAGCCGAGCGCGGACTTCAAGATCCGCCTGATCGCCGATTACGACAGCATCGACGAGAATTGCTGCGGCGTGGTCAACCTGCGGCGCTCGGCCGCGACCACCGCGATCGAGGCGCTGGGCGGCAAGGTGCCGGATTACACCGATCCTTACGCCAACATCGTCTACAACAACTTCAATTCAACCAACGATATCGAGAATTACGGCTTCTCGGGCCAGATCGACTACAATCTCGGCATGCTCCAGCTGACCTCGATCACGTCCTATCGCAAGAGCCATGCGATCACCGCGCAGGATCCGGACTTTTCCAGCGCCGACCTGATCTATCCGATCGCGGGCGACGTGGCGCTCGACACCTTCACGCAGGAATTCCGCGTCTCGGCCCAGTTCGCCGACATGTTCAGCGCGCTGCTGGGCGTGTTCTACATCAACGAGAACGTGGACGCGACCGGCCAGTTGAAATGGGGGACGCAGGCGCGCCCCTATGCCGATTTTCTGGTCCAGAGCCTGTCCAGCGGGGCGCTCAGCCTTCCGATGCTGGAGCAGACCTTCGGCGCGCTGGAAGGCAACGCGCTGAAATACGACAAGGCGTTCTTCCGCGCGCATGACGGGTTCGACGAAACCTACGGGCTGGACAGCGAGGCGATCTCGATCTTCGGCCAGCTCGACGTGGAGATCACCGACGGCCTGACGCTGACGCTGGGCGGCAACTACACCCACGACAGCAAGCGTTATTCCGCCAGCATCGATTCATCGGACGTGTTCTCCACCATCGACTTCAACAAGAAGGGGCTGGGCGGATACACGCTGTTCCGCCAGACACTGCTCTATCAGGGCGGGCTGGCGCAGCAGGTCGGCAGTGCCCTCGGCCTCGGCCGTTCCGCCACCGCTGCGGAAATCGCCGGCTTCGCGGGCGCGAACCCCACTGCCTATGCCGCGATCAACACCGCCGTCACCAATTATGCGGCGGCCAATGCGGACAATCCGGCGGTCAATCCGCTCAATCCCCTGAAGCCTTACCAGTTCCTTCCGCCCTTCGTGGACGTGCCCAATTCGGTAGAGGACGGGAAGATCTCGGACGACAATTTCTCCTACACCATCCGCCTCGCCTATGACGTGAGCCCGAATTTCAACGTCTATGCGAGCTACGCCACGGGCTTCAAGGCGGCCTCGGTCAATCTCTCGCGCGATAGCCGCCCGCTCTCTTCCGATGCGGCAGCGCTGGGCTCGGCGGGCCTGCTGCGGGTCAACCAGAGCTTCGGCACGCGCTTCGCGGCGCCGGAGGAATCGAGCGTCTACGAATTCGGCATGAAGGGGAACTGGGGCAGGACTTCGGCCAATCTCGCGATCTTCAAGCAGGAGATCGAAGGCTTCCAGTCGAACGTCTTCACCGGTTCGGGCTTCGCGCTCGCCAATGCCGGCAAGCAATCGACCTTCGGCGTCGAGTTCGAAGGCAATGCCGAACTGATGCCCGGCTTCACTGTCAACCTCGGCGTGACCTATCTCGATCCCAAATACGATTCCTTCCTGCAGTCGGCCTTCGGCGATATTTCGGGCACTCGGCCGGCGGGCATACCGGAATGGACCTTCGTGATCGGCGGCCAGTACGATTATGAGCTGGGCAATGGCGACAACCTGATCCTCAACGCCTCGTTCCATCATGAATCCGAAGTCCAGATCGTGGACGGCCTGACTGCCTTCTACAACGGCAACACCCAGGCGGCGATCGCCGCGGCGGCGCCCTTCACCCGGCAGGTGGACGATCTTTCGGCATCCATCACCTATGCGATGGAGAACGGGCTCGAGCTGGCGGTATGGGGCCGCAATCTCCTGAACGACCGTTACCTGCTCTCGATCTTCGACTCGGTGGCACAGAACGGCTCGATCTCCGGCTATCCGAACGAACCGCGCACCTGGGGCGGCTCCGTCCGCTTCAAATGGTGAGCCGGCGGCCGGTTCGGTAGAAGAAGAAGGGGGGCGTGATGCCCCCCTTTTTCTTGTCAGTTCCCCCGAAGTGTGTTCGCTTCCGCTTTCCGGCGAATCGCCGGGCAATAACGATAGGGGGAATACATGGAATGGATGCTGTTGCCGCTTAAGCGCTACGCGGAATTTTCCGGACGCTCGCGTCGTAAGGAATACTGGATGTTCCTGCTCGGCGTGATCATCGTAGCCATCGTTATCGGATTCATCGAAGGGCTTATCGGAATAAACCAGAGCGTTGGCGGCGTGTATGGTCCGTTGACGCTGCTTCTGGCTCTCGGCCTGCTCATTCCCGGCCTGGCCGTGCAGATCCGCCGCTTCCACGATCAGGACAAGAGCGGCTGGTTCGTCCTGCTCAACTTCATTCCCCTGATCGGCGGGATCATCGTTCTGGTCTTCATGTGCCTCGACGGCACGCCGGGCCCGAACCGTTTCGGCCCCGATCCGAAGGGCCGCGGCGCCGCCGAGGTCTTCAACTAGGACTTGTCGCTCCGGCGGGCTCGCGGCTTTGAGCCGCGGGCCTGCCTGCATGCTCCATCGAGGATAGCCGCGCGTGGAATGGATGGTCATGCCCTTGCGGCGCTACGCCGAATTTTCGGGGCGCTCGCGGCGGCTCGAGTTCTGGATGTTCCAGCTGCTCAACATCGTGATCGGCGGATTGCTGGTTTCGGTGATGTTCGCCAACTTCGCCTTCGCCTTCGGCGGGGGCTACAGCTCCACTTCTCCCGGCATGGAGATCGGCTTCTGGCTGCCGGTCGTGCTGATACTGATCTGGTGGGCCGTGATCCTGGTGCCCGGCATCGCGGTGACGGTGCGCCGCCTGCACGATCGCGACATGTCGGGCTGGTGGTATCTCGGCTTCGTGATTTCCTGGTTCATCCCGCTGGTGGGCCTGTTCGCCTGGATCGCTTTCCTGGTCCTGATGCTGCTTGACGGCACGCCGGGGCCGAACCGTTACGGGGAAGACCCCAAGGGGCGCGGCACGGCCGAGGTTTTCCGGTGAGGGGTGATCTGCTCCCCTCCCCTTCAGGGGAGGGGTTGGGGGTGGGGTCTCTCGACGGGCGCTGCGCCAAGTCGAAGCGCCCCACCCCGCTGCGACTAGGTCCGGCCGCGCCGAACCAAGTCTCGCTGCCCCTCCCCTGAAGGGGAGGGGGTGAGAGGGGGCGGGGAGCTTGGGCTAAAGCTCCCGCAGGGCCTGCGCGGGCTTCGCCCTCAGCAAGGGCAGCGAGCCGGCCAGCGCGAAGCCCAGCACCAGCGCCACTCCGCAGCCCAGCACGGCCAGCACGCGCGGCCAGTCCGGCAGCCAGTCGAACTCGAACAGGTGGACCACCACGCCCCAGGCGGCCGCGCTGCCCAGCAGCAGGGCCACCACGGCCAGCACGGCGGCGAGCAGCCCGTATTCGGCCAGCTGCAGGATCAGCAGCTGGCGGCGGCTGGCCCCCAGCACGCGCAGGATCACATTGTCGTAAAGCCGGCTGGCGCGCGCCGCCGCGATCGCGCCCAGCAGCACGGCGATGCCCGCCAGCACCGCGACCGAGGCGGCGGCCAGCACTGCATTGCCGACCTGGCCCAGGATCACCCGCGCTTCGGCAAGCACCTGGCCGATTTCTATCACCGAGCTGGAGGGGAAGGCGCGCACCAGCTCGCGCAGCAGCGGCCCGGATCGCGCCCCGCCGGGCAGGTCGATCGTGGCGGCGAGGTTGTGCGGCGCGTCGGCGATCGCGTTGGGCGTGAACACCAGCACATAGTTGAAGCCCATCGAATCCCAGTCGATCCGCCGGAAGCTGGCGATCCGCGCATCGCGCTCCACCCCCAGCAACCCGATGGTGATATAATCGCCCAGTTTCAGGCCCAGCGCCTTCGCCAGCTGCTCGTCGATGGAGACGAGCGGTTCCCCCGCATAATCCGCCGGCCACCATGTGCCGGCGGTCACCACGTTGCCTTCGGGCACCCCGTCCGAATAAGTCAGCCCGCGCTCGCCGCGCAGGGGCCAGGCATCCTCGGGAATCTCGGCCAGATCGGCCACGCGGGTCATCGCGCCTTTCGGGCCGTAGGCCAGGATGCGGCCGCGCAGGGCGGGGACGTGGCGGATTTCGGCTTTCGGCTCGCCGGCATGCACCAGCGTTTCGAATGCGCCGATCCGGTCGCGCGGAATGTCGAGCACGAAATAATCGGGCGCCTGGCGGGGGATGGTGCGCTGGATATCGGCGTCGATGCTGGTTTCCACCGCGGCGAGCAGCACGAAGGCCGCCAGCCCGAAACCCAGCGCCGTCACCAATGCGCCGGTCTGCGCGCCGGGGCGATGCAGGTTGCCCAGCGCGATGCGCAGCAGCGGATCGCGGGGAGGGGGGATGCGGGCAGAGACGCGGCGGATCGCGATGCCGAACAGGAACAGCAGGCCCAGCACCGCCGCGGCCCCAGCCAGGAAACCGGCGCCGAGCAGCTTCTGCCCGCTTCCAGCCAGCGCCAGCACGGCGATGGCCGCCAGCCCGCCGCCGATGGGCAACAATGCGGGCCGCCAATGCGTGGCGAGCGGGGCGATGCGTTCGCGCATCAGCGCCATGGCCGGGAAGCTGCGCGCCCGGATCAGCGGCGGCGCGGCGAAGATCAGCGCCACCATCAGGCCGAAGGCGGCGGCGCGGAGCAGCGCGGCGGGATCGATCACCAGCCCGGGCTGCACGGGCAGGAGCGAGCCCAGCGCGGAGCCGAGCAGCGGTGTGACCAGCACGCCCGCGGCCAGCCCCGCCGCCGCGCCGGCCAGGGCCGCCATGCCGAGCTGGAGCATGTAGATACGCGCGATGTCGCCGCTGGTGGCGCCCAGCACCTTGAGCGTGGCGATGCCGCCCCGGCGCGCCTCCAGATAGGAAGAGACGCCGCCGCCGATGCCGATCCCCGCGATCACCAGCGCGGAAAGGCCGACCAGCACCAGGAAATCGCCCATGCGCGAGACGAAGCGGTCCGCGCCGGGCGAGGCGCGCTCGGCAGTGCGGATCTCGAAGCCGGACGAAGGGAAGCGATCCCGCAAGCTGTCGGCCACGCCTTGCGCATTGCGGGGGGCGGGGAAGGCGATCCGGTATTTCGCGCGATACATCGCGCCGGGCGCGACAAGGCCGGCCTCGGCCGGAACCTGCGCGCCGACGATCACCGTGGGGCCCAGCGCGAAGCCTTCGCCCAGCCGGTCGGGCTCCTCGCCGATGATGCCGCCCACTTTCAGGTCGATCGTGCCCAGCCGGAACGTGTCGCCGGGCCGCACGCCCAGCCGGTCGGCCGCGCCTTGCGCCAGCCAGGCTTCGCCCCGGGGCGGCGCACCGGCCTTGCGCCCGTCGGCGAGCAGGAAGGTTCCGTAAAGCGGCCAGCGCGTGTCCACCGCCTTGAGCTCGATCGGCGCGGCGGCTGTGGCGGTGCTGGCGGTGGCCTGCATCCTCAGCCCGCCGGAGACTTGCCCCAGCGCGGCCAGCCCGGCCGTTTCTTCGGCGCTTGCCTCGCGCTGCCAGATCGAGACTTCCAGGTCGCCGCCCAGGATTTCCTGCCCCCGCGCGGTGATCTCGCTCTCGATCGCGCCGGTGAGCGTGCCGATCGCCGCCAGCGCGCCCACGCCCAGGAACAGGCAGACCAGCAGCAGCCGCAGGCCGCGAAAGCGCCGGTGCAGGTCGCGCCGGGCGATGGTCCAGGCGGTGCGCCAGGGCAGGGTGCCGCTCATCGGCTGCGCGTGTCGCTCATGCCCCGGAATCCGAGGCGATCAGCCCGTCGGCCAAGGTTACGATCCGGTCGCAGCGCGCGGCCAGTTCGGCGTCATGCGTGATGATCGCCAGCGTCGCGCCGGTTTCCGCGCGGCGGGCGAACAGCAGCTCGACGATCTCGTGGCCGGTCGCCGCATCCAGATTGCCGGTCGGCTCGTCGGCGAAGATCAGTTGCGGGCGCGGGGCGGTGGCGCGCGCGATGGCCACGCGCTGCTGCTCCCCGCCCGAAAGCTGCGCCGGATAATGCGTCAGCCGGTGCCCCAGGCCGACCGCTTCCAGCTCGGCCCGCGCGCGCGCCGCCGCGTCCGCCTGGCCGGCCAGCTCCATCGGCACCGCCACGTTTTCCAGCGCGGTCATGGGGGGAAGCAGGGGGAACGCCTGCAGCACGATCCCGATCCGCCCGCGCCGGGCCGTGGCCAGCGCATCCTCGTCCATCGCGGCGAAATCCTGCCCGGCGACGGTCAGCGATCCGCCGCTCGCCCGCTCCAGCCCGGAAAGCACCGCCATCAGCGAGCTCTTGCCCGAGCCGGAGGGGCCGAGCAGGGCCAGCGTCTCGCCGGTGCGGACGGAAAGGTCGATCCCGCGCAGGATCTCGACCGCAGCGCCGCCTTCGCCCAGGGTGAGGGTGAGGCCGCGCGCTTCTATGGCAGGAGGACTTGTCACAGACGGGCGATGGCATAGGGAAGGCGGCAGGAGCAAGGAGCTTGGCCGATGCGTGTTGTTGGTTTGTCGATCATGCTGGCTTTCGGGGCCGTGCTGGGGCTTGCGGGCTGCGGCAGCGAGGCCCCGGCGCCGCAGCCGAGCGAAAGCGCGCAGATCCCCGACAATGTCCCCGTCATCGGGCCGGAGCGGCGCATCCTCGCCTTCGGGGACAGCCTGTTCGCCGGCTACAACGTCAAGGAAAGCGAGAGCTATCCCGCCCGGCTGGAGATCAGCCTGCGCGCGCGCGGCATCAATGCGCGGATCGCCAATGCGGGCGTTTCGGGAGACACCAGCGCGGCGGCGCTCCAGCGGCTGGCCTTCACGCTGGACAACCAGCCGGCCAAGCCCGACCTCGCCATCGTCGAGCTGGGGGGGAACGACATGCTGCGCGGCATTCCGCCTGCCGAGACGCGGGCCAATATCGGCGCGGTGCTGAAGGAACTGAAGGCGCGCGGCATCCCCGTGCTGCTGATGGGCATGCGCGCGCCGCCCAATCTGGGCGCGGCGTTCAGCGGTGAGTTCGATCGGCTCTATCCCGATCTGGCGAAGGAAAACGGCGCGGCGCTGGTGCCGTTCTTCCTCCAGTCGGTCTACGACAAGCCCGACCTGCTGCAGCAGGACAAGATCCACCCCACCCCGCGCGGGATCGAGGAACTGGTGGCGGCAACGGTGGGCGATGTGGCGGGCGCGCTGCCTGACGAGGATTAGAAGCGGTTCGTGAGTCCCTGCGGAAGCAGGGACCTCGTGCCTCAGGCTCCTGCCTTCGCAGGAGCTCACGCTAATCCAACCGCTCGAGCGCCCCGTTCGCGACGCGCCAGACCGAGGCTTCCTGTTCGATCGCGGCGAAGGGCGGCAGTTCGGTGCCGGTCAGCCAGACCTGCGCCCCGCCTTCGCGCAGCCGGGCGAACAGCGCTTCGCGGCGCAGGGGGTCGAGATGGGCGGCCACTTCGTCGAGCAGCAGCAGGCCGGGCCGCTCGCCCGCGGCAAGGGTGGCATGGGCCAGCGTGATCGCGATCAGCATCGCCTTCTGCTCCCCGGTGGAGCACAGCGCAGCGGGCTGGCCCTTGCCCGCCATCGTCACTTCCAGTTCGTCGCGATGCGGGCCGGTTAGTGTGCGCCCCGCGGCCCGGTCCCGCGCGCGGCCGGCGCGCAGGGCGGCGGAAAGTGCGTCCTCCCCAGCCGGGCCGCCGGGCACATAGGCGAGGGCGGGGCGGGCGAAAGGCTCGTCGGGAAGCTGCGCCAGCGCGCCCGCCAGCCGCTCGACCAGCCGCGCCCGCCCGCCGGCCAAGGCTGCGCCCGCTTCGGCAAGCTGCGCCTCCACCGCGTCGAGCCATGCCGGATCGGGCTCCACCGGGTCCGCCAGCAGGCGGTTGCGTTCGCGCAGGGCCGCTTCGTGGCGCGCCGCGAGCCGGGCATGGGCGGGATCGAGCGCCAGGGCGAGCCGGTCCATGTAGCGCCGCCGCGCGCCCGCGCTGTCGGCAAACAGGCGGTCCATCGCGGGAGTGAGCCAGCCGATCGCGAGCCACTCGCCCAGGCTCACCGCACTTGCCTCGCTCCCGTTCACATGGACGATCCGGCGGCCGGGCCGTGCGGGATCGGTGCCGGTGCCCAGCCTGACCGGATCGCCGCCGTTGCCCGCCAATTCGGCGCTCACCGCGAAGCCGCCCGGCCCCCCGCTCGCGGCCATGTCGGCCAGCGGCGCGCGGCGCAGCCCCCGCCCGGGCGCGAAGAGCGAGATCGCCTCCAGCACATTGGTCTTCCCCGCGCCGTTCTCGCCCACCAGCAGGTTGAACCGCGCCGTACCCTCGATGCGCGTGGCGCGATGGTTGCGGAAATCGGTGAGGGTGATGCGGTCGATCGCCATGTGGCAGGACTTGGGCGGTCAGGCCGCGTCCGTCTTGGCGAAGGGGGAGAAATCGGTGTCGCTGTCAAACACTTCCACCCCTTCGCGCCGCTTGAGGAAGCCCACCACGAGATAGGTCGCCGGCGTCAGCAAGGCTTCCCACGCGGTCTTTATCAGCCATTGCGAGATCACAACCTGCCACAGCAGCTCGGGCGGCCATCCCGCCAGGCCATAGAACGCCAGCGGGTAGAAGATCAGGCTGTCGAACCCCTGGCCGACCACGGTGGAGCCGATGGTGCGCATCCACAGGAAGCGGCCGCCGGTCATCAGCTTCATCTTGGCAAGAACGAAGCTGTTGGCGAATTCGCCCGCCCAGAAGGCCAGCATGGAGGCTGCAACGATTCGCCAGCTATTGCCGAAGACGAATTCATAGGCTTCCTGCCCTGGCCAACCGCTGGCCGGAGGCAGGGCAACCACGACGGCAGCCATGAAGGCCATGAAGATCAGCGCGGCAAACCCCGTCCAGATAACCCGGCGGGCATTGGCGTAGCCATAAACCTCGGTCAGCACGTCACCGATGATGTAACTGACCGGGAAAAACAGCACCCCGGCGCCGAACGACCATTCGATGCCGCCGGGCAATGTGATGAAACTTGGCTTCGATGCACCGATGATGTTCGATAACAGCAGGATGGCGACGAAGGCCGCCATCACATAATCGAGATAGCGGAAATGCCGGCGCCCGCCCGCCTGCCCTTCGATGCGTCTGGTCTGTTCGTTCATGCGCAAGTGCTAACCCGAAAACTTCGCCGGGCATAGATGCTGAAAAGGCACTCCCACCGGGACGCGGCATGTTCTATGGGCACCCCCACGCGCCCGTAGTTCAACTGGATAGAGGACGAGCCTTATAAGCTTGGAGTTGCAGGTTCGAGTCCTGCCGGGCGCGCCATTCTCGAACAAAAGAGAGAACTGCGGGCGTGGTTTTGGCGGCACCCCCTGCAGCACTTCGGGCCCGCACGGCTTTCGAGCCGCTGATGCGGATTTCCCCATCGTTCACGCGAACCTCGCTAAGCAGCAGCCGGGCGTAGGCTTGCCTGAGATCGCGCGGGCCGTGATGCAGCTTGTCGCGCAGTAGCAGGGCCAGCTTCTCGATCTTGTCCGGCGTGATCACCGGCTCTGCCATGGCGAGTCGCCGGGTGAGATCGACAATCTGCTCGGCAAGCTCATCCCGGCGGAACCGCAGGTTCACCAGACGCTCCCGCATCGAGGCATCCTCGGCATCCATCAGTCCCTTCTCGACCAGTTCCAGGAGCCGGGCGATGCCTGCTTCAGCCTCCTTGTGATCCTGGCGCATTTGCCGCAGTCGATCGCGATTGCGATCTTCGCGTTCCAGCGCCGTGCGCAGATAATCCCCGAGCAAGCCCACGAGATGCTCAGGCTGCAATATCTGCTTCGTCACCTCGCCGATGACGATATTGTCGAGCTTGTCCATCGGCATGCGCAGCCCTTTGCAACCGAAGGGACCTTCCTTGAGGCGGCGCGAGCAGCAGTAATAGCGATACTGCCCGCCCTTGCCGGTGTTCAAGATGAGGGCCGCCCCGCAATTCCCACAACGTGCAATACCAGCAAGCAGCGTCGGCGTGTTGACGATACGCGGTGCAATCCGCTTGGGCGCCCGGCTCTGAAGCAACGCCTGGACAGCGTTGAACCTCTTCTCGTCTATGATCGCGGGCACTTCGAACGGCACCCATTCGGATGGCGGGCGGGGCCGACCGCTGCGGCTGTCGGGTGCGATGGAAGTAGTGCTGCCCATGATGGGTGCGGGGGGTGAGGATGGCAGGGATGCCTCCCGTCGAGACCCTACGCCCCCGCCGCAGGATACCGCGCTCGTTGAGCCACGTGGCGATGGCCTTCACGCCCATGGGCCGCCTCTCCACGCCGGCAGCCATGTCGAAGATCATCCGGACAATACGCGCCTCGGCCTCATCGACGACCAGTATCTTCTTGTCCTTGTTGCCCCGCCGCTCAGCGATCTCGACGCCGTAACCGTAGGGCGGGCGCGCACCATTCCAGAAGCCCTGCCGGGCATTCTCCAGCATGGCGCGGTGGACGTGTTTCGCGGTCTCCCGGCTCTGATGCTCGTCGAAGATGTGGAGCAGCTTGCGGAACATCTCGCCGGTTGGGTCCTGCCCAACTTCTTGTGTGATTGAGATCAGTTCGACCCCCGTTTTCCGCAATTCGCGAATGTAGAGTTCCGAATGGAGCGAGTCCCGGCTGAACCGGCTCAGCGAGTGCACAAT
>Ga0066256_1003177_pt1 | contig 16281 bp, 13 predicted proteins | sample ThiBio_1000_biof_FD_87107 | JGI IMG/M metagenome (GOLD analysis project Ga0066256, IMG submission 87107) | Wastewater bioreactor microbial communities from Cape Town, South Africa - Thiocy_expt_1000_biof (version 2) | ecosystem: Engineered > Bioreactor > Thiocyanate-remediating >...
GCCTCGTGGTGGGCGGACATGAAAACGGTGCCCGCCGAGACCAGGCATTCCTTGTTGGCAAGCGCCACGCGCCGGGCGGCGCGGGCTGCCGCGAAAGTCGGCCTGAGGCCAGCCGCGCCGACGATCGCAGCCATGACGCAATCGACAGGGCGCGACGCCGCCTCGATGAGTGCCACCGGGCCGGCCGCAACCTCGGTCCCGCTGCCGGCAAGCCGCGCTTTCAGCTCCGCATAGCCGAGCTCGCTTCCGACGACCGCCATTCGCGCGCGGTGCCTCAGCGCCAGCTCCGCAAGAGCCGCCACATTCGTCTGGGCCGTGAGGACGTCGATCTCGAAGGCATCGCCATGGCGGGCGATCAGATCGAGCGTGCTGGTGCCGACCGACCCGGTCGCGCCGAGAATGCTGATGCGGCGGGGCCGCCCCTCGCGCCCGAACGCCAGGGGTGCCGCTCCCGGGGCAATGACCGATACCTCTTGCATAGCGCTCAATTCAATCCGAGTAGCGCGCGCGCCGGCGCCTGGATATCGACCGCAATGGCGAAGATGGCGGCGGCGATCACGGCTGCCGCGAGACCATCAATGCGGTCCATGAAGCCGCCATGGCCGGGGATCAGTGCGCTCGCGTCCTTCACCCCATACTCGCGTTTCAGCGCGGATTCCAGCAAATCACCCGCCTGCGACACGACGGCAAGCAGCGCCCCCGCAATGATCATGTGCCGGGCGGATAGCTCCGGCCGTGCGAGGGCGAAAACAAGCCCGACGAGACCGCCCGCGACGATGCCGCCCGCGAGACCGCTCCAGGTCTTGTTCGGCGATACGCTCGGCATCAGCCTGTGTCCGCCGATCAGGCGCCCTGCGAAGTAAGCGCCTGTATCCGTGGCCCAAACCGTCAGCAGCAGAAAGAGCACTGCCAGGAAGCCCGCTGCGTCTCCGCGGTTCAGCCAGACCAGAGCAACCGCCGGAAGCCCTGCGTAGAGCGCACCGAGAGCCGCCATATGCCCACGCTCTCCGAACGCCAGCAGGGCCGAGATGATCGCTGCGACCACCACTGCGATGAAGCCGAGCCCAGCGAGGCCTTTAGCCGCGAGCAGGACACCGGCCGCGACCGCGATGGCCTGGATGATCATGATCGCATCGACGCCCGCCTGGCGGACGATCCGGCCCCACTCCCAAGCGACGACGACGCCGATCGCGCCGACCATGGTCGCGAACGTCAGCCCGCCCACCCACAAGGCCGCAAGCACGACGAAAGCCAACGCCGCCGCAGAGGCAATGCGCTGACCGAGATCCCGCATGGGGGCTGGAGCCCTGGGCGTCCCGCCGTCTGTCACGCCGGCATCCTCTGGGAATCCGGCGGCGTCTTGGTGTTCTCGATCATGAGCCGAGCACCTCCTTCGCCAGCCCCCCGTAGCGCCGGTCACGCGCCTGGAAGATCGAGACGGCCTCGAGGAGCTGCTCACGCCCGAAATCAGGCCACTTCACGTCCATGAACACAAGCTCCGCATAGGCCGCCTGCCAAAGCAGGAAATTCGAGAGTCGCTGCTCGCCGCTCGTGCGGATCAGCAGATCGGGGTCGGGAACGCCGGACGTATGGAGCTCCTGCGCCAGCGTGGTCTCCGTGATCGCCGCGGGATCGATCTCGCCGCACCGGGCGCGCTCTGCAAGGCGCCGCGCGGCGGCCGCGATCTCGGCCCTCGCACCATAGTTGAAGGCGATCACCAGTGTCAGCGCCTGATTATTGCGAGTCAGCGCCTGAGCCTCGTCAATGAGCGACAGTAGCTCAGAATCGACGCGGCCGCGCTCCCCGATCACGCGGATGGCGACGCCCGCCTGATGCAGCTCCTGGAGGTCGCTCCTGATGAAGCGCTTCAGGAGCCCCATCAGGTCATCGATCTCGCTCGCCGGCCGCGCCCAGTTTTCCGATGAGAAGCTGAACAGGGTGAGATAGGGGATCTTCAGCTCGATGGCAGCCCTGACCGTGCGCTTGACGGCCTCGACGCCCATCCGGTGCCCGAGCCTGCGCGGCAGGCCACGCCTATTGGCCCAGCGCCCGTTGCCATCCATGATGATGGCGACGTGACGCGGCAGCGCCGGGCCGCTGCCGACTAGGCCAAGCTGTTGGCTGCGCTGGCTCACTGGCCTTTATTGCGCCCCCATATTGTATTGGTGCCCCGTCGGCGTGACACGCTTGCCGATCGGGTAAAAGCGGTTTGTGCGCGAACCTGTAGTCCGCGGTCAAGGATGTTGATCTCGCGCCTTGGCATGATCATGGCGGCCCCGCGGCCAGGGTCTTGGGAATTCGGTCATAGGGCAGCCGGCTTTTGGCGGCCGCAAGGTCCGTCAAACCTGCTTAATCTCGACTTCCTTAGCCGCCAGCATTTGATCGATGTCCTTGATCAGACGATCGGTCAGCTCCTGTACTTTCGTCGAACTCTTGCGCTGCTCGTCCTCGCTGATCTTGTGATCCTTCTCGAGCTTCTTGAGGACATCCATGCCGTCACGGCGCACGTTGCGCACGCCGACGCGGGCGTGCTCGGCATACTTGTGGCCGAGCTTCACCAGCTCCTGGCGCCGCTCGGCATTGAGGGCCGGTACCGGGAGGCGGAGGAGCGTGCCGTCGACGATCGGATTGAGGCCGAGGTTCGCCTCGCGGATGGCCTTGTCGACGGCGCCGACCTGGCTCTTGTCCCAGACCTGGACGGAGATCGTGCGCGCGTCGGAAACGGATACGGTCGCGACCTGGTTGAGGGGCATCTTCGCGCCGTAGACCGTGACCACCACGGGATCGAGAAGGTTCGCCGAGGCGCGGCCGGTCCGAAGGCCGCCGAACTCCCGCTTCAGGCTCTCGATCACGCCGCGCATGCGGCGCTCGAGATCGTTCATATCGAAGCTCGCCGCTGTCATTGTTTCAGCCTCCAAGACTGCTGCGCTGCCCGTACACATGCGGCCGACGGGCTCGGAAACGCGTTAATCGAGCGCCGGCCATGGCGCGGGCCACCGTTGCGTTCGTGCGGGGGACGCAGCGCCTGCTGCCAGTCCAACGCGCCAGCTAATGCCGACGCGACGCCTCCGCCTCACGGCGATGTCGTGACGAGGGTCGAGCGGGCCTCGCCTCTCAACATTTTTAGGAGATTACCGCTTTCCTCGATCGAGAACACAATTACCGGAAGATCGTTGTCGCGGGCAAGGGCAATGGCGGCGCCGTCCATGACCTTGAGATTGCGCGTCAGGACCTCGTCGTAGCTCAGCCGGTCGTAGCGTTTCGCGCTCGGATCCTTCTTCGGATCCGCCGAATAGACCCCGTCCACCTGGGTGGCCTTGGCCAGGACCTCGCATTCCGTCTCGATGGCACGCAGCGCGGCCGTCGTGTCGGTCGTGAAGAACGGATTGCCGGTGCCGGCCGCGAAGATCACCACCCGGCCCTCCTGGAGATGATGGAGCGCCTTGCTGCGCACGTAGGATTCGCACACGGTCGGCATCGGGATTGCCGACATAACGCGCGCATCCACCTCGGCCTGCTCGAGCGCATTCTGGAAGGCGAGCGCGTTCATGACCGTCGCCAGCATGCCCATGTAGTCGGCGGCGGCCCGGTCCATGCCTTTCGCCGCACCTGCGAGACCGCGGAAGATGTTGCCCCCGCCGATCACGACAGCGACCTCGACGCCCGTATCCACCGCCTGCTTGATGTCGGCGGCAAGCGCCTGGCAGACGCCGATGTCGATGCCGTAGCCGCCTTTGCCCATGAGGGCCTCGCCGGACAGCTTGAGGAGAATGCGCTTGTAGCGTGGTCCGCTCGTGGTTCCGCTCACCGCCATCCTCCTCTGTCCGCCGACGTCCGGCATCGAATGCCGCCGCCCGGCACGATCGTCAAGCGCCGAGAAGAGCCTGGACCCGATTACGCCGGCTCCAGCTCGCGCTTGGCCATCATCGCCTTGAAGGCCGGACGTGCCTGCACCTTGGCGAGCCAGGCCTTGACGTTGGGATTGGCCTCGAACAGCTCGGGCGCGGCCATGGCATAGCGCACGCACTCGGCGAGATTGATGTCGGCGACGGTGAAGCGTCCGCCGACGACATATCCGGTTGCCGCCAGCGCCTTGTCGAGCACCGCGAAGGGCGCCTTGAGCGCCTCGACGGCGGCATCGGCGATCTTGGGGTCGCGCTCCGCCACGGGCTTGGCGACGCGGTGATAGAGGACCTGGATGCTCTGAGGCTCGATCTCTGTGAGCGCCCAGGCCGTCCATGTTGTCATCTGGCCGTCCTCGGCCAGGCTGGCCGGCGCGAGGGGCCCGCCATGCTTCTTCGCGAGGTACAGGTTGATGCCGAGCGATTCGTGCAGGACCAGCCCGCCATCGTCGATGGACGGGATGTGGCCGTTCGGGTTGAGCTTGAGAAACTCGGGCGACTTCGTATTGAGCGAGATGCCTGCCGCACCCGGGGTCCCCAGACGATTGGCCTGGATGACCGGCACGAGCTCGTACGGCACGCCAAGCTCGTCGCAGAGCCAGATATTGCGCGTCGCGCGCGAGCGGTAGAGCCCGTAGATCTTGAGCATGGAGGTCCCTCTATGTGGAGAAAGTCCCCATGCTTTTGGCACGCCGCGCGACAATGGTGAAGCGGCCACGCCTGAAATATTGGAATGCCTTTCCCTACTCGGCCGCAACACGCGCCGGCTTGGGGTCGCGCAGCATGGCGAGCAGAGACGCCTCCTTGCGCTTGGCCTTCTCGTAGTTGGCGAGCTTGACGTGGCCGAAGCCGCGGATCTCCTCAGGGAGCCGCGCGAGGGCAATCGCGGTCGCGTGCGTCTCCTTGGAGAGGCGCCGCTCGATCTCGCCGAGCACGGCCTCGTAGTCGAGGATCATCTGCCGCTCGAGCTTACGCTCAGCCGTCATGCCGAAGAGATCCCAGCGCGTGCCGCGCAGCTTCTTGCCCTTCGCGAGCAGGCGGAAGACCGGCATCATCCACGCGCCGAGGCTGATCTTCCTCGGGTGTCCGGTGACCTTGTCCCGAAAGAACCACGCGAAGGCCGGTGGCGCGAGGTGGAACTCGAGCTTGTGGTTGCCGTCGAAGGCGTCCTTGATCGCCTGCTCGAGCCGGCCGTCGGACTGCAGCCGCCCGACCTCGTACTCGTCCTTGTAGGAGAGCAGCTTGTAGTAGCCCCAGGCCACCGCCTCGGCGAGGGCGGTCGATCCCGGCAGCTTCTCCGCTTCGAGCTTGGCGATCCGATCGACCATGTCGCTGAAGCGCTTCGCGTACGCTGCGTCCTGGTAATCGGTGAGGTACGTGACGCGCGTCGCCGTGATATCGGCGAGCGTCGGCGCCGTCTTGGCCGTCCGCGGCTTCACGATGCGCTCGATGGCCTTCATGTCGTGTGCGGCGAGCCGGCCGAAACGGAAGGCCGAGCGGTTCATCTCGATCGCCGCACCATTGAGCTCGATGGCCTTCTCGATGGCCTCGGCGCTGACCGGCACCTTACCGAGCTGGTAGGCATAGCCGAGCATGAACATGTTGGAGGCAATCGAATCCGCAAAGAGCCTCACCGCCAGCTCGTGCGCATCGAGCTTGTGGAGGTCGCCCTTGCGAACGCGCTCCTCGATCGCGCGCAGCAGCGCGGCGCCGGGGACCTTGAGATCGGGGTTGCGCGTGAAGTCCGCGACCGGCATCTCGTACGTCGAAGCAACAACGGCCGTGTGATCCGGCCGGATGGTCTCGAGCACCTTGTTCGAAGCCGTCACGACCAGATCGCAGCCAATGACGAGGTCGCTCGCTGCCGTGCCGATGCGGATCGCGTGGATGTCATCGGCCGACTTCGCCACGCGGATGTGGCAGGCAACGGCGCCACCCTTCTGCGCGAGGCCCGTCATGTCGATCGAGCCGAAACCCTTGCCGTCGAGGTGCGCCGCCTGGCCGAGCACCGCCGAAATGGTCACGACGCCCGTGCCGCCAACGCCGGTGACGATGATCGTGTAGGGCTTGTCGAGGTCAGGCTGCTTGGGCTCGGGCAGGCTCGCAAGCATGGTCGCGAGGCCACCATCGCCGGCTGCACCCTTGGGCTTCCGTGGCACCGCGCCATGCACGGTCACGAAGCTCGGGCAGAAGCCGTTGATGCAGGAGAAATCCTTGTTGCAGGTCGACTGATCGATGGCGCGCTTGGTGCCGAGCTCGGTCTCGTGCGGCACGATCGCGACGCAGTTCGACTTCACGCCGCAGTCACCGCAACCTTCACAGACGGCCGGATTGATGAAGGCCCGCTTGACCGGATCAGGGAACGCGCCGCGCTTGCGGCGGCGCCGCTTCTCGGCCGCGCAGGTCTGGTCGTAGATGAGCGCCGTGACGCCCTCGATCTGAGCGAGGCCCTTCTGCACCTTCATGAGATCGCGACGATGGAAGACGGGCGTACCGGCGGGCAGGAAGCCGGACGGATACTTGTGCGGCTCGTCCGTGACGACGACGAGCTTCTTCACGCCCTCGGCAAGCACCTGCGCCGCGATGCGCCCGACCGTCGTACCGCTTTCGAGCGACTGGCCGCCGGTCATGGCAACCGCATCGTTGTAGAGGATCTTGTAGGTGATGTTGGTGTTCGTCGCGACGGCCGCGCGGATCGCGAGGCTGCCCGAGTGCATGTACGTGCCGTCGCCGAGGTTCTGGAAGACGTGCTTGCGTTTCGAGAACGGCGCCTCGCCGACCCAGTTCGCGCCCTCCCCGCCCATATGGGTCCAGCCTTCGGTCTTCCGGTCCATCCACTGCGCCATGTAGTGGCAGCCGATGCCGGCATAGGCGCGCGAGCCTTCCGGTACGACGGTCGACGAGTTGTGCGGGCAGCCCGGGCAGAAGTAGGGAATGCGGGTCGCGGCCTCGGCGCTCAGCGCCTTGTTGCCGCGGATCTTCTTCAGCTCGTCGACGCGCGCGCGAATGCCCTCGTCGCACCGGCCGCCGCGGATCATGCGCTCGCCGAGCGCGAGCGCGATCTCGGTCGGCTCCAGCGCGCCCTTGGCCGGGAAGAGCCACTGCTCGTTCTCGTCCTTCTTGCCGAGCACGCGCGGGCGGTTCGGCAGGTCGTAGAGCTGCTCCTTGACCTGCGTCTCGATGAGCGAGCGCTTCTCCTCGACGACGAGAATGAGATCGAGGCCTTCGGCGAATTTCTTCACGCCCTCGGCCTCGAGCGGCCAGGGCATACCTACCTTGTAGAGGCGCAGGCCGAGCTGATTGGCCTTGATCTCGTCGATGCCGAGCTCCTCCATGGCCGCGCGGACATCGAGGTAGCTCTTGCCGGTCGTGATGATGCCGATCTTGGGATCGGGGCCGCCGCTGGTGACGATGCGGTCGAGCTTGTTGGCGCGAGCGAAGGCGAGGATCGCGGTGCGCTTGTAGTCGTGGAGGCGGGCTTCCTTGTCGAGGGCCTGGTCGCCGACGCGGATATTGAGGCCGCCCGGCGGCATCACGAAGTCGTCGGGGATCTTCACCTGCACGCGATCGAGGCGGCCGTCCACGGTCGCGGTCGACTCGATGTTGTCCTTGACGCACTTGATGCCGACCCAGACGCCGGCGAAGCGCGAGAGCGCGATGCCGAGGAGGCCATAGTCGAGGATCTCCTGCACGCCCGCCGGGTTGAGCACCGGGATCATCGCATCGAGCATCGCGAACTCGGACTGGTGCGCCGAGGTCGAGCTTTCGCAGGTGTGGTCATCGCCGAGGAGCGCCAGCACGCCGCCGTTCTTGGACGTGCCCGCATGATTGGCGTGGCGGAAGACGTCGCCCGTGCGATCGACGCCGGGGCCCTTGCCGTACCAGATGCCGAATACGCCGTCGTACTTGCCGTCGCCGCGCATCTCGGCCTGCTGGGTGCCCCAGATGGCGGTCGCGGCAATGTCCTCGTTCAGGCCCGCATTGAAGACCACGTTGTGCTTGGCGAGCAGCTTGCGCGTGCGCAGCATGGCGCCTTCGAGGCCGGCAATGGGCGAGCCGCGGTAGCCACTCACATAGCCACCCGTATTGAGCCCCGCCTGCTTGTCGCGGACCTGCTGCATCATGACGAGGCGGACGATCGCCTGCGCGCCCGTCAGAAGCTGATGGGTATCATTCAGATCGAATTTGTCATCGAGCGTGGGGCTGCTCTTGACCATCGGAGATCACCTCTCGGGCAGCGGCCTCGTCCTGCCAGCGCGACGCGGCGCCAGCGGGTGAATTCGTACGCATCGCCCACGAACAGGCGACGCATTGGTCAGCAATGCTGACATAGTATCTGGTCTTGATCAAACATCGCAATCCACTGGCGTGCATTCAAGGTCGAACGGCCTGCTGCGGGTGCAATACTGTCGATCGTTTCCCCGTGACGCGGTGCAAAACGAAAAGCCGCCGAGCATCCCGGCGGCCTCTCTCTCGTCATCGCCCAGGAGGGCGTGTGTCATTTCTTCTTGCCGGGGCGTTGCGTCAGTGCCGACGCTGCCGCCGTCTTGGCCTCTTTGCTCGCCTTCGGGTCCTTCAGAACCTTCGCTGCTGCGCTCGCGGCTTTGGCGCTCGTGACTTCGCTGCTCTTGCTTTGCGTCAGCGTCGAGGCTGCCGCCGTCTTGGCGTCCTTGCTCGCTTTGGGGTCTTTCAGAACCTTGGCCGCCGCGGCGGCCGCCTTGCTGCTGGTGCTCTCGCCCTTCGCTTTCACTGCCATTTCAGTTCCCTCCAGGGATCAGCAAACGGGACCATTCACGACTCCATCAGTAAACGAATTTGCTGAGTCACGTAATGGCCTACGATCGTTTCCACTATCTGTTTTTTGGGCGCGCGGGGACGCGAGACGGAGGATTGGAAGTGCAAATGCGGATCGCAGCAGCGGGGATCGTATTCAGCACCTTCGTCATCGCGGCGAAGGCCTCCGACGAGCCGAGGTGGTTCGGCAGCAAGGATGAGCAGGGCGCCTCCCTCATCTACGGTATTCCCCAGAGCGGCTACGGGCCACTGAGCTTCTCGTGTACGCGAAAGGGCGAGCCCCTCCGCTTCAGCCTCGAGCACGAGCCGGTCAAGGCCAAGATCGGCGTCAGGGTCACGGTCATACTCGCGGCAAGCGGCATCGAGATCGGCATCCCAACAGTCGGCCAGCGCCTCGAGATGGACGACCTTTTCGTCCTCAATGGCCGGGTCCGTCTCGACGATAAGCTCAAGCGACTGCTGACCACCGGCAAGATCCTGGAAGTGCGGGTCGAGGATGGCGCCGCGGCGTACCCCTTGGCTGGCGCACCGGAAGCGGCCCGGGCCCTGTTCCAGCATTGCGGCTGAGCCTTCGGCCCGCGCAGGATCAGCCCCGGATGCTCGAAGCAATTGACATGCGCGCCAGCACCACGCCAAAAGCGGCCGACCCTATTCAACAGCTTTCCGAGGAGCGCCCACCATGTCGACCGCCGACCTGCAAGCCACGATCGATGCAGCCTGGGAGGCCCGCGACGGCGTCAACGCCCAGACCAAGGGGGCCGTGCGCGATGCCGTCGAGACCGCACTCGACATGCTGGACAAGGGCACGGCGCGCACTGCCGAGAAGAAGGGCGAGGACTGGGTCGTCAACCAGTGGCTCAAGAAGGCCGTCTTGCTGTCGTTCCGGCTGAACGACATGGGAATGATCTCCGGCGCCCCCGGCGGCGCAAGCTGGTGGGACAAGGTGCCGTCCAAGTTCGCCGGCATGGGCCCCGATGATTTCAAGAAGGCTGCGTTCCGGGCCGTGCCTGGTGCCGTCGTGCGCCGCGGCGCTTATGTCGCCCCGAACGTCGTGCTCATGCCGTCGTTCGTCAATCTCGGCGCCTACGTCGGCGAGCGCACCATGGTCGATACCTGGGCCACGGTCGGCTCGTGTGCCCAGATCGGCAAGGACGTCCATCTCTCGGGCGGCGTCGGCATCGGCGGCGTGCTCGAGCCGCTCCAGGCGAATCCGGTCATCATCGAGGACAACTGTTTCGTCGGCGCGCGCTCGGAAGTCGTCGAGGGCGTGATCGTCGGCGAGGGCTCGGTGCTCTCGATGGGCGTGTTCATCTCGGCGACGACCAAGATCGTCGACCGCAGCACCGGCCAGATCCATATCGGCAAGGTGCCGCCCTACTCGGTCGTCGTGCCGGGGACGCTGCCGGGCCTGCCGCTGCCGAACGGCATGACCGGCCCGGGTCTCTACTGCGCGGTGATCGTCAAGACCGTGGACGCGCAGACGCGCTCCAAGACGAGCATCAACGATCTGCTGCGGGACTAAGCGTCCAGATGTCGAAGTTCGCCGCACCTCGCTGCCGTGGCGCGCGGCGCGGCGAATTTCTCGATCCTCACATGAGGCTGGGAAATTACTTCTTCTTCGGCGCGGCAGCGGGGGCAGCGGGCGGCGCCTTCTGCCCTGCCGCTGCTTCCTTCGGGGCATCCAGGTCCACATAGGCGATGATCGCCTCGCGGATCTTCGTCCGCTGCTCGTCGGTGCACTTGCCCTCGCCCGGCTTGATGGGCTCGAGGAAGACCTTGAGCTCGCCTTCCTTCTCCTCGACCCTCATCTTGCCCGCGACGGCATGAATGGTCATGCGGTGCAGGGTCGTGATGTACAGGATCTGCTGATCGGTCCATTTCTTCTTGATCAGCTCGCGGCGCATCAGCGTATCGTAATTCGCCTGCTGCTCTTCCCACATCTCGCAGATCTGGGCCTGAGCCGAGGTATAGGCGACGCGGATAATCTCGCGCCCGCTCTCCACGGGCACGATGTTTCCGTCCCGTTTCGACTTGTCGACCTCGATGACCTTGCCGTCAGGGGTCGTGAACTTGTGCGGCAGAATCTGCCACGCATATTCCATCAGCGTGTTCACGGACTTGTCGCTGAGCTTCCCCTGCGTCTGGGCTTCGGCGCCCGATGCCAGCCCCGCGAGCGCGACCATGCCGGCAAGCGCACTTTTCAACGTCGTCGAAGCCATTCTCATCACCTCAGCCCCTCGATAGCCGTAGCACGCGCGCGAACGTCCGCTTCGCAGTTGCAGCAGCGCTGCCGATCATCCCGCGCGGCACAGCCGCCGGGATCCGCCCCCATAGCGAAGCGCATCGCTCGGCTGCAAGTTGGGCAAACTTATGGCGTCTTTCGCGCTCGCCCTTTGCCCTGTGCCAAAGCGGCTACAATGCCTCTCAGCGTGCGCACTTCTTGCTCGGTCGCCTCCATCCGGGCAAGCATGGATCTGATGTTACGCACCATTGTCTGGCGTTTTTCCGGCGGATTAAAAAATCCAAGCCGTTCAAGCTCTCTCTCGAGGTGCTCATAGAGCCCGAGCAGCTCGTCCTTGGTCGCCGGACGCGTCGCCCCGACGTAGAGTCCGGGCGTCAGCGGCGTCTCGTAGTCGGTGACGCGACCAAGGCTCGCACGCTCGTGCTGGCGCATCCACTCGTAGCCGATGAGCAGCACCGCCTGCGCCAGATTGAGGGAGGCGAATCGCGCGTTCACAGGAATCATCACGATGGCATCGCAGACCACCACTTCGTCCGTCTCGAGACCATTGCGCTCGCGACCGAACAGAATGCCGCACCGCTGTCCCTCGGCGATTCGTCGCCGCATCTCGAGCACGAGCTGCTCGGGTGTCAGAACGGGCTTCCTCAGGTCGCGCTGACGCGCGGTCGTGGCCGCCACCCAGTTGAGGTCGCTGATCGCTTCCGAAAGCGTGCCGTGTGCCACGCCGTCATCGACGACGTAGTTCGCGCCCGAGGCCGCGACCCGCGCCTTCTCGTTCGGCCAGCCGTCGCGCGGCGCGATCAGACGCAGCTCGTCGAGACCGGTATTGGCCATCGCGCGCGCCACCATGCCGATGTTGTCGGCAAGCTGAGGTTCCATGAGCAGCACGGCGGGCGCCTCGCCCCCCGCGAAGGCCGATCCTTTGATGTGAGCGCGGCGTATGCCGTGTCTCAGCTTGCGGATGACGCGGCGCGCCCAGAACCAGTAGCTCTCGCCTGCCCAGTCGCGCGCCAGGACCTCGAGCGACGGCACCTCGGCGATCCCCTCTCCCGGCCCCTCGATCCTCAGCCCGCCATCACCGATGACGATCTCGCGGTGACGCCGCGCCAGGGCGTCGAGCGACGAGATGCCGTCCACGTCTGTCCGGCGCTTGCAGCCGGGACAGGTTGCATCGTCCCTCTCACATTTGAGCTCCGCGCAATAGACGAGGACCGGCTCCAGCGTCGTGCGGTCCAGGCCCTCGATGGCCAGCGCCGCGAGGCCCTGGTCGATGGTCTGCTCATGGACCGCCGCGACAATTTCGGCAACCGGTCGCCCTGCCGGAGCCAGCACCGGCACGGGCCTTCCGCCGCGCACTTCAATGACAACACCGACAGGCAAAGGGCTTTTTCTCCACTCGATCCGCCGCGGGGCACGGCGCCGGCTGTGCCGCCTCGGCAGCTTTTGGCCGAGCTTATAGCTCCTCGCGGCGGGATCGTCCTGTGCCCGCGCGAGCCAGGCGCCAGAACGGCCTTGATTGCGGGCCGAGGGTCCCCTATACGGTGCGGCGAGCGCTGCCCCGTTCGTCTAGCGGTTAGGACGTCAGCCTCTCACGTTGAAAACAGGGGTTCGATTCCCCTACGGGGCGCCATTTGCGAACAAAACTGCGAACCCCAGGAATGGGACTGCCTTTCGCCAGAACGGCCTGTTTCAGAACATCTTTTCGCCCAACGATGCGAACGGCGTGATCGTCTACCTCGACCCGATCGACCAGTGAGCCAAGATAGGCTTTCCGGAAGGGGATTTCGCCGGTGGTCAGCTTCTGACGCATGGTCGCGCCGAACTGTTCGACGAGGATCGGGCTGACCTCGACCGACGGACGAGCGCCAACCCTGGCGCGTGCCAAGGCTTCCTGAACGCGGTCCCGATCCAGCTTCAATGCCGTGATGCGGTCCTTGAGGATGTCGTCCATTTCGGCGACGCCGTCCTCGATGGCCTGGTAGAGCCGACGCAGCTTCTCGCCTGCCTCATGAGCCTCGCGCTCCAGCGCGACGATCCGTGTATTGACGGCTTTCTCCTTGGCGGCCAGCTCGCTGCCGAGCGAGGACAGCATGGCCGTGAGGCGGGGCGGATCGAGCAGCCGATCGACCAACTGGTCGACCACGATCGTGTCGAGCTTGTCCATGCGGATCGAGCGCCCTTTGCACACCGACTTGCCGTGCCGGGCGCAGGTCGAGCAGGAATAGTAGCGGTACACATTGCCCATCTTTGACGTGCCGGTGCGCAGGGTCATGGCGCCCTGGCAACTGGCGCACACGGCAAGGCCCGTGAGCAGGACGGGACCGCTCACCATCCGCGGAGGGGTAACGCGGGGATTACGCTCCTTGAGGAAGCCCTGAACCTTTTCAAATACCTGCGGCTCGATGATGGCCGGCACCTCGGCAAATACCTGCTCGGCTTCGCTCTTGCGCCGGCCGCTGCGTGCCTCGTGCCGATTGAACCGCATTCGCCCGCTGTAGACGGGATTGCTTAGCAGGGCGTGCACCGGGCCAATCGCCCAGGTGGAGCCGCCCCGCGTGCGATAGCCATGCTCATTGAGCCAGACGACGATCGACTTGACGCCCATCGGGCCACAGTCCTCGTCGCCCACCAAGAAGAGGCGGAAGATCAATCGCACCGTCTCGGCTTCGACGGGATCGATGGCGAGCTTCTTCTTGACCCGGTTTCCGCGCCGTTCGACCTCGACGGCCGTGTAGCCGAATGGCGGACGGTTGCCATTCCAATAGCCCTGGCGCGCGTTCTCCTTCATGGAGCGGAGGACGTGCTTGGCGTTTTCCTTTGATTGATACTCGTCGAACAGGGCGATGACCTGGCGCATCATCACCTGAGCCGGGTCGTCACCGAGCTCCTGGGTGATCGAAACCAGCCTGACGCCGTGCTTGGCGAGCTTGCGCACGTAGAACTCGAGTCCAAAGGCGTCACGGAAGAAACGTGAGAACGAGTGAACGACAATGACGTCGAAGGCATTCTCACCGTCGCACGCCCGTTCGATCATGCGTTGAAACTCGGATCGTTTGTCGTCGGTGGCCGAGGCGCCGGGCTCGACGTATTCGGCAACGACGCCCCAGCCGCGCGCCTTGCACCACGACTCGGTCTGCGCCTTCTGATCGGGAATAGAGAGATCGTTCTCTGCTTGCCGGCCGGTCGATACGCGCAGGTAGATGGCGGCGCGCGGCGTCGATGCCAGGGTCGTGGACCAGTCAAATTGCCCGGCGCCGAGCCGACGCGCATCGCGCTTTCCTGCAGGATCGAACATGCTTTTTCACTCCCTTGCGCTCGTCGGACCGCAGGAGCAAATGCTAACCGTGAATGCTGGCGGAACAAGGGTGTAATGGCACAACCAGCAATGCGTTGTGGCTAAACATCCTCAGGGCGTTCATCCGGCTTTTTCGGCGAGAATAGCTCGCGCAGAACCGATCCGAGATAAGTTTGGATTGCATCCAACTCGCCCTGGCTGATCGGAATCTCAGGGCCAAAATCGTCGGTGACGACGGGATCGTTCGGCGATCTGGAGCCGGGTGCCTGTCCTTCCGCCGGCTGGTTCTCGCTTCCGGTCGGTCCGGTCTCCTCTGGCGTGTCCGGACTCATTGAGGCCCCGGGCGGTTCCAAGAGTGGCGGCCGGACTGTGAATGGGTTGGCAACAAATAAGCGATCAGATTTGTCGGAAAGATCTGCGCCGCGACCACTCTGGTCGTTTCGTGTGATGTGAGTTGTGCGTCCGATCTCGTCGTTGCGGTCGATGCCGGTAACAGAAGGGCCGATCCGATCACAGTCGTGATCAAGACCGACACCAGTGCCACGGAGCGCCACGCCGATGCCTGGTGCCGTGCGATCACTTGCCGGGAGCGCCAATCCTGACGCGCCTGAAGGTAGGGAACGGCAACCGAGCACGGCACACCGAGCGTCGATGCCAACGCATGGATGGGATGGGCGGAGAGAGTCTTGGCGAACACTACGCGTGGCCGCGGTCGCACGAACCATAGAAACGCAGCGACTTGCAGCGCAAGGACGATACCGAGCGCGGTCTGATAGGCCACCGGGGGATGGCGACCCGCTTCGACCGGCCAGAGCTCGACAATAAAGCCGATACCGACCTGGACTGCGAACGCGCTGCCGATGTGCAGAAGATTGAGCGCGCCATTGGCGCGTCCGGACGCCGATTTCGGGAAGAGTTCCGTCACGATGGCGTAGCTGAGCACGGTGCCGGCACCAATGCCGGCGATCAAGATCCAGGGCAGCCAGGCAGGGATCGGCCAGCGCAGAACCAGGGCGAGTTGGGCTAGCAATGCGAGTCCGGTTGCGAATGCGAAGGTCGTCGATAGCGAGATGCCGCGTCTGCGAAGCTGATCTCCGGCAGTGCCAAGAATGAAAGCGAATGCGCTGAGGCCGATGGCCATGATTAATAGGTGGATGACGACATCGTGGCGCGATAAGCCCTCGACGTCGGCGAGCCATGGCCCGGCCCACAGGCTTTGCAGCGCCCAGGCGGAACCGATGGTCGTCGCCGAAAGCGGCGCGAGACGCCAGAACCGCGCATCCCGGTAGATCGCACGAATGCTTATGGTAGGAGAAATTGCTTCTCCTCGTTCGCGCATGGGGCGCTCCGGGACAAACCATAGGATCAGTAGTGCGGCGAGCGCCGACAGAATGGCCAGGAGCAGGAAGAGCCCGCGCCATCCGATCGCGGCGATCATCATCTCGGCGGGAGCGGTTGCCGTGACCGCGCCGAGCGCGCCCAACGTGATGAGCCAGCCGTTGGCGAGAGCGATCCGCTCGGCCGGCCACCAGAGCACGAGCGCCTTGAGACCGGCCATCAGCGCACCAGCGACACCGATGCCGATCAACGCGCGTCCGGCGATCAAGCCAACAAGCGTGTGGGCATTGGCAAAGACGGCGGCGCCGATCGCGGCAACGGTCAGTAGAACGGCTTGCACGCGGCGCGGCCCGAAGCGATCGAGCCAGGCGCCAAGCGGAAGCTGGATGGCACCGAACGTCAGGAACAGAGCGGCCGTAAGCACGCCGAGATCGGCAGCGGACATGCCGAACTCACTGACGAGCGCGTCGGAGATGAGCGCGTTGATGGTACGATAGAGATAGCCGAGATAGTAGCCCGCCGCGAACGGCAGCAGGATCGTTGCGACGAGATACCATATGCGAGAGCCATGGTTCGCTTCATCCGCTTGATCCTTCGGCCGGCTCAGGATGCGCGGCAGGTCGTCATCAAAATCGACAGCGAAGCCATGAGAGACATGGAAGTATGGATTGCCGGACAGTCCCATTGCAGTTGCCATGCGGATCAGCCCT
>Ga0066256_1003178_pt1 | contig 16280 bp, 15 predicted proteins | sample ThiBio_1000_biof_FD_87107 | JGI IMG/M metagenome (GOLD analysis project Ga0066256, IMG submission 87107) | Wastewater bioreactor microbial communities from Cape Town, South Africa - Thiocy_expt_1000_biof (version 2) | ecosystem: Engineered > Bioreactor > Thiocyanate-remediating >...
GCTTGGCGGCCCGGGAGTCCGGGTTGGCGGTCGGCGTGACGTGGTCGCCCTTGACCCATTCGCCGAGCTTGTAGGGGCCGGTGCCGACCGGGTTGGTGCCGTTGGACGCGGCCGTCTTCTCCGAGACGATCACCGCGTCGCCCCAGCCCATGTTGTAGAGGAAGTCGCCCTGCGGCCCGCTGAGCGTCACCTTGACGGTGTGGTCGTCGACGGCGTCCACCGAGGCGATCTTGGCGAAGAGCTGCTTCTGCGCGTTCACCGACTTCTCGCCGCGCGCGGTGTCGAGCGAGTACTTGACGTCGGCGGCCGTCAGCGGCGTGCCGTCCTGGAACTTGACGCCGTCCTGGAGGTGGAAGGTGTAGGTCAGCCCGTCGTCGGAGATGTCCCACGACTTCGCCAGCAGCGGCTGCACGGCGCCGGCGCTGTCGATCTTCGTCAGGCCCTCGAAGATGTTGCCGTAGGTAACGCTGCGGATGGCCGCGGCGGCCCCGCCGGTGGTCGGGTCGAGGCTCGGCGGCTCGAGCTGCATGGCGATCGTGACGTCGGTCCGCGCGGCCTGCGCCGCACCGGTGACGAGCGCCAGCGCCGCCGCCGCCATCAGGGCTTTGAACAGTTTCATGGAGTCACTCCCGGCAATTGCATTGATCCCGGCCGCATCAAAGCGCCAATTTCGACGCGAGTAAATCTGGATTGTGGAACCTCAGGCAGACGCACCGCCGCGCAGCAGCGCGTCGAGCGCCATCGCCATGATCTTGGCGGACTCGACCATGTCGACGATGCCCACCCATTCGTCGGGCCGGTGGGCGAGGTCGAGGATGCCCGGCCCGTAGGCGACGCAGTCGTGCAGGTGGCCGATGCGCGAGACGTGCTTCTGGTCGTAGGTGCCGGGCGAGCAGATGTATTGCGGCTCCCGGCCGAGCACGAGGCGGATGGCATGCGCCAGCGCCGTCGGCACGGGCGCGTCGGCCTCCGTCATCAGCGGCAGCACCTCCATCAGGTCGCGGATGCGGTAGTCGAAGCGCGGCCGCTCGCGCTTCAGCCGGTCGAGTATGTCGGTGACCTCGCGCTTCACCTCGTCGACCGGCTCCTCGATCAGGAAGCGGCGGTCGAGCACGAGGCGGCAGGAATCGGCGACGTTGGGCGCCGGCAGGCCGGGACGGAAATCCTCGGTCTGGCCGCCATGCACGGAATTGAGGTTCAGCGTCGAGCGCCGTGCGCCCTCGGGGACGACGGGCATGTTTGTCTGCTTGCGGTCGAGCGCCGGGAACAGCTCCTGCTCGAAGGCGTCGAGCACGGCGCCCATGTGGCGGATCGCCGAATCGCCGAGGAAGGGCATCGAGCCGTGGGCGATCGAGCCCTTGGTCTCGATCTCGGCCCACCAGACGCCGCGATGGCCGAGGCAGATGCGGTCCTTGTTGAGCGGCTCGGGGATGATGACGTGGTCGACGCGCGGCTTCGAGAAGAAGCCCTGCCGGGCGAGATAGGCGACGCCGCCGAGGCCGCCGGACTCCTCGTCCGCCGTGCCGGAGATCTCGATCGCGCCGGGATAGTCCGGGCAGGTCGCGATGAAGGCTTCCGCCGCGATGATCGAGGCGGCGAGCCCGCCATTCATGTCGCAGGCGCCCCGGCCGTAGACGCGGCCGTCCCTGACCTCGCCGGCGAAGGGGTCGACCGTCCAGCCTTCACCCGCCTCGACCACGTCGATGTGGGAGTTGAAATGCACGGTGGGGCCGGGCGCGGACCCGTCGCGGCGGGCGACGACGTTGGTGCGCGGATACCTGTCGGAATCCCCCGGCGCGCCTTCGCCGCGGACGAACTGCACGGAAAAACCCTGCCGCTGCAGCCGGCGGCCTATATATTCGGCGCAGGGCGTGTAGGCCTCGCCGGGCGGATTGACCGTCGGAAAGCGGATCAGGTCGCTGGTCAGCGACACCAGCTCGTCGGTGCGTTCCTCGACGGCGCGGAAGAGACGGTCGTGCATGGCCCCATTGAGCAGCCGTGCCGGGCGGTTTGCAAGGCCCCGCCGGGCGCCAGCGCGGCCGCGCCGGTTGCGCCAGCCGGCATCACATTGCGGTGATTGCGCGAAACGGGGACAATTGAGGCAGCCGCATTCATTGCGTGTTCACAGTTGAAACTTTACGTTGTGACCCTAGGGCAAGTGCATCTGGGGTTTGGGCTTCATGAAGAAAGTAGTGCTCGTCGCTGCCGCGTTGCTCGCGTCGGCATTCAGCTTCAGCACCGAGGGCAGGGCCGACAGCCTCGTCGCCCGCATCAACGTCTCGGAGCAGACGATGCAGGTCATCCGCTACGGGCGGGTGCTCTATACATGGCGCGTCTCGACCGCGCGGCGCGGCTACGTCACGCCCGCCGGCTCGTGGCGGCCCAAGCGCATGCACCGCATGTGGTATTCGCGCAAGTACGACATGTCGCCGATGCCCTACGCGGTGTTCTACAATGGCGGCTACGCCGTGCACGGCACCAACGCCGTCGGCCGGCTCGGCACGCCCGCCTCGCATGGCTGCGTGCGGCTCGACACCAACAACGCGGCGAAGTTCTACGCGCTGGTGCAGGAGATCGGGCCGGGCAACACGCGCATCGTCGTGGAGCGCTGAAAGACCATTTGAAAATCCCGTGAGGCGGGCTGCAAACGGCGTCCGGCTGCGCTGGCGGAGCGTCAGTTAAAGCGGATGCGGCCGGCGACGCGCAGGGTCTCGCCGTCGCTCCGCACGATCACCGCCTCGGCCTCGCGGGCGCTCACGTTCAGCACCTTGAGGATCACGTCCTCGTTGACCACCAGAACGAGATTGTCGGCGCCGGCGTAGCCGAGGGCGAGCTTGCGCACCTCCTCGGCCCTGGCGTCGTTACCGGCCTCGTCGCCCGGCATGAAATCGAGCGCGTCGGCATGCTCGATCGGGATGCCCTCGAAGGCGAGCCGCGCGGTGTCGCGGCAGCGGCAATAGGCGCTCGTCAGCACCTTGCCGACCGGGGCCGCGCGTGCCGCGAACAGGGCGCCGAGCCGGCGCGCCTGGACGCCGCCGCGCTCGGTCAAATTCTGCTGGGTGGCGCAGCTCGACAGGTCGAGGCTGGCCGGGTCGACCGCGCTCAGCGTGTCCGCATGGGCTTCGGTGGCGAATGCGGGGCCACCCGCGAGCAGGACCAGACACAGCACGACGATACGCAGCATGGCGCCTCCCATGCGGTGCATATAGGGATTGCGGGGCGACCACAAACGCAAATGCCTGCGCCGCAGGTTGCGACGGCTCCCGCCATGGCCTAGGAGCGACCGGCTGGCCGGGGCAGGGAGCGGGACCATGGACGGATTTGCGGCAGGGACCGGACCGGGAAGAGGCGATTGCGCGCCGTCCGCGATGCGGGCGGGCTGATCCCGGCATGGCCGCGCTCGTCCTGACGATCGCCTATGTGTTCGGCCTCGTGGCGCTCGGCTTCGGGGCCGGCACGACGCGGCTGCTGAAGCCGGACGTCGGCGACGCGTTGACCGATTTCGTCAACGTGATCGCGCTGCCGGTGCTGATGTTCCGCACCATGACGAGCGCGGATTTCGGTGCCGCCGCGCCATGGTCGCTATGGTCGGCCTATTTCCTGTCCGCCGCGATCATCTGGGCGCTCGGGCAGCTCGTCACGTCGAAGGTGTTCCGGCGCGAGCGCAAGGCGGCGATCATCGGCGGGCTGACGGCGAGCTACTCGACCCTCGTGCTGCTCGGCCTGCCCTTCATCCAGAGCGCGTTCGGCCATGACGGCGTCTCGATCCTGTCGCTGATCCTCGCCGTGCACCTGCCGCTGATGCTCGGCGTCTCGGCGATCCAGTTCGCGCTGGCCGAGCGGGAGGAGGGCCAGCGCGTCGACGCGTGGCGCGAGGTCGCGAACTTCCTGAAGGCGCTCGCCGGCAACAAGCTGGTGATCGGCATCCTGGCCGGGCTCGCCTGGCGGCTTTCCGGCCTGCCGCTGCCGTCGCTCGTCGAGCGGATGGTCGACACGCTCGCCGCGACGGCCGGCCCGCTGGCGCTGTTCGGCATGGGGATGGGGCTGCTGCGCTTCGGCATCTCGGCCAATTTCATGCCGGCCCTGACGCTCGCCCTCATGAAGCTGTTCCTGATGCCGGCGCTGATGACCCTGGCGGTCATCCTGTTCGGGCTGCCGCCGCTCGCCGCCAAGGTGGCGCTGGTGAGCGCGGCGATGCCGGTGGGCGTCAACCCGTATCTGTTCGCGGTGAAGTTCGGCACCGGCCACGCGCTCTCGTCCAACGCGCTCACCCTCGGCACCGTGATGTCGGTCGTCAGCACCGGCATCTGGCTGGCCATCGCCACGGCTCTATTTGGCTGAGCCGGCATTCGGGTCATTGATCGCGGGCGGGTTTGGGGGATAGAGAACCCGCGCGGGCATGTCCGTGCGGCACGCCGCCGTCCGATCGAAATCAGGCCGCGCCGAGCGCGCCACAAAATGGAGGAAGCACCATGCTCCAGAAGACGAATCCGTTTTTGCGAGAGGGGAATCTGATTGGTGGGGATTGGGTTGGGGCCGATGGCGGTGCGACGCTGGATGTGGTGAACCCTGCTACGGGCAAGAAGCTGGGGACGGTGCCGAAGGCGGGGCGGGCGGAGACGAAGCGGGCGATCGAGGCCGCGCAGGCTGCGTTCGTGGAGTTCCGCAGGACCTCGGCGCTCGACCGCTCGAAGCTGCTGCGCAAGCTGCACGACGCGATCATGGACAACAGCCAGGCTCTGGCCGAGCTTTTGACGCTGGAGCAGGGCAAGTCGCTGGCCGAGGCGAAGGGCGAGATCGGCGCGTCGGCGGCCTATGTGCTGTGGTTCGCGGAAGAGGCGCGGCGGGCCTATGGCGAGGTGATCCCGTCGCCGTGGGCCGACCGGCGCATCATGGTGACGCGCGAGCCGGTGGGGGTGATCGCGGCGATCACGCCGTGGAACTTCCCGTCCTCGATGCTGGCGCGCAAGATCGGCCCGGCGATCGCGGCCGGCTGCACCTCGGTGGTCAAGCCCGCCTCGCAGACGCCCTATTCGGGGCTGGCCTGGGGGGCGCTGGCGCAGGAGGTCGGCCTGCCGGCCGGCGTGGTCAACGTGGTGACCGGCTCGGCCTCCGAGATCGGCGAGGAGCTGACCGCCAACCCGCTGGTCAGGAAGATCACCTTCACCGGCTCGACCGAGGTGGGCAAGATCCTGATGGCCAAGGCCGCCGGCACGGTGAAGAAGGTGTCGATGGAGCTGGGCGGCAACGCGCCGTTCCTGGTGTTCGACGACGCCGACCTCGACCGGGCGGTGGAGGGCGCGATGGTGGCGAAGTACCGCAATTCGGGCCAGACCTGCGTGTGCACCAACCGCTTCTTCGTGCAGGCCGGCATCTACGACGCCTTCGTGGAGAAGCTGGCTGCGGCGTCGCGCAGGCTGAAGATCGGCAACGGGCTGGAGGACGGCGTGCAGCAGGGGCCGCTGATCGACGAGAGCGCGGTTGCGAAGGTGGAGGAGCTGATCGCGGACGCCACCGCCCAAGGCGGCAGGGTGATGACCGGCGGCAAGCGGCACAGCCTCGGCGGCTCCTTCTTCGAGCCGACGGTGATCGCAGACGCCAGGCCGCAGATGCGCTTCATGAAGGAGGAGATCTTCGGCCCGGTCGCGCCCGTCTTCCGCTTCGAGACGGAACAGGAGGCCGTGGCGCTGGCCAACGACACCGAATACGGGCTTGCCTGCTACTTCTACACGGGCGACCTGGGCCGCGCCTTCCGGGTGATGGAGGGGCTGAGATACGGCATGGTGGGGGTCAACGAGGGGCTGATCACGACGCCGGAGGCGCCGTTCGGCGGCGTCAAGGAGAGCGGGCTGGGCCGCGAGGGCGGCCACCAGGGCCTCGACGACTACCTCGACACCAAATACGTCTGCATCGGCGGCCTCGGGCTGTAGAGCATTTCCAGCAAAAGTGCGAAGCGGTTTTGCGTTCGGAAATGCGGCTGAAACAAACAGATGGAGCAGCCGCCATGCGGGCGGGCGAGGTCGCCCGGTTCGGCCACGACCAGCACGGCGACGCAGTCACCCGCGCCGCCATCGCAGGCGGAAGCCTGCGCGGGTCGATCCTCACCTGGGGCGCGACGGTACAGGAGCTTTGGCTCGACGGCCACGACCGGCCGCTGACCCTCGGCTTCGGGCGGATCGAGGACTATCTCGCCCACTCGCTCTTCTACGGCGCGATCGTCGGGCGCTGTGCCAACCGCATCGCGCGCGGCCGCTTCACGCTCGACGGCCGCCGCTGGCAGATCGACGCCAACGAGCCGTCCGGCCATGCGCTGCACGGTGGCGGCGACGGGGTCTGGCGGCGCAACTGGCGGCTCGCCGCCTCCGGGCCGGACTTCGCGACGCTCGCCCTCGACGACCTCGACGGCGCGATGGGTTTTCCGGGCAACCTCGCGATCTCCTGCACCTACCGGCTCTCGCCGCCGGCGACGTTGTCGGTCGAGCTCACCGCCACGACCGACGCGCCCACACTGTGCAGCCTCGCGCACCATTCCTGGTTCAACCTCGACGACGGTGGGGTGGGCGACGTGCTCGCCCACCGCATGATGATCGCGGCCGGCGCGTATCTGCCGGTCGACGCCACGCTCATCCCCACCGGCGTGGTGCAGCCCGTCGACGGCACGCCGTTCGACTTCCGGCAGGCCCGCCCGATCGCGGACGGGGAGCGCCGCACCGCCTACGACCACAATTTCTGCCTCGCGGCTGCGCGGGGGCCGCTCGCCCGGGCCGCCTGGGTGCAGGGCGCGCGTTCCGGCGTCGAGATGGAGGTGTGGACCACCGAGCCGGGCCTCCAGTTCTTCGACGGCGACGCGCCGCCGCGCGGGGTGGCCGGCCTCGGCGGCATCCGCTACGGCCGGCATGCCGGCTTCTGCCTCGAGCCGCAGGTCTGGCCCGATTCGCCCAACCGGCCCTATTTCCCGCAGGCGGTGCTGCGGCCGGGCGAGACCTACCGGCAGCGCACGGACTACCGTTTCAGCATGGCCTGAGAGGCCCCGGGCGGCGCGGGCCGGCCGCATATTTCCGCTTGACCTTCCAGTCACCGGAAGGCCTACCTGCGTCGGTTCAACGGCGGTGAGCTCTTGAACGGGATGCGCAACATGTCACGCAACACGAAACTCCTCGGCGCGGCGGCGATGCTGATCGTGCTCGCGGCCGCCGTCTTCTCCGCCATGCGCTTCTTCATGGCGCCGCCGGACGACCTCGACCTCGCGCGCAGCAAGGCGAGCGCCGCCGGGCTCTACCGGGTGACGATCGCGCCCGAGCTGGAGCCGATCGAGCAGGGACCGCTGCAGGCCTTCCTCGTCACGGTCACCACGCCGGACGGGAAGCCGGTCGACGACGCGAAGCTGTCGGTCGACGGCGGCATGCCGCAGCACGGCCACGGCCTGCCGACGCGACCGCAGGCGAGCGGCCCGCTCGGCGAGGGCCGCTACCGCATCGAGGGGCTGCGCTTCCACATGAGCGGCTGGTGGGTGCTCAAGATCGGCATCGAGGGGCCGGCCGGCAGGGACGAGGCTGACTTCAACCTCGTGCTCTGACGATGGCCGTGCGTCTCCCGACGATCGCTGTCGCGGCGCTCGCGCTGGCGCCGCTGCTGGCCGCCTGCAATCCCGATACGCTGACGGTAGCCGAGAGGAAGCAGGTCGCCTCGCTGTCGCTCGCGGCGCTGGCGCCGCTGCCGCCCGACCCGACCAACCGCGTCGCCGACGACCCGGCCGCCGCCGCGCTCGGCGAGGCGCTGTTCTTCGACACCGCCATGAGCCCGAGCGGCACGGTCGCCTGCGGCACCTGCCATCAGGCGGACAGGCAGTTCCAGGACGGGCTGCCGCTCGGCAAGGGTGTCGGCGCCACCGACCGGCGCACGATGCCCATCGCCGGCGCGGCCTACAGCCCGTTCCAGTTCTGGGACGGGCGCGCCGACAGCCTGTGGGCGCAGGCGCTGTGGCCGATGGAGGAGGCGCGCGAGCATGGCGGCACGCGCGCCTTCTACGTCCACGTGGTGGCGCAGAAATATCGCGACGCCTACGAAGCCGTGTTCGGCCCGCTGCCCGACATCGCCGGCCTGCCGCCGGCCGCCGGGCCGAAGGGAACCGCGGCCGAACGCGCCGCGTGGGAGGCGCTGGACGGAGGGCGGCAGGACGGGGTCAACCGCGCCTATGCGAACATCGGCAAGGCGATCGCCGCCTACGAGCGCACCTTGCTGCCGGCCGAGACGCGCTTCGACCGCTTCGCCGCGGCTCTGGCAGCGGGCCGCGAGCCGGAGGGCGACGCGCGCTTCTCCGACCTCGAGACCGAGGGGCTGAAGCTCTTCCTCGGCAGCGCCAATTGCGTCACCTGCCACAACGGGCCGCGCTTCACCGACGACCATTTCCACAATACCGGCGTGCCACAGGCGGCCGGCCTGCCGGAGGACCACGGCCGGGCGCAGGCGGGGCCGCCGCTGCTTTCCCACCCGCTCTACCGGCCGGGCCCCTACAGCCACCCGCCGGGCCGCCCCGTCGAACGGCGCATTATGTTCCGCGAGGGCGAGGGGTGGGAGCTCCCCCTCAAGACCCCAACGCTACTCGGCGCCACCCCCCCCGCCCCCTACATGCATCCCGGCCAGATCCCCGCGCGGGAGGAGGTCGCCGCGCCCTATTCGGCCGCACCCGCCGCGCCGTCCGGCCATTCCGAGGTGAACCCGATCACGCTGACGGACCGGGGCAGGGCAGCGCTGGTGGCGTTTTTGAAGACGCTGGAATAGCACCGATTCTTCCTGCTCCCCCTAAACGGCAGGGCAATGGCATTTGACTTTGCGAGACCGCCTGACCGGGTCGTCATCCTCGGGCTTGTCCCGAGGATCAGCTGCCGCCGGCTGGATTTCGACCGCGGACATCCCGGAAAACACTGTCATTCCCGGTTAAGCGCGGCCATGCAGCAGATCCTCGGGACAAGCCCGAGGATGACGGCATTGGCGGTGCGCAGGGCGTAGGGTCCATATGCGATCGCCCTGCCATGAATGGGGAGAAGAAGGCGGCGTCTCAGTGGTCCTTCACCGTCTCCATCGCCACGAAGGTCGACGTGTGCTCGACATGGGGGAGCGCCGAGATGCGTTCGCCGAGCACGCGGCGGTAGGCGGCGATGTCTCTGGTGCGGACCTTGAGCAGGTAGTCGAAGCTCGCCGCGATCATGTGGCATTGTTCGATCTCCGGCACCGCGATCACCGCGCGGTTGAAGGCGTCCAGCGCCGCCGAGCGGGTGTCGGACAACGTCACCTGAACGAAGGCGACGTGGCCTTCGCCCATGCGCTCGCGGTCGACGATCGCCGCGTAGCCGCGGATGAAGCCGTCGCGCTCCAGCCGCTGCACGCGCGCCTGCACGGGCGTGCGCGACAGGCCGACCGCCTGCGCCAGCTCCGACATGGACAGCCGCCCGTCGCGCGCGAGCGCCGCGACGATGTTGCGGTCGATGCGGTCGATTTCGCCTGTATCGGTCATTTTCGCAGTCCATTACGTTCGTTTGGTGAGCCATCATAAGTCGGAACCGCATGGCGGGTCCATTCATTCGGACGCGGATGCAAGGGCGGTCGTGCTATGCTGCGCCGATCGAAATCCCGCCGCCATCGAGGGCCGTCATGCCGAAGGACACGCTTGCGCCGCTGCGCGCGAAGATCCGCGCCAACACCCTGCCGGACGAGGCGCAAGCGCTGGCGCGGCTGGTGCGGCAGGCCGGGCTCGGGGCGCAGGAGCGTGCGGCGATCAGCGCGCGGGCGGCGGAGCTGGTCCGCGCCGTGCGGGCCTCGACCGACCCGCGGCTGATGGAGGCGTTCCTGTCCGAATACGGGCTGTCGTCGCGCGAGGGCGTGGCGCTGATGTGCCTTGCCGAGGCGCTGCTGCGCGTGCCCGACGCCGAGACGATGGACGACCTGATCCGCGACAAGATCGCGCCGCACGACTGGTCGGCGCATTCGGGCGAGTCCGGCTCGATCTTCGTCAACGCCTCGACCTGGGCCTTGATGCTGACCGGTCGCGTGCTGGAGGACGGCGAGGGCGGCATCGAGCGGACGCTGCGCGGCATGGTGCGCCGGCTGGGCGAGCCGGTGATCCGCCGCGCGGTGGCGGCCGCGATGCGCGAGCTCGGCGAGAATTTCGTGCTGGGCCGCACCATCGCGGAAGCCGTGAAGAACGGCCGGCCGATGACGGCCAAGGGCTATCTCTATTCCTTCGACATGCTGGGCGAGGCGGCCCGCACCGAGGCCGACGCGCGGCGCTACCACAAGGCCTATGCCGACGCGATTCGCGCGCTCGCCGGTGAGGCGAAGAGCGACGACATCGCGAGGAACCCCGGCATCTCGGTGAAGCTCTCGGCGCTGCATCCGCGCTACGAGGTGGCGCAGCGCGAGACCATGCTGCCGCAGATGGCAGAGCGCCTGCTGGAGCTCTGCCAGGCCGCCAAGGCCGCCCGCATGGGTCTCAACATCGACGCGGAGGAGGCCGACCGGCTGGACCTCTCGCTCGACGTGATCGAGGCCGTGCTGGCCGATCCGTCGCTCGCCGGCTGGACCGGCTTCGGCGTTGTCGTCCAGGCCTACGGCCAGCGCGCGGCCTTCGTCATTGACTGGCTGCATGCGCTGGCCGAGAAGCTCGACCGGCGCATCATGGTGCGCCTCGTCAAGGGCGCCTACTGGGACAGCGAGATCAAGCGGGCGCAGGTGCTCGGGCTGTCCGGCTATCCGGTGTTCACGCGCAAGCCGAACACCGACGTCTCCTACATCGCCAACGCGAGGAAGCTGTTGGCGCTGACCGACCGCATCTATCCGCAGTTCGCCACGCACAACGCCCACACCGTCGCCGCGATACTCGCGATCGCCGGGGCGAACCGCGACCGTTTCGAGTTCCAGCGGCTGCACGGCATGGGCGAGGCGCTGCACGAGGAGGTGCGCAGGAAGGAGGGAACCCGCTGCCGCATCTATGCGCCGGTCGGCGCGCACGAGGACCTGCTCGCCTATCTGGTGCGCCGCCTGCTGGAGAACGGCGCCAACTCCTCCTTCGTCCACCAGATCGTCGACGAGGAGGTGGCGCCGGAGACGATCGCGCGCGACCCGTTCGAGACGGTCGCAGCGCAGGGGCCGGCGCACAATCCCGCGATTCCAATGCCTTGCGACATCTTCCTGCCGGTCCGATTCAATTCGCGCGGCGCCGACCTGTCGGACCACGAGACGCTGACGGCGCTTGAGAAGGCGCGCGCGAAATTCGCCGCGCCGCATCGCTGGGAGGCAAGGCCGCTGACGCGGGCGAAGGGCAGGGGCACGCCGCGCGAGATCGTCAATCCCGCGCGCACTGCGGAGGTCGTCGGCACGGTCGTCGAGGCGGACGGAAGCCAAGTCGAAGGGGCCGTCGGGCTGGCGCTGAAGGCGCAGCCGGCATGGGCGGCGACGCCGGTGGAGGAGCGCGCGGCGATCCTTCAGAAGGCGGCCGCGCTCTACGAGGCGCATGCGGAGGAGTTCTTCGCCCTGTGTGCCCGCGAGGCGGGCAAGAACCTGCCCGACGCGGTGGCCGAACTGCGCGAGGCGGTCGACTTCCTGCACTATTACGCCGCGCAGGCGCCGGGGGCCGAGCGCGCCTCGGCCGCGCGGGGCGTGATCGTGTGCATCTCGCCGTGGAATTTTCCGCTCGCGATCTTCACCGGCCAGGTCGCAGCGGCGCTCGCCACCGGCAATGCGGTGATTGCCAAGCCTGCCGAGCAGACCCCGCTTATCGCTTTCCGCGCGGTCGAGCTGCTGCGCGAGGCGGGCGTGCCGGCCGACGTCGTCCAGCTCCTGCCGGGCGACGGCGGCAACGTCGGCGCGCCGCTGACGGCCGACCCGCGCATTGCCGGCGTCTGCTTCACCGGCTCGACCGAGGTCGCGCGCATCATCGAACGGCAGCTCGCGAAGATGGCCGCCCCGGATGCGATGCTGATCGCCGAGACCGGTGGCATCAACGCGATGATCGTCGATTCGACCGCGCTGCCGGAGCAGGCGGTGCGCGACGCGCTCGCCTCGGCCTTCCAGAGCGCGGGCCAGCGCTGCTCGGCGCTGCGCATCCTCTACGTGCAGAAGGACGTGGAGAAGAAGGTGGTCGGCATGCTGGCCGGCGCGATGCAGGCGCTGGCCGTCGGCGACCCGTGGCGGATCGCGACCGATGTCGGGCCGGTGATCGACGACGAGGCGCGGCAGGGCATCTCGGACTATTGCGCGAAGATGGAGGACGAGGGGCGGCTGATCGGCAAGCTCGACGCGCCGGCCGGCGGCCGGTTCGTCGCGCCGCACATCTTCCGGGTGGCCGGCATCGGCGAGGTTGAGCGCGAGGTGTTCGGGCCGGTGCTGCACGTCGCCACCTTTGAGGCGGACGAACTGGACGAGGTGATCGATGCGGTCAACGCGCGCGGCTACGGCCTGACCTTCGGCCTGCACACGCGCATCGACGGACGCGTGCAGCACATCCTCGACCGCATCCATGTCGGCAACATCTACGTCAACCGCAACCAGATCGGCGCCGTCGTCGGCGCCCAGCCCTTCGGCGGCGAGGGCCTGTCCGGCACCGGGCCGAAGGCCGGCGGGCCGCACTATCTGGCCCGGTTCAGGCGGGCGGGCGAAGTGGCGGGCAGGGGGGGCGGGGCACCCCCCCCCCCCCCCCCTCCCCCCCCGGGGGGGGGGAGGCCCCGAGCCCCGGCCCCCCCCGCGCGGGGCGACGGGCGCGGGCCGGGCGCCGGCGGCTGGTCGTCCCGGCCCGACCGCGTTGCGGTGCTGCGCAAGCATCTGCGCGGCAAGGCGGCAGCGGCGATCGCGGCGGCCGCGTCGCTCGATCCCGGTCCGGCCGACCTCGTCGGCCCGACCGGCGAGGCGAACTCGCTGATGCTGGCGCCGCGCGGCCGGGTGCTCTGCCTCGGGCCAGACGCAGAAAGCCTGCTTGCCCAGACCGTGCAGGCGCTCGCTGCCGGCAATGCGGTGGTCGCGGCGGCACCGGGCGCGACGGCCGCGCTGCAGCCGCTCGCGGGCGGCGGGTTCCCGCTGGCGGTTCATGACGTGCCGGTATCGGAGGAATTGCTGAAGACGGCCCAGATCGATCTCGTCGCATCGGCCGCGGATGCGGCGACGCTCGCCGGGCTGCGGCGCGCGCTGGCGCGGCGCAAGGGGCCGATCGTGCGGCTCGTCACGGAAGCGATCGACCCCGCGGCCTATGTGCACGAGCGGGCGATCTGCGTCGACACCACGGCGGCAGGCGGCAATGCCAGCCTGCTCGCCGCGGCGGAGTAGAGCATTTCCGGCAAAAGTGCGAAGCGGTTCTGCGTCCGGAAAATGCGGCCGCTCTACGAGGCTCAGGCGCCTTCGACGACCGAGAAGCCCTCGAACTGCGGGTGGCCGAGATAGGTCGGCGCCGCGGTGCCGCGGTTGCCCGCATTCTTGTGTGCGTCGCGGAAGTTCTGCGACTTGGTCCACGCCACGAAGTCGTCCTGCGTGGCCCAGACTGTGTGCGAGGCGTAGAGCGTGTAGCCCTCGGCATCGTTCGCCGGCCCCTTCAGCAGGTGGAAATCGCGAAAGCCGTTCATCTCGGAAAGCTTCGAATCGCGGGTCTTCCAGACATTCTCGAACGCGTCCTCGGAGCCCTTGGCGACCTTGAAGCGGTTCATGGCGATGAACATGATGCGGGTACCTCTCTTCCCTTCGTGTGGATCGGTTCCTAGCGTTTACGCGGCGCGAATGCGACCACGTTGTCCGGCAAGCGGTCGGGCAGCCGACCGTGCGGATTGGGGCCGGCCTGGCGGGCGCTGCCGGGCAATTCGCGCAGCTTGCCGGCGGCGGCGTGGCGCGCGGCCTCGCGCTCCTCGAGCAGCGCGCTGAAGCTCGGCAGAAGGCCGTCGCCGCGCTCGCCGGCGAGCCGGTGCAGCATCATGAGCCCGTTCACCGTGCGGCTCCCATCTGGCTGGCGACGATGGTGACGGGATAGGCGTTGCCGGGCGCGCGGTCGGCGGCAGCACCGGCCAGAAGGGCCGCGATCACCAGCGGGAAGACGGTGTTGACGAGGGCCATCGCCCTGGCGCGGCGGGCGGGCGTGCGCGGCAGCGCGATGTGGAAAACGGGTCGGGTCATCGGTTCTCTCGCTCCAGGCATGGGCCTGCGCCTGGGTCTTTAAACTTGATCTTGGTAATCAGGTATTGCGACTGCTACGAAACATGATAAAAGAAGTCAAGAAATCAACCGGCGCCATGACGCCACATGCGCCACCGCAGGAGAGGGTAATCCATGAACAGCCATGTTCCGGTCGAGCTTCGCTTCCGCATGCAGCAGCCCACCGCGCGCCCGGCGCAGGAACGGGTCAACGAGCCCGTCCGGGTCGTCTCCAGCGACGACCTGTTCCGCGGCCGCCACGAGATCGCGGTCGACCATTACGGCGCGATCTACCGCCTGCGCATCACGCGCCAGGGCAAGCTGATTCTCAACAAATAGGCAGGTTCCGGCTCGCAGGCGAGGACGGCGCGCCCGAAGGGCGCCCGTCCTGCTGAGCGTTGCGTCCGGGACGTCGGGCGGTCAGTGGTGATGGGCGCCGTGCGCGGCGAGCTCGGCGATGCCGAGCAGGTTGCGCATCGCCGGCCGCGTCGCGACGAGCCGCTCGATCGTGTAGCCCTGCAGCACCTCGAAGAAGGCGCCCAGCGCCTTGCGCAGCGCCTCGTTGAGCCCGCAGGAATCGATCAGCGGGCAGTCGGATGCGTCGTTCTCGAAGCACTCCGCCATGGCGAAGCTCTCCTCGGTGACGCGCACCACGTCGAACAGGGTGATCTCGCTGGCGGGGCGGCCGAGGCGCACGCCGCCGTTGCGGCCGCGAACCGTCTCGACCAGGCCGTTCTCGACCAGCGGCTGCAGGATCTTGAAGAGGAACAGCTCCGACACCGAATAGGCGCTGGCGATCTCCGGGATGCGGCTCAGGCGCTCGTTGTTGGCGGCGCAATACATCAGGATCCTGATGGCGTAGTTGGTCTGCCGGGTGAGCCGCATGGGATCCTCTCAAGGCACTGTGACTCCCCCTATATGGACCATAGATTAGAATTGTTCCAGAAGAATCGACCAATAATCTGAATTTTTTTCTCAAGTTTAAAGCGGGGGTCGGCGGAGGGACCCCGCGGCCGTCCGCGCCCTGCGCCATTGCGTTGCCCCGCCGCTGTTCCTAACTGCGTTGCGGCCGCGCCCGTGCGGCCGCAAATTGCGTTGGAGCCGGCGATGGTCGAGATGGCGGAAGGGGCGGGGGAAGCGCCGGCGACCGAGGCGGAGACCGCCGCCAGGCAGACGGCCCTGCGGCGCACCAAGCTCGCGGCCGGGCTGTCGCTGCTGGCCTGCGTGGCGGTGCTCGCTGCGGCCCGCATCTTCGAGCCGCGCCTGCCGGCGCTCTCCTATGTCGCCGCCTTCGCGGAAGCGGCCGTCATCGGCGGCCTTGCCGACTGGTATGCGGTGGTGGCGCTGTTCCGGCGGCCGCTCGGCCTGCCGATCCCCCACACAGCCATCATCCCGCGCAACCAGGAGCGGATCGCCGACAATCTCGGCCGCTTCATCGAGGCGAACTTCCTCGCGCCCGGCCCGGTGCGGGCGCGGCTCGCCGAGGTCGACTTCGCCACGCTGGTGGCGGACTGGCTCGCCGATCCGCGCCGGGCGGAAGGGCTGTCGCGATTCGTCGCGCAACTCGTGCCGCGCATGCTCTCGGCGGTCGAGCAGTCCGGCCTGCGCGACTTCCTGTCCCGGCGCGTCGCCGACCAGCTCGGCCGGATCGAGCTGGCGCCGCTGGCGGCGGACCTGCTCGAGGCGGTGACGGCCGACCGCCGCCACCAGCAGATCCTCGACGAACTGCTGCGGGCGTTGTCGGGGCTGCTCAACGACGAGGCGGCGCTGGATGCGATCCGCGACCGGGTGCGCGAGGAATTGCCGACGGTCGCCAACATCTTCCGCGCCGACGCCTACCTCGTGCGCAAGATCGTCGCCTCGGCGGCCGCGCTGATGGAGGAGGTGAAGGCCGATCCCGACCACCCGGTGCGGCGCGAGTTCGACCGCTTCGCTGCCGGCTTCGTCGCGCAGCTCCGCTCCTCGCCCGACTATGCCGCCCGCGCCGAGGCGCTGAAGCGCAACCTGCTCGCCCGGCCCGAGATCGCCAACCTCGCCGGCGAGATGTGGGCCGGCCTGCGCAGCTTCGCCGAGCAGGACGCGGCCGCTGACGATTCGGCCATCCGCCGCCAGCT
>Ga0066256_1003179_pt1 | contig 16279 bp, 17 predicted proteins | sample ThiBio_1000_biof_FD_87107 | JGI IMG/M metagenome (GOLD analysis project Ga0066256, IMG submission 87107) | Wastewater bioreactor microbial communities from Cape Town, South Africa - Thiocy_expt_1000_biof (version 2) | ecosystem: Engineered > Bioreactor > Thiocyanate-remediating >...
GCTGTCCGAGCGGAGAGGAAGTGGGGTTTTTGCGGAGAGGGGCGCTGCAGCCGTGGGGTCGAAGGGGCGGGAGGGAAGGGGGCGAACGGCCTGGGGGGGTGTCCCCGCCGAGCCGCATCCGCCATCACCTCGACACGCATTCGTCTGAGACATCGTGGCGATGATTTTATCATCGTCGGCAGCTGAGATTGTTCGATCGAAGGTCGCAAACATGCCCTTGTCAGGTCCACGATCAACGATCGAACGCATTTGCGAACGCGAGATCAGGGGAGTATCGAGAGGCACCGGTGCGTGGATCGTCAGGCGGTGTTCGGCATGAACCAGCTGCTGCCAGTTGACGCCAGCGTCGCCCATCCAGGAACCGGCATCTGCCACCACATTCGCCAAGGTCGGCGCAACGGTCAGATCGCGCTCCTCAACGCGGCGCAGGTGCATGGCATCAAGCGGTTCACTGCCATAGCCGGTGGAAAGCGCGTAGAGAATTGCATCCCGCGTACTCACCGTCCGCCTTACATCGGGAATGGGATAACTCATGAGAGATCGGGCTGAGATCGGCATGGTCAATCCTGCGTTACCACGGTTCGGCAGCGTAGGGCCAGGATCGCCATTTCGCTCCGCAAGAGCACTGCAGCATCATTGGAAGCGCACATCTTCATAACTCATCCAGTCGCTTTGACCTGTCTATACAGGCACAGCATATGGCTACTTGCAAGGCAATATTCGATGAGAAGGAAGGGAAGGCAATTCCAGTGAAGGAAACCAGGTTCAACCACTGGGCTGAGTTCCACGATATGGCCCCGCATGCGATGCGGACGTCAACCCCATTTGCAATATAGGAAGCGGCAATCGCGCGTCACCGCCATTGCCGCTTCCTGTTTGCCTCAAACGCCGGCTTGGCGACGGCATTAGCCGCCGATCATCAGCCTTACGACTTCCTCGTGATTGGTGTCGGCGATGTTGCGCTCTCCCGCGACAATCCCGCGGCGCAAGACGACGATGCGGTCGGATACGGCGAAGATATCCTGCAGATTATGCGAGATGAAGATGACGCCACGCCCTTGCGCCTTCAAGGACTTGATCAACGCCACGACCTTGCGCTGCTCTGGCACGCCAAGTGCGGCGGTCGGCTCGTCCATGACCAGAATACGGGCATTCCAGTAAACCGCGCGTCCGATCGCAACCGCCTGGCGTTGTCCGCCGGAGAAATTACTGACGGGCGCATCGAGCCGCTTCACGTGGAAGTCAAGCTCGGCCATCGTTTTGCGCGCCGCTTCCGCCATGGCCTTGCGATCGAGGACCGGCAGGAAGCCGAAGAGCTTCTTCATCGGCTCGCGGCCGAGGAAGATATTGGCGCCGATCGGCAAGTTGTCGGCAAGCGCGAGATCCTGGTAGATCGTCTCGATACCCTTCTCGCGCGCATCTTGCGGTGAGGAGAAGGTAACGGGCTTGCCCTCGATCAGGATTTCGCCCGCAGTCGGCGGATAGACGCCGGAGATCGCCTTGATCATCGTGGTCTTGCCAGCGCCGTTATCGCCGGCAAGGGCCACGACTTCGCCGGGCCGCACGACCATGGAGCAATTGTCGAGGGCACGCACGGCGCCGAAATAGCGCGAGAGATTGCGGACCTCGAGGAGGGGGGTGACGCTATTCATCCTGTTTCGCTCCGCTGAACCGGCGCTGCGCCTGGTCGATGAGCACCGAAATGATGATGACGACGCCGACGGCGATGAACTGCCAGAACGGCTCCACATTCATGAAGACAAGGCCGTACTGGATAACGGCAATAACGAGAGCGCCGGCGACGGTACCGATGATCGTACCCGATCCGCCGAACAGGCTCGCACCGCCGATCACGACCGCGGCCACGCTGTCGAGCAGCAGCGGCTCGCCCGCCTGCGCCGCACCGGCCGTGAAGCGGGCGGCGTAGAGCGCGCCGCCGAGCCCCGCGCAAACGGCGGAGAGCATATAGAGGCGCAGCAGATGGGACTTGATGTCTATGCCGGCGCGGCGGGCCGCCTGCGCATTGGCGCCGATGGCGTAATTATGCTGGCCGCAGCGTGTCTGGCTGAGCAGGTAGTGCATGATGAGCACAAAGACGAGCGTGACGATGACAAGATAAGGCACGCCGAAGAACCGTCCGTTGCCGAGTTCGGCGAAATATGAGTTCTTGACCGGCACCGTCGTGCCGCCGGCAAGCAGAAAGGCCGTGCCGCGCGCAACGCCGAACATGCCGAGCGTGCCGATGAAGGGCGGAACCTTGAGACGGGAGATCAGCAGGCCGTTGATGAAGCCGGGAACCGCGGCTGCCAGCATGGCGACAAGAATGCCGAAGACCATTGCCGCGGGCAGGGGCATGTAGAGGCCGGCAATATTGGCGACATGCGCGGCGACAACCGCAGCAAGTCCCATGATGAAGCCGGTCGACAGGTCGATGCCGCCCGAAATGATGACGAAGGTCTGCCCGATCGCCAGCAGTAGCGGCGCCACCGCGAAGATCGCCACGGACTGCCAATTGAAGCTTGAGCCGACGAAGGTGCCGCCGAAGTCGATCCGCGCCCAGATCTCGAAAGTCACGATGAGTGCGGCAAGAAAGAGCCATGCGCGCAATTGCGCGATGCGGTTAAGGATGGTTTTTGCGTCGTCGCCGTGGTCGGCCTGAGGCGCCACGTGCTGATCCGTCTTGCGGACCTCTGCATTGTCGATGGTCATTGATCGGTCCAAACTGGAGCGTTAGTGGCGCGAAGATCGAACGCCATCGCTCTATCATCGTTGGATAATGTGCCTCGCCAATCCAGCGAGGCACAGACTATCTCCGCGTCAATCGGAGTAGATAAATTTGGCGATCTTCTTGTCTGTCACGTTCGACTTGTCGATGACCGTGAAGCCGGTGCCGATTGCTGTCGGGATCGAATTACCGGTCAGATGCGCGTAGGCCGCCATAACGCCGAAATAGCCGATTTCGGCCGGGTGCTGCGCGATCGCGAGGTCGACGAGGCCGGAATTGATGCTGTCGACGATGGATGTCGGCGCATCGAAGGCGACGACGCGGATCTTGCCCGTCTGGCCGGCCTGCTGCACGCCATTGGCTGCACCGAGCGCGGAGAAGAGGTTCGCGCCGAAAACACCGTCGAGATCGGAGTTGCGGGCGTAGACCGCCTGCAGCTGCGACGCTGCCTTGTTGGCGTCGTCGTCGTTATACTGCGTCTCCAGAACGGTGATGTTCGGATATTTCTTCATCTCCTCCTTGAAGCCCTGCTCGCGCTGGTCGGTGGTCGATACGCCGGGCTTAACGTTGGAGACGTAGACCTTGCCCTTTTCGCCGACGGCCTTCGCCAGGGCGCGGGCGGCAATAGCGCCGCCGAGCAGATTGTCCGAGGCGATGTAGGACAGCGGGAAGTCGGCATCGCCGTTGCCCGTCTGATAAACGCCGTTGCCGATGAAGGTATCGACCGTGATGATCGGAATGCCGGCATCATTGGCCTTTTTCAGAGGCTGGATCAACTGATCCTTGTCGGTCGGCGCGATCAGAATGAAATCGGGCTTCTTGGCGATCACCGCATCCAGAACCGGAACCTGGGTGACCGGGTTGAAATCGGGGCCGCCCTGCCAGACGAGCTCGGCACCGACAGCCTTGGCAGCCGCTTCGGCACCCTTATGCATGGTGATGTAGAAATTATCGGTCGTCAGGCCCGGAATAAGGGCAATCGTGAACTTCTTGTCTGCGGCTTTGGTGTTGCCGGCAACTGCCGCAACACCGGTCGCGAGCGATGCCACGGCCGTAGCCTTTAGAAATGAGCGGCGCTCCATGATTTTCCTCCTCTTGAAGCCGAACCTCCCCTGTCCGGCATAGCGATAATCAGTGGGCTAATTCGGCACGTCAAGTAATTTTTTTCTGCAATGAATTTCTATTATCCGTTTGATTTGATTGGAAAAGCCTCACATGTGCGCGACATTGTGATCCGCCTCGGACATAGCGTCGCAAGGCGGTTCTCGACCATTTCGCATAAGCACCGCCAGCCTTGCCGACGCTTCCATCATTCGCCGTCGAAGACGTGCGAAAGCCAACTCAAGACAGCCTCAATATCAGGCTCCTGCGTCTGGTCGACCGTCATCACGGCGCCGCACCCCATCGGCTCAGCCCGATCGGCGAGCGCGATCAGTTCCGGCACGTATTCGGCGCCCGGATGTCCTGGTAATCGATCCTCGAGCCGGCTGGCATAACGCTCGCCGGCAACCGACCCCGGCACCTTGCACCAGAGCTCGGCGACATGCTCGATCTTCGCCGCATCGATATAGGCTTCGAGCTGCGCCTTCGGCTGAAAGCCGAACCAGGCATCGATGATGAAAGTCGAGCCGGCCGGCGCCTCAGCAATAAAGGACCAGATCGCCTGGTAGCTCGCCTTTCCGAGCGTCCGGTTAAAGTCGCGATCGACCGGGCCGATATGTTGCAGGAAAGGGTTCTTGATGCCGTCGAGCGACAAGATCGGCCAGCCTGCTCGTTGAGACAGGGCTTTGGCGAGCCGGCTCTTGCCGGAAGCCGGCACGCCATTCACCAGGACGACCCGCTTTCCCTGCGATGAGACATGGGCGTCGAAAATCGAAAGTCCCGCGCCGATCACGCCGGCATCGTCGGCAAGTTTTGCCGGCAGTATTGGCGGGCAAAACCAGGGCGCGGCCGCCGGCAAGTCGGCAAGGGCGCGCGCCGCGTCGCAGCCCAGCCCGCCGCCGAGCAGGATGATTTCCGGGTCCATCGTCGCTGCGATGTTGTCGAGCGCGATGCGCAGGGGCATGGCCCATTGCCGCAGGACGCACACCGCCGCCTCGTTTCCCTCGGCCGCCATGTCCAAGACGTCTCGAATCGTCGTCGCCGGCAATCCGGCTTCGGCGATGTGCCGGCGCAGCGCGGTTCCGGAGCTGAAGGTTTCGACGCAGCCGCGCCTCCCGCAGGGGCAGGGTGGGCCATCGGAGGAAACGCAGATATGGCCGAGCTGCCCTGCCGTCCTATGCCCGTGATAGATGCGGCCGGCATGGGCGACGGCACCGCCAATGCCGGTTCCGATCGTCAGCATCGCGACATTCCGGTAGCCCTTGGCGCCACCGGTCTTCATCTCGGCAATCAGCGCCATACTGCAATCATTTTCGATGACGACAGGCTTTCCGAGAGCCGATTCCAGCCGCTTGACGAAGTCGAGGCCTGCGAGGTTGATAATGCCGCCGGACAGGATTTCGCGGCTGGCGACATCGACCCGCCCGGGTATGCCGACGCCGATCCCCAGGACCTCCGGTGCATCAAGCTCGCGCGCCAGCGCTATGACGCGCTCCAATACAAGCAGGGGATCAGTTGGCGTGCGTTCCGATAGCTTTGCAAGAATTTCGCCCTTCGCCGAGATGAGCGCAGCGCGAATATTCGTGCCCCCGATATCGACCCCGACGGCGGCGTCAGCCATTGGCGCGCTGCCCATGGTCAGCACCATGCGAGCCCGTGCCCTTGAAATGCGTCGCAATGACAGCCTGGATTTCACGCAGTCTTGGAACAGCAACCGACTCGAGCCGATCCTTCGTCACGGACCGGTCGAGCGAGATGCAATCCTTCCATAGCGAACGGCCGGCAATGACGCCCGAGGCACCGTTGCGCATGGCATCCTCGACCTGCGTCAGGAAGGTTGAGTGGTCGACCCCGGCGGAAAGAACCGCCCATGGCACCTCACCAGCAAGGCGGGTGACCTGCGCACAGGCTTGCGACGATCCCGGATAGGGGATCTTCAAGACTTTCGCGCCCAGATCGAGGCAGATCTTGCTGCCGCCGACGATCAGGGACGGCAAACTGGCTTTATATGCGGCTTCGGCCTCATCCTCGAATCTATAGGTCAGGAATTCGACGACGAGCAGAAGATCCTCGCGGGCGAAGTCCTCGATGCATTGCTTGAGGATCTCAATGTTATGGACATTCGCTGCATCCCGGTCGGAGCGCAGATAAACCATGATCTTGCCGCCGGTCGCGCCCAGCTGCCGTACGCGGCGTGCGGAAATGCCGGGAACGAGCTTCGAGAGACGATAGCCTTCCGGCGACGTATCCCAACCGGAGGCGTCGAGGCCGATCAGCAGCGCGGTGTCGCGCTGAAGGACGCGATCATCGACAAGAGCGGGGACGGCGCAGATTGGATCGACGAGAACGCAAGATGCCTTGCTTGCCAAGAAACGGGCGATATCGGCCTTGGTGTCCCCCAGGACCTTGTCGGAGATCGCGGCCTGTTCGGCCGGATCCTTGGCCAGAAGGCTGCGCATGCCGCCGCGCTGGTCGCAGGCAATCACCATCATGGCACCGTCGCTACCGCAAATCTGCTGGTAGCCGCGCATTTCAGCCGTCGTCAACTTCGTCATGTGATCCTTCCTCCAGCCGTTGCAAGACGGCGCACCGAAGCCATGCCTTCTCCACTCCTCGAAGAGGGCTTTGCTCTTGAAATTGAGGACTCTCATGCGCGGTATAAACGTTGCGAAACCGGCCTTTTTGAGCGATAACTCCTCAAGTGCCGCATGTGTAACACATTGCAGAAAGGAATTTCAATCTGAATTCGTCTCAATCGCAGGAGGCTGCGGCAAATCGCGCATTGCTGCATACCGTCGCCAAATTGCACTACCAGTCCGACATGTCGCAGGTGGACATCGCCAAGAAGCTTGGCCTATCCACCGCGACGGTATCGCGATTGCTGCAGCGGGCGCGGGCAGTCGGCATCGTCCGGATCGAAGTGATCGATCTGTCCCCCGCCGAAGATCTGAGTGCTGCGCTGATCGATCGGCTCAAGCTGCGCACCGCCGCGGTCATCGATACGCCGTCATCGAACGTGCTTAGCGCACTGGCCGCGCCTGTCGGTACGCTTTTGCAGCAGGCCGGCATGCGCTCCGGCTCGACACTGGGCATCGGTTGGGGGCGGGCGGTGCGCGAGGTGACAATGGCCGGGCTGCCGCAATTGCCGGGCATAGTCACCGTCGCGCTGAATGGCGGCATGCAACAAGCGGCGCCGCATTTCCAGATCAATGAATTCGTTCGGCAGGCAGCCGCACAGATGGGGGGCGTACCGCATTTTCTGCATGCGCCCTACATCTCGTCGGCGGAACTCCGGAATGCCTTTCTCGGCGACCCGACAGTGCAGCAGGTGACATCGCTTTGGGACAAGCTCGATGCCGCAATCGTCGGCGTTGGCCTCACGCACGCGGAAAACCCTTCCGAAGCGGCGCTGCCGGGAGAGAAGGCGCTGAGCCACGCAACCGGCGACGTGCTCCGCCATTACATTACCGAAGAGGGCGAGATCCTGCATTGGGATGGTGAGGAGGGAATGATTGCCGCCTCTCCGGAGCAATTGCGCAAGGTGCCGCTCTGCATCGCGGTCGCCGCCACTCCCGGTAAGGCGAGCGGTATCATCGGCGCGGCGCGGTCGGGAATGATCAATGCCCTGGTTACCGACGCCAATACCGCACAGGCCATACTCGATCGCCTGTCGTCCGGTCAGAAAGCGGAGAATCGGTCCTGATGCTTTTTGACGGCCGTTCCTTCGGCGCCTTCCTGTTCGACATGGATGGAACCCTTCTGAATTCGATCGCGGTTGCCGAACGGGTCTGGACCGCATGGGCAGAAAGGCGCGGCGTCGATGCCGTCAGCCTGCTGGCAACCGTCCACGGCCGCAAGGCGATCGAGACGATTACTGGCCTCGGCCTGTCGGGGATCGATCCCGCGGAAGAAGTCAGGGTGTTGACCCAGGCCGAAGTTGATGACGTCGAAGGCGTCGAGCCCATTGCCGGGGCACACAAGTTTCTGAAGAGCCTGCCGCCGGATCGTTGGGCGGTCGTCACCTCGGCTCCTCGGGAACTGGCCAAAGTTCGCCTCGAGGCGGCCGGACTTCCCTGGCCGAAAATTCTGATCGCCGGCGAAGATGTCCAGCATGGCAAGCCGGCACCAGATTGCTTCATGTTAGGTGCCAGGATGTTGGCCCAACCCATTGAGGAATGTCTTGTTTTTGAGGATGCATCTGCCGGAATAGAGGCAGCGGAAGCAGCAGGTGCTTCCGTATTGATCATCAGCGCGACGCATCGAACACCGCTCTTGGCGCGGCATCCGAGTGTTGAGGATTATGATCGTCTGGCTGCGACCATCGACGCAGACGGTCGCCTGCACCTATCGGCCTAGTGTCGCGCGTGCTCGTTTAGCGCCCTGACAGTTTCATGAATTCTTCGGGGTAGCGGTCCCCTTCTACCTTGAAGCTGGAAGATGCCTGGCTGATCTCTTCAATTTCACCCTCTTCGAGCCGCAGCGAGAGCGCGCCGAGATTTTCGTCCAGCCGTTCGAGTTTTCTCGTTCCCGGAATGGGGACGATCCAAGGTTTGCGTGCCAGCAGCCAGGCGAGGGCGATCTGCGCAGAGCTTGCACCCTTTCGGTCCGCGATCTCACGCAATCTGTCGACAAGCAATTGGTTGGCTCTACGCGCGTCCTCAGAAAAGCGCGGGACGCGATTGCGGAAATCCGAGCTGTCAAATTTCGTATTCTCATCGATCTTACCGGTCAGGAAACCCTTGCCCAGCGGACTGAAAGGAACAAAGCCTATCCCGAGTTCTTCGAGCAGTGGGATCACGTCTTGCTCCGGGTCGCGCGTCCACAGCGAATATTCGCTCTGCAAGGCCGAAACCGGTTGCACGGCATGGGCGCGACGGATGGAACCGACGCCGGCTTCCGAGAGACCGAAATGCCTTGCCTTTCCCTCCCGGATCAGGTCACGAACCGTGCCAGCCACATCCTCCATCGGGACATCCGGGTCGACACGATGCTGATAGAGCAGGTCTATGCAATCGACCCGCAACCGCTTGAGCATGCCTTCGACTGCACGCTTGATCTGCGCTGGGCGACTGTTGACGCCGCCCTTGTGAACTCCCGTCTCAGGATCAATGTCCCAACCGAACTTCGTCGCGATCACCACCTCGCCGCGAAACGGCTCGAGAGCCTCCCCGACGACTTCCTCGTTTCGGAACGGCCCATAGGCCTCGGCCGTGTCGAAGAAAGTCACGCCGCGTTCGGCCGCGCCGCGGATCAAGGAAATCATGGCGCCGCGGTCAGCCGCTTCGCCATATCCCATGCACCCGAGGCCAAGTGCCGATACTTCCAGACCTGCTTTGCCGAGAAGCCGCTTTTCCATCCTCATCTCCTAGCTCGCGACCATGATCGCGATCGTGGCCGCGCGCGATCCTCTGCCGATCATCGACGACAGATACGGACTCCCGGCATATTTCGCACGATATGCCGCATCGATCCTGTCGTTGACGTGTGCTTCTTCCGCCACGGGTTCGAACAGGACATCCCTGGTCATGCCGCCCGCCTGAATGCGCCCGGCTTTTTGTCGGATCGCCGCCTGATACCAGCTTGAGCCCGTGCCGTTGTAAGCGCGAGCATAGAGAATGCCGTCGACCACGACCGACCATATCCAGGTCGGCGTGCCATGGGTTACACCGTCGTCACGCAAGGGTGAAATATGCAGGTCATCGGTTTCGGCGATGCGCAGGAGTTCCTCGCTATGCCACGCCATGTGCGTCATCCTTTCCGCCAGCTCCTTACCGAAACGGATTATAACCGGGCGCCTTGTAAATCGTCTCCGGCCTGCCTTGAATATCGGGAACGTAGACACTCTCGGCCCAATCGGCCATCGGCACATCCTCGATCGCGACGGAAACCGAGTCTTCGTCGAGACCAAGCGTTTCCATGACGGCCTTGGTCAGGTTTTTCGCTAAGGCCTGCTTCTGTGCTTCGGTCCTACCGGCGGCCATCTTCAAAATGACATGGGGCATTACTCTACTCCTATATTGATAAGCGATTGCCGGTGGCGGCAATGCGATAGACCGCATCGGCGCAAGACGAGACTACCTGCCTGGCCTTCAGGACCTGCGAAAGGAATGTAGGAAGATCCGTTTTCGAGATTAGCACCCGAATGCTACAAGCACTTATGACGTGTGCTCATGAATTGGCGAAGCGACAGCCATAGACAGCCTGCCGAGACCCGACAGGCTATCGAAGGCGCAAGGGATGCTTCTCATGCCGCACGCGGCAACAGAGATTTCAGGTTCGCATCGGTCAATGCTTCGATTGGCGGCGTAACCCGCCTGGCGATCAGCAACTCACTCAGCTTTATATCTTTCGCGATCTTGTTGCCGGGACCGACACCGCTTGCCGCGACGAGCCGTCGGTCGTCGTCGAGGTGAAACAGGATAAAAGCGCCGTCGCCAAGATCTCGCCGAACGACGAGACACCCTTCATCGACAAGACCGGCGATCTGCAGGGTATGATCGAACTGATCGGACCAGAAATAGGGAACGGCCTGATAGCTCTGCGCCGCGCCCGACAGATTTGCCGCAGCGAGAATGCCCTGATCCTGCGCGTTGCGCCAGGCTTCGAGGCGCAGCCGGCGGCCGCCGTAAAGAGGATGGGGAAAGGAGCAGCAGTCGCCGGCGGCATAGATATCAGTAACCGACGTCTCCAGGCACTCATTGACGGCTATGCCGTTATCGATGGCAATACCGGCCTGAGCGGCAAGCTCGGTGCGCGGCTGCGCGCCGATCCCGACAACAAGCACATCCGCCGACATCTCATCTCCATCGGAGAGAGAAATATCGACGCGCCATTCATTCGCTTCTATCCCGAGGACCGTTACGCCGCATTTCACGGTGACCCCATTGCGCTGATGCAGCGCCGTGATCGCTTCGGCGATCGGCTCCGGTACGCCACGCTTGAGAATACGCTCCTGGAATTCGATGACCGTGACCTTGGCTCCGCGGCTGCGGGCCGATGCGGCGACCTCCAGGCCGATGAAACCGCCACCGAGCACGCCCACATGCATATCCGCTCGGATGAGCGTCCTCGATCGTCCTTAGATAAAGTATCCTGCTGCTGGCGGGTGCGTTCGGCAATCGTCTCGGCGTCGCACCGGTCGTCAGCAGCAATTTGTCGTAGGGCATCGCCCGGCCATCCGAGAGCATGAGCTGCTTTCCGGAAGCATCGATAGCATCAGCAGATGCGCCGCAGATATGCTGAATGGCATACTTGGCCAGCACGCTATCGCTGAGGACGGCGGGCAGTTTGGGCTCTGTTACATCGAGCAAAATCTGCTTGGAAAGGGGAGGCCGCTCATAGGGGAGATGGACCTCGTCGCCGATCAGGGTGATTGCGTGCCGGTAGCCGTTTTCCCTTAGGCTCAAAGCGGCGCGCGCGCCGCATTCGCCGGCACCGACGATGATGACGCCCGCATTGCCGCTCATGCTCCTATCCCGATCATGACGCGATCGCCTTCTACTCTGACCGGATAGGTTCTCAGATTGATGCAGACCGGCGCGCCGCGCGCTTCGCCAGTCTTGTAGCTGAAACGGCCATTGTGCTTCGGACACTCGATCGTGTCGCCCATGACGAGACCGTCCGCCAGGTGGATCTTCTCGTGGGTGCAAAGTCCTCGTCGTCAGGGCTGCGATAGATCGCAAAGGTTTTTCCGGCGTGATCAAAGCGGACGACATCCTCCTGATCGATTTCGTCGGCAGCGCATGCATCAACCCAAGTCGTCATTTCTTCCTCCTCATTCCAATCATTGCAAGGCGCGAAGCCATCATCGGATGTCGGGAGCAAGTTGGCGTTGCGCCTTGATCGCGCTTCGTTTTCCGCTCCCGACTGGTTTGAAGCATGCGCGAGATAGGCCTTCACTTTCCACGCCGATTATGATCATTTTTCATCAGGGAGGAGCCCAATGAAAAAGACTCGCCTGGTGGATATTGCGGCGGCCGCAGGTGTCGGCATCGCGACGGTCGAGCGCGTTCTCAACGAACGCGGCAGCGTAAAGCCGCGGACGGCCGAGAAGGTGGTGCTGGCCGCCAAGCAACTCGGTTACAAGGGCATCATCCCGAGGCTCTATCGCGGCACGATCCGTATCGAGGTGATCCTGGTTCGACCGGAGTCGCCGTTCTTCAGCCGGCTCAACCACGCCTTCGAGCGGATTGCCGCCTCATTGGACAGCTCTATTACAATCCATCGCACTTTCGTCGAGGAGAGCGATCCCGAGAAATTTGCCGCGCATGTGGCCAATAGCAACATTCGCCGCCATGGCCTGATCGTCGCGGCCATCGACCATCCCGCAATTCGGGAGAGCTTGCGAGAGGCGCGTGCCGCCGGTGTTGAGGTCGTCCAGATCGTCTCCTACCTGACCGGCCGGGATGACGTCTTCGTCGGCATCGACAATTATGCCGCCGGCCGGACCGCCGGCTTCTACATGTCACGCATGCTCCGGCACGCAAAGGGAAGCGTCGTCGCCATCTGTCATAGCTGGGCCTACCAGATCCACAGGGAGCGCATTCGTGGTTTCTCCGATTATCTCAATTCTCAGCACAGCTCCGCGCTGCAGTTTTCGGAGGTCGTATTCGGCTGGGATGACGATGTGAAATCCGCCGAGATGATGACGCAGGCGCTGCGTCGCTGTCCGGATATCGTTGGCGTCTACAACGCCGGCGGCGCCAATCTCGGTGTGGGCTCAGCGCTTCGGCGCCTTCAGCAACAGGAGGAAAGCGATTGCGTCTGGATAGCGCACGAACTCAACGACGAAACACGCAGGTTCATCGCATCCGGGTTGATGACGCTCGTTCTCGATCAGGCACCTGAAACCCAGGCAAGGCGCGCACTGGATACGATATTATCGCGAATGGGGATTATCGATGTGCCTGTTAGCCAGGAGCCGGTTCCGTTCCTGACCTATACTGCCGAGAATATTGGTCCGGCGTCCAGTCACCAGTAAGCGACAAAGCCGGAGCCTGCGGAAGGAGGGCCGCAGGCTCCGGCATTTCCCGCCATCAACGGCCGGTTGGGACCGGCGGCGGGGGGAGAACCTAAAAGCGCATATGGAGCATCCAACGCCTTTGGCAAGCCGTGGAATTCAACGGGTTTGTCGGAAAAATTCCACCGGCCTACATGGGCTCTAGCCCGGCGTGCCGGAGCGGCGAGCCTGCTTCTCCGCATACTTCTTTGCGCGCTCCATGAACCGCTTGTTCATGCGATCCTCCGCCTCCTTCGAACCATCATGAAAAGTGCCGAACCACTGGTCGAGTGGGATAACGCCGTCGGCATAATTGCATTCGAAGAACTTGTGATGGAGGTAGTGGTCATAGGCATGGGTATCGATCCCGGCCTCTTCGCCGATGACGATCTTGTCGAAGCCGGCGTGGCCCGGCGCGGGTGCCAGCGCGGTATGGGTCAGATGGAACAGCGCATGGATTGGATTGGACGGTACGATCCAGTGAATGAGAACGCCTGAGAAATACAAGAGATGCTCGACCGGGTGCATGGCGAGGCCTGACCACGGGCCGGGATTGACGTTGTTGTGATGCAGCTTGTGGACCGTATGATAGAGCGGTGGCCAGTGGATCAGCCGATGCACGAGGTAGAAGTGCAGATCGCGGAAGGCCGGGATCAGCAGCATGATGATCGCGCAATAGATCGGGTGTTTGGCGAAATCGACATAGGGAATGATGCCGTTTGCAAAAGCCCAGAGCGTCATCACCTCAAAAGCCGTCCAGAAGGGTACGGCGCTCGCAAAGGTCCAGATCACGTTGTCGACGGTCTGGTTGCTGAAGAGGAAGGCGGAATTATCCTTCGACGGCCACTTGCTGTTGTATTTGAAGCTCGTGCCCTGCTTCTTCTGCATATAGAGACGCAGGTGAAAGGCGCCGAAAAACAGGAAGACCAGCGCGGCGTTGCGCAAGAGAAGATAGGCGATCCAGCCCGGCGCCAACGTCTTCATCGTCTCCATCGACGGCGTTGCATAGAGCCACAGCAGCGTCGCGACGACGGCATAGACGACATTCCAGGGCATCAGGTAACCCGGATAGCCGAAGAACCATTTCAGGAATGCGATCGGTTTGGCCGGCCAGATGAAGACAGGCGGATATTGCAGAAGCTTTTTAGGTTTCCAGTCGCCGCGCTTGTCGCGCGTGCCGTAGAGCGTGTCGTCCATGATGGGCCTCCCGGTGAATGAAACGATGCGGTCAGTGTCAGCGACGCCGGCTCGAAACGACAGCATTGATTTGATGAAATTTGCTCACGGCGGCGGAAGTTCGCTGGCGGGTAACTCAGGGCGGGAAGGGGAGGCCGGTAGCCTCTCCTTCCCATGCGCCGGCAGTCGCGCTCATCGTTGCCGATACCGGTCCTCTCAGTTTAAGCTTTCGAACTGGACCATGTTGTCCTTCGTCACCAGCTTGAAGGGTATCCAGACTTCCCGGTCGATCTGCTCGCCTTTGGCGGCCTTGATTGCGGTATCGACAGCGCCGCGCCCCTGTGCCTTGGCGTCCTGGAAGACGGTGACCTTGAGATCGCCCGATTTCATCGCCTGCAGCGCATCCGGCGTCGCATCGATGCCCGCAACGATCGTCTTGTCAGTCGAGCCGCCGGAATTCTTGATCGCGGAGATCGCACCGAGCGCCATCTCGTCATTGTTGGCGATGACGGCATCGAAGGATAGGCCCGAGGTCAGCCAATTGGAAACGAGATCGGCACCGTCCACGCGGCTCCAGTTGCCGACCTGCTCGCGTACCACCTTGATGCCCCTGCAGTCTCCTGTCTTCAGCACATCATGCACGTCCTGCGTCCGCTGGCGTGCCGCCTGGCTGCTGAGGTCGCCGACCATGATGACGATATCGCCCTTGCCGCCGAGCATGCGACAGACTTCTTTCGTCTGCAGCGTGCCGGATTCGGTTTCGTTCGAACCGACGAAGGCCTGCTTCTTGCCGAGCGTGGAGAGATCGGTCGGCTGGATGTTGACGTAGATCAGCGGAATGCCAGCTTCCTCGGCAATCTTGCTGATTGCCGGCGTGCCGTCCGAATCCACGGGGTCGACGATGATGGCGGAGACGCCACCGGCGGCGAAATTTCGGACTTGGTCAAGCTGCTTGTTGACGTCGTTTGCGGCATCCACCACCTGCAGATCGAGCCCCTTGGTCTTGGCGTAGTCCTGCATGCCGTTGGCGATCAGGGTTTGGAAATTGGTCGTCAGGTAACCCATCGAAACGCCGATCCGATCGGCGGCATGGGCCTGCGACGACAGCACGAGCGCGAGCGCGCTTGCACTCAAAAACTTCAGCATGTTCTCCTCCCAGGAAACAGCGGCCCACCCGGCCGCCTGGAAAGAGTTACCGATGGAGCCGACCGGCGTCCGGGAGTATTTTGATGAAAAACCATCATGCCGGCGGGCCGCGATCGAGCGAATACATCCGCTTTGCAATGAAACGCGCCGATGATCAAAAGCCATCACCGGGTCCGCTGGCAAAGACTTCGAATTCATGATCTGAGCAGCCTACAGGTAGGGGAGGAACGATGCAGAACTTGCTCATATTCCAGTCGCTCTGGTCCATGGAGCGGCGCAGTGCTCGTCATCCGGAGCTTTCTCTGGAAGAAAATATCGAAAAGATCGCCGCCAACGGCTTCGATGGCATCAGTACCCATTGGTATGACAGCAATGTCGTTGCGCGCATCGCGGGCCTGCTCAAGCAGCATGGCTTGCAAGCGGAGGGGCAATGCTTCCCTAAGACGGTCGACGATCTGAAGCCGGCACTGGAGGTCGCCGCGGAATTCAATGTCCATCACATCTGTCTGCAGCCCGACGTGCGGCTGCGACGGTTGGAGGACTGCATCCCCCTGCTGGAAGGCTGGCAGCGGCTGGCGGAGGAGGCCGGCATCGATGTCTGGATCGAGACGCATCGCGACCGGATGACGACGGATCTGTTTTTCACGCTCGACCTGCTCGATCGGCTACCGGAGTTGCGGCTGCTCGGCGACGAAAACCATGCGCTCATTCATCGGATACTGGACAGCTCATGGGCTTTCCACGGCCGCGTTGCCTCCCGCGAGCAAGTCCAGATCGAGATTTCCTTCCCGCATCACAGACCCTGGGTCGATCTTTTCCTCGACTGGTGGGACTATGGCTTCAGAAGCTGGCGCAGGCGTGCGGCCAAGGACGCGACGCTTGCCTTCACCTGCGAATTGGGGCCGAAACCCTATGCGATTACCGGAAGGGACGGTGAGGACAGCACTGACCGCTGGGAGGAATCCCTGCAGATGCGCCAGGAAATACGCGATTTGTGGGCCAAGATATCAAGCTAACAAATCAAACGAGATATCGGTGATAGACTATTGATTTTGGAGGAATTTCTATGGACGTAAGAGCAGCAGTCGCGGTTCAGGCTGGCAAGCCGCTTGAGGTGATGACGGTTCAGCTTG
>Ga0066256_1003180_pt1 | contig 16277 bp, 13 predicted proteins | sample ThiBio_1000_biof_FD_87107 | JGI IMG/M metagenome (GOLD analysis project Ga0066256, IMG submission 87107) | Wastewater bioreactor microbial communities from Cape Town, South Africa - Thiocy_expt_1000_biof (version 2) | ecosystem: Engineered > Bioreactor > Thiocyanate-remediating >...
GCCCCGATCGTCAGGGATCGGGTGGCGGAGCTCGTCGTGCGGCGGGTGCTCGACATGGTGAAGGCCGGCGTCCTGAAGCGGGGGGACGCGCTGCCGCCCGAGCGGGACCTCGCGGTGACGCTCAACGTGTCGCGCCCCTCGGTGCGCGAGGCGATGCGCGGCCTGACCGTGCTCGGCGTGGTGCGCACCCGGCAGGGCGGGGGCGCCTATATCAGCGATCTCAGCCCGGATTCGCTGCTCGGGCCTATCCAGTTCTATCTCTCGCTCGACCAGACCAACATCGCCGAACTCTACGACGTGCGCATGCTGATCGAGGCCGACGTCGCGCGCCGCGCCGCCGTCAACATCACCGCGGAGGCGCTGGCGAAGCTGGAGGAGAGCCTTGCCAAGCAGCAGGACACGGTGAGCGACCCCATCGCCTTCCGCAATGCCGACTTCGCCTTCCACGAGCTGATCTGGATCGCCGCCGGCAATGCCGTCCTCAAGCGCATCGGCGAGAGCCTCAACGTGCTCGGCCTCGAATTCCGCAAGCGTGCCTCGGAAACCCCCGGCGTGCTCGAGCAGTCGCTGCGCGACCACAGGGCGCTGCTCGACGCGCTGAAGGCGTACGACCCGGAAGCGGCGGCGCGGGCGGCGGAGGCGCATATGCGCAACGTCTATCGATCGACCATCAAGCAAGGCATCAAACCGGAGGAAGAATGATGGCAGGGCGGATCGGAATCGTCGGCATCGGCTGGTGGGCCACCATCAACCACATTCCCGCCCTCAAGGCGCATCCCGACGCGGACCTCGTCGCCATCTGCGATCTCGATGCCGAAAGGGTGGAGAGCGTCGGCGCGCAGTTCGCCATTGCCGGGCGCTATACCGATCTCGGCGCCATGCTGGCCGCCGAGCGGCTCGACGGCCTGATCGTCTCCACGCCGCATGTCGCACACACCGCGCCGACGCTGGCGGGCCTTGCGGCCGGCGCCCATGTCCTCGTCGAAAAGCCGATGGCGACGACGGCGGCCGACGGCCGGGCGATCGCGCAAGCCGCCGCAAGGGCCGGGCGCGAGGTGATGGTGCCGACCGCCATGAGCTTCACCCGCTTCACGCAGAAGGCCGCGCAGGCCGTGCGGCAGGGCCGCATCGGCAGCGTGCGCCATGCCGTCTGCCAGATGGGCTCGGCGCTGGACGACCTCTTCGCCGGTGCCCCGATGGCCGAGACGAAGGACCACGCCATCCGCCCGCCCGCCTCCACCTGGGCCGATCCGGCGCGGGCGGGCGGCTACGGCTGGGGGCAACTGTCCCATGCGCTCGGCTGGCTGGTGCATGTCGCCGACATCCGCTTTGCCAGCCTTTACTGCCTCGACGGCAAGTCGCCTGCGGGCGTGGACTACTACGACGCGGCGGTCGGCCGCACGACGGAGGGCGCGACCGTTTCGCTCTCGGGCGCCTCGACGGTTCCCAAGCAGCGGGGCCTGCATTTCGATATCCGCATCTACGGCACCGAGGGCATGATCTTCTTTGCCAGCGAGAGCGGCCGGGGCCGGCTCGAAATCTCCCGTTTCGACGGAGACGAGGACAGCGCTACCTTCGCGCCGGGCGAGGCGGATTATGACGGCGCCCTGCCGGTCCAGCGCTTCGCCGAGCTTTGCGCCGGCCGCGCCGTGGAGAACCCGGCCGATGCCGAGGGCGGCGCGCGGGTGACGGGGGCGCTCGACGCCATGTATCGCTCCGCCGCTTCCGGCCGGGCCGAAACGGTGGGAGGCTGACATGCGGCTTTCCGTCACCTCCTGGTCCTTTCCGGCCTGCACGCTCGAAGAGGTCGCCGGCATCGCGCGGGCCATCGGCCTTCCGGCGATCGATGTCGGCCTCTTCTATCGCTCCGCGCTCGACAAGCGGGCGATCCTTCACGAGCCCGACAGCGTCGTGGCGCGCCTCAAGGGCCTCGGCCTGCCGGTCGCGAACTACTACCACCTGTTCGGCGAAGGCCTGGAGGACCGCAATCTCGCGCTGCCCGGCACGCTGGAGGCGAACCTGAAGGATATGGAACGCGTCCTCGCCTTCGCCGACAAGGGCGGGATCGAGACGGTCTTCATCCTGCCGGGTATCGTCAATCCCGGCCAGAGCCGCGAGGCGGCAGCAAGGGTCAGCATCGAGAGCCTCAAGGCGATGCAGGCGCTGGCGGAGGGCTACGATGCCAGGCTCTGCATCGAGCCGCATGTCCACAGCCTTGCTGAAAGCCCGGCGCTCGTTCGCCGGCTGGTGGACGAGACGGGCGTCGGCCTTGCCCTCGACTACGCGCATTTCGCCTGCCTCGGCTACCGGCAGGAGGAGATCGACCCTCTGGCGCCGCACGCCGTGCATGTGCACCTGCGCCAGGCCCGCATGGGCGTGCTGCAGGCGAAGCTCGCCGAGGGCACGCTGAATTTCCCCGCGATGTTCGGAACGCTGCGGGATGCCGGCTATGGCGGCGCGCTCGCCATCGAATATGTGCATCAGGATTACATGAACACGCTCAACGAGGACGTGCTGACCGAAACCATCGCGATGCGCGATTGTTTCCGCAACTGGCAGAGGGAGGCCTGACATGGCGGGTTATGCATGGGTGCTGGAGGTTCGCCCCGGCTACGAGGAGGAATACAGGAAGCGCCACGACGAGATCTGGCCGGAGATGATCGAGGCCCTGCGCGCCGCGGGCATCAGGAACTACAACATCTTCCGCCACGGGCTGACGCTGTTCGGCTATTTCGAGACGGACAACCTGGAGGCGACGAAGGCGAAGCTCGCCAAGGACCCCGTCGACAGGCGCTGGGGCGAATGGATGGCGCCGATCATGAAGATCGAGATCGACCCCACGACGAACTATCCCTACCTGCTGCCGAAGCAGTTCTTCATGGCGTAAAGCATTTCCGCTTTTCTTCGAATCGCGAAAACGCTCTACCCTTTTGTTTCTACGCAATTCCGGACGCAAAACCGCTGCGCACTTTTGCTGGAATTGCTCTAGCGGCAGCGGCTACCGCCCCTCGGGCGGGGCCACCACGGTATGCTCCTCGACGAAGCAGGATTGCGCTTCGCCGAGGAATTTCTTGCGGTCTTCGGCAAGGCGGGCGGCATGGGGTTCGCTCGCGAAGGCGCGCTCAGCGGCCTCGACGCTCGCGAACCAGACTTCCCCGACACCGTCCCAGGCCGCCGCCTCCGGCATCCAGTCCTGCACCTTGCCGAAGCGCAGGCCGAGCACGCCCGGCAGGTCCCTGACGATCTCGGCATGCGGCCCCGTCCAGTGGGCGAAGAACTCTTCCCGGCTCATGCCGTCCCTGCGGCGAACGAGGCTGATGCGCTTGATCATGTGTCGGCGTGTCTCCCGGTTTGGGTTTTGCGCGGCACGATAACCACCCGCCCGGCCTGCGGCAACCGCGCGACGTTAAACGGGAGTCGCCCCGGCCTCCAGGGCCTTGCGCCGGTCGGCATAGACGCGCGCGAGCCAGGCGCAGACCATGAGCTGGATCTGGTGGAACAGCATGAGCGGCAGGACGATGGCGCCGATCGACTGGCCGGCGAAGATGACGCTCGCCATCGGCACGCCGCTGGCAAGGCTCTTCTTCGAGCCGCAGAAGACGGCGGTGATGCTGTCCTCGCGATTGAAGCCGAAGAGCTTCGCGCCGAGGCTGGTGAGCACGAGCACCGCGCCAAGCAGCAGGCCGTCGAGGAGGATGAGGAGGGCAAGGTCCCCGGCCGCGAGCCTGTGCCAGATGCCTTCGGTGACGGCTTCGGAGAAGGCGAGGTAGACGACCATCAGGATCGAGCCGCGGTCGAAGGGTGTCAGCAGCGTCTTCTTCGAGCGGATCCAGTTGCCGATGAAGGGCTGGAGAAGCTGGCCGGCGACGAAGGGCAGGAAGAGCTGCAGCATGATCTTCCAGATCATGTCGAAGGACACGCCGACATGCCCGCCGGCCGAAAAGAGCAGCGCGACGAGGGCGGGCGTCAGGAAGATGCCGAGAATGTTGGAGGTCGAGGCGGCGCAGATCGCGGCCGGCACGTTGCCGCCGGCAATCGAGGTGAAGGCGATGGAGGACTGCACCGTCGAGGGCAAGACGCACAGGAACAGCAGGCCGAGATAGAGCGGCCCGTCGATCAGCCAGGGCGAGAAGAGGCCGAGACCGAGGCCGAGCAGCGGGAAGACGGCGAAGGTCATGGCGAGGATGAAGAGCTGGAGGCGCCAGTGGAGGAAGCCCGCCACCACGACATCGGTGGAAAGGCGCGCGCCGTGCAGGAAGAAGAGGAGGGCGATCGCCACATTGGTGGCGACGGAGAACCATTCCGCCGGCTCGCCGGAGATCGGCAGCAGCGAGGCGAGGAGGACGGCGCCGATCAGGAGCCAGGTGAACGTATCGGGAAGGAGGCGCTTCATGATCCTGCAGGCAACGGTTGGGTCTCGACAGGTGCGCCAGTTTAGCTATCCTGTTTCGCGATGCAAACGATAACGCTTATCGAGGTTTGCGATATGCTCGATCTCGTCCAGCTCCGCAGTTTCGTCATGGTGGCGCAGACGCGGAGCTTCACGCTCTCCGCCGAGCGGCTGGGGCTCGGCCAGTCGACGGTCAGCCAGCATCTCCAGCGGCTGGAGCGCGGGCTCGGCCGGCGGCTCATCGACCGCGACACCCATGCGGTGCGGCTGACCGCGGACGGCGAGGCGCTGCTTCCCCATGCCCGCCAGCTTCTGGCGCTCGAGCGGCAGGCGGCGGGGCAGTTCGCGAAGGAGGCGCCGCGCGGCCCGTTCCGCCTCGGGGTCTCGGAGGACCTGGTGAGCGGGCAGTTGCCCGGCCTGCTGGAGGATTTCATCGCCGACTATCCCTCTGTCGACCTCCAGCTTTCCGTCGCGCTTTCCAAGACGCTCGCCGAGATGCAGGACCGCGGCGAGCTCGACCTCGTCATGGCCAAGCGCCGGATCGGCGAGCGGCGCGGCGATGCGATCCTGCGCGAGCCGCTCGTCTGGCTGGCGAGCGATCCGGAGGCGATGCTGGCCAAGCCGGCGCTGCCGCTCATCGTCTTCCCGCCGCCGAGCCTGACGCGCGTCCTGCTGATGGAGGCGCTGGAGCGCAGCGGAACTGCTTGGCGCATCGTCTGCTCGTGCCAGAGCCTCAGCGGGCTGACGGCCGCCGCGCGCGCCGGCATGGGCGTCCTCGTCCAGCCGCGCAGCCTTGCGCCCGCCGGCCTCAGCGAGATCGCGCCGCCGCTGCTGCCGCCGCTCGACGATGTGGAATTCGTGCTCGTGACGTCGCGCTCGGCCGACCATGCCACCGTCTCGGCCTTCTCCCGCAAGGTGCGGGAGCGCTTCGGCAAGGGCTTTGCCGGTGTCGGGGCGGCCGAGGGCGCGCGGACCGGAGGCGGCCAGCCGCCGCGCGAATTTCCCTAGAGCATTTCCGGTGATCCCGCTTCACCGGAAATGCACCCATCTTCCTGTTTTTACCGCATTATCCGGCGCCGGAGCGATACCGCACCGGCTGGAAATGCCTAGCCGATCTTCTCGACGATCGGCGGGACCTTGACGACGGTGAGTTCGGTGGACCCGGAATCGATGATGGCGAACACCGCCTCCAGCATCTTCGGCACGTCCTGCCGCACCATCTCGATATGGTCGCCCAGCATGGCGACGAAGGGGTCCCAGTCGAAGCAGCCGAGATGCGGCACGCCGTCGGCATAGCGGCCGGAATGGCGGATCCAGCGCATGACGCCTTCCAGCGAGATCGTCGAGTTGACGAACATGCCGCGCGGCAGGGTGCTGCGGCTCTCGGCCAGTTGCCGCATGGCGTTCTCCGCCTTTTCGGGCGCGTAGCCGCAGGTCATGACGAGCGCCTCGTCGACCGCAACGCCCGCCTGGGTATGAGCGTCGCGGAACCCGCGCACGCGTTCCATCGTGTTGTGGTCGGAGCCGCGCCCGCCGATGAAGAGGAGAGGGGCCTTCTCGCCGTATTCCCGCTCGCAATTGGCGAGCACGCGGCGCGTCAGTTCCAGCGCGCCGCCGTAATTGTCCGAGATGACCGAGGGCGCGCGGGCGCCGGGAAGGTCGAGATTGACGGTGCGCACGCCGGATGCGGCGCACAGGTCGACGATGCGGTCCGGGTCGGTCGCGCCCGTCGCGATCAGGCAGTCGACCTGGTAGGAGAGCATGGCGCGCGCCGCCTCCACCTCCAGCGCCGGGTCGCGCCGCGTGCAGGTGACGATGGGAAAGAGGCCGCGCTCGCGCGCCAGCGCCTCGAACTGCTCGACGATCGAGCCGAAATAGCGGTTGTCGTATTTCGGCACGATCATGCTGATGATCTTCGAGCGCTCGCGGCGCAGCACGCTCGCCTGCATGTTGAGCGCGTAGCCCTGCTCCTCGGCGATCCTGGTGATCTTCTCGGCGAGCTTGGCGCTGATGCGCCGCTTCTTCCAGTTGCCGTTGAGGACGGCGCTGACGGCGCTCGCCGAGGTGCCCGCCAGCTCCGCCAGATCGTAGATGGTCGTCCTTTTCGTGGGGCTTGTCCGGTTCACATTTCATCTCCGTTTCGAAAGCCACCTTGACACCAATGCGGTTTGGTGGCAATTCTTGCTTCATCGATTGAGCAAGGCTGCTCCATCGATGAAGTTGCCTGAACAGCAAGGCTGACCCAAGGGAGGAGTCAGACGGAGAACCGACGAACCGTACGCTGCGGCTGGCGCCGCCGCGCACGATGACCCGTGCGTTTTGCGCGCGGGAGGCGTCGGCCCGTATCGCCCTGGGCGCCTGAGGTCGCCGGCGAACATGACTTGCGAAAATCAACCGTGGAGGAACCCAATGAAGACGCTCACCCATCTGCTCGCATCGACCGGCCTCGTCCTGTCGCTCGGCAGCGCCGCCCTTGCCCAGGAAAACGCGACCGTCGCCTTCCTGATGCCCGACCAGGCCTCGACCCGCTACGAGCAGCATGACTATCCGGGCTTCAAGGCCGAGATGGAAAAGCGCTGCGCGAGCTGCACGGTGATCTACCAGAACGCCAATGCGGACGTCGCGCTCCAGCAGCAGCAGTTCACCTCGGTCATCGCCCAGGGCGCCAGGGTCATCGTGCTCGACCCGGTCGATTCCGCCGCGGCCGCTGCCCTCGTCGAGATCGCCCAGTCGCAGGACGTCAAGGTCATCGCCTATGACCGCCCGATCCCGGACAAGCCGGCCGACTACTACGTCTCCTTCGACAACCAGGGCATCGGCAAGGCCATCGCCCAGTCGCTCGTCGACCACCTGAAGGCCAAGGGCGTTCCCGATGGCGCCGGCGTGCTGGAGATCAACGGCTCGCCGACCGACGCGGCCGCAGGCCTCATCCGCGACGGCATCCACGAGGCGCTCGAAGCCTCGCCGTACAAGACGCTCGCCGAATTCGACACGCCGGACTGGGCGCCGCCGAAGGCACAGGAATGGGCGGCCGGCCAGATCACCCGCTTCGGCGACGAGATCAAGGGCATCGTGGCGGCCAACGACGGCACGGGCGGCGGCGCCATTGCCGCGCTGAAGGCGGCCGGCGTCAAGGAAATGCCGCCGGTCACCGGCAACGACGCGACCATCGCCGCGCTCCAGCTCATCATCTCGGGCGACCAGTACAACACGATCTCCAAGCCTTCGGACATCGTCGCCGCCGCTGCCGCCAACGTCGCGGTGAAGCTCCTCAAGGGCGAGACGCCGGAAGCCACCCACACGCTCTACGAAACGCCTTCGCAGCTTTTCGTCCCGGCGGTGGTGACGGCCGAGAACATCAAGGCGGAGATCTTCGACAAGGGCATCAACAAGCCCGAGGAAGTCTGCACCGGCGAATATGCCGAGGGCTGCCGCAAACTCGGCATCATGCAGTAAGATCGCGCATCGTGCCCGGCCGCGCCCCCGCGCGGCCGGGCATCCCGATCAGCCAGGAGGTCCAGGGGCCATGACAGCCACGCAAGAAAGTGCTCCCGCCAAGGGAGAGCCGGTGCTGCGCCTTCGCGGCGTATCCAAGAATTTCGGCGCCGTATCCGCATTGACCGACATCGAGCTCGACGTGCAGGCCGGCGAAGTCGTCGCGCTCGTCGGTGACAACGGTGCCGGCAAGTCGACGCTGGTCAAGGTGCTGGCCGGCGTGCATCAGCCCTCGTCGGGCACGATCGAGTTCTGCGGCCGCCAGGTGACGCTCGACAGTCCCGCCAAGGCGCTGGACCTCGGCATCGCCACCGTCTTCCAGGACCTCGCGCTCTGCGAGAACCTCGACGTGGTCGCCAATCTCTTCCTCGGCCATGAAATGTCGCCCTTCGCGCTCGACGAAGTGGCGATGGAGGTGCGCGCCTGGACGCTGCTGCGCGAGCTTGCCGCGCGCATCCCGTCCGTCCGCGAGCCCATCGCCTCGCTTTCCGGCGGCCAGCGGCAGACCGTCGCCATCGCCCGCTCGCTGCTGCTCAATCCCAAGCTCATCATGCTGGACGAGCCGACCGCCGCGCTCGGCGTCGCGCAGACGGCCGAGGTGCTGAACCTTATCGAGCGCGTGCGCGACCGCGGCCTCGGCGTCATCATCATCAGCCACAACATGGAGGACGTGCGCGCCGTCGCCGACCGCATCGTCGTGCTGCGCCTCGGCCGCAACAACGGCATCTTCACGCCCGACTCGTCCAGCCAGGAGCTCGTCTCCGCCATCACGGGCGCCACGGACAATTCCGTCTCGCGCCGTGCCGACCGCAAGTCCGGTCACGTCCAGGAAAACCACGGGGGCGCCGCATGAGCCAGAACCCTTCCAACACCGCCCAGCCGACGCTCGACCGCAGCGACGAGCGGGTGCGCCACGACGACAGCTTTTCCGCCATGATGCGCGGCTTCATCGACCGCGTGCGCTCCGGCGACCTCGGCATGCTGCCGGTCGCCGTCGGCCTCGTCGTCATTTCCGCGGTGTTCTCCGCGCTCAACCCGATCTTCCTTGCGCCGAACAACCTGGTGAACCTGCTGTTCGACTGCGCCACGGTCGGTGTCATCTCGCTCGGCATCGTCTGCGTGCTGGTGCTCGGCGAGATCGACCTTTCGGTCGGCTCGATGAGCGGCCTCGCCTCGGCCATGGTCGGCGTGCTCTGGGTCAACCAGGGCTGGCCCATCGTCGGCGCCATCCTTGCCGCGCTCGTCGTCGGCGCGGGCGTCGGCCTCCTCTATGCCACGCTCTACAATCGCCTGGGCATGCCGAGCTTCGTCGCCACGCTCGCCGGCCTGCTCGCGCTGCTCGGCATGCAGCTCTACATCCTCGGCCCGACCGGCTCGATCAACCTGCCCTATGCCTCCTCGCTGGTGCGCTTCGGCCAGATCCTCATCATGCCCGACTGGCTGTCCTACACGCTGGCGCTCGCGCCCGGCCTCGCCATGATCGGCCGGGGCCTGCGGACCCGCAGCCAGCGGCTCGCGGTGAACCTCTCCGCCCAGCCGATGCGCGCCCTGATCCTCAAGGCCGTCGTGCTGACGGTCGTGCTGGAAGCGGCCGTCTTCTACCTCAATCTCGGCCGCGGCATTCCGTGGATGTTCGCCCTCTTCGTCGCGCTCGCGGTGATCCTCAACTACGCGCTGACGCGGACCAAGTGGGGCCGCTCCATGTTCGCCGTCGGCGGCAACAAGGAAGCCGCGCGCCGCTCGGGCATCAATGTGCGCCGCATCTACATGAGCGCCTTCATGCTCTGCTCGACGCTGGCGGCGCTCGGCGGCATCCTCTCGGCCTCGCGCCTTGCCTCCTCCAGCCAGCAGGCTGGCACCGGCGACGTCAACCTCAACGCGATCGCGGCGGCCGTCATCGGCGGCACAAGCCTCTTCGGCGGACGCGGCAGCGCCTATTCGGCCCTGCTCGGGATCATCGTCATCCAGGCGATCTCGAACGGCCTGACGCTGCTCAATCTCTCGTCCTCGCTGCGCTACATGATTACCGGCGGCGTCCTTGCCATCGCCGTCATCGTCGACTCGCTCGCCCGTCGCTCCCGCGTCACCCACGGCCGCGCGTAACATCATCGCAATGGAGTTTTTGAAATGGCTGACCTCATGAAGGGCAAGATCGCCGCCATCACGGGCGCCGCCTCCGGCATCGGCCTCGAATGCGCCCGCACCCTGATCGCCGAAGGCGCGAAGGTGGTGCTCGTCGACCGCGCGCAGCAAAGGCTGGAACAGCTCTGCGGCGAGCTCGGCCCGAATGCCCTGCCGCTCGTCGTCGACCTCCTGAAGCCCTCCGAGGTCTCCGGCATGCTGCCGCGCATCCTCGACATCGCCGGCGGGCTCGACGTCTTCCACGCCAATGCCGGCGCCTATATCGGCGGGCCGGTGGCCGAAGGCGACCCGGATGCCTGGGACCGCATGCTGAACCTCAACATCAACGCGGCCTTCCGCTCGGTCCATGCGGTGCTGCCCTACATGATCGAAAAGAAGACGGGCGACATTCTCTTCACCTCCTCGATCGCCGGCGTCGTGCCGGTCGTCTGGGAGCCGATCTACACGGCCTCGAAATTCGCCGTGCAGGCCTTCGTGCACTCGACCCGCCGGCAGGTGGCGCAGCACGGCGTGCGCGTCGGCGCGGTCCTGCCCGGCCCGGTCGTCACGGCGCTCCTCGACGACTGGCCGAAGGAGAAGATGGACGAGGCGCTCGCCAACGGCAGCCTGATGCAGCCGAAGGAAGTGGCCGACGCCGTGCTCTTCATGCTGACGCGCCCGCGCAACGTCACGATCCGCGACCTCGTGATCCTGCCGAACAGCGTCGATCTCTGAGGCAAGAGCGGCGGGCGGCGCAAAGGCCGCCCGTCATGACCATTCCCGATTGCAGGCGGTAGAACCATGAACACCTCATCCTCCGCACGCCCCGCGGGCGGCGAACGCTACCTCGTCGGCGTCGATGTCGGCACGGGCAGCGCCAGGGCCGGCGTCTTCGACCTTTCCGGCCGCATGCTGGCCTCCGGCAAGCGCGACATCTCGCTCTTCCGCGAGGCGGGCGCGATGGTGGAGCAGTCGAGCACGGAGATCTGGGCCGCCGTCTGCGCCGCGGTCCGCGAGGCCGTCGCGAAGGCGGGGGTCGCACCGGAGAAGGTCGCCGGCATCGGCTTCGACGCAACCTGCTCGTTGGTCGTCCTCGGCAAGGATGGCGCGCCGCTGCCCGTCGGCCCCTCGGAAGACCCCGAGCGCGACATCATCGTCTGGATGGACCATCGCGCGGTCGACCAGGTCGAGCGCATCAATGCGACGGGGCACCCGGTGCTGCGCTATGTCGGCGGGCGCATCTCGCCGGAGATGGAGACCCCGAAGCTGCTGTGGCTGAAGGAAAACCGCCCGCAGGTGTTCGACGCGGCCTGGCAGTTCTTCGACCTTGCGGATTTCCTCACCTGGCGCGCGACGGGCGATCTTGCCCGCTCCACCTGCACGGTCACCTGCAAGTGGACGTATCTGGCGCATGAGAAGCGCTGGGATCCGGGCTATTTCCACGCCATCGGCCTCGGCGTGCTTGCCGACGAAGGTTTCGCCCGTATCGGCCAGAGCGTTGTCGAGCCCGGCACGCCGGTCGGCGCGGGGCTGACCGCGCGCGCGGCGGCGGACCTCGGCCTTGCCGCCGGCACGCCTGTCGGCGCGGGCATGATCGACGCCCATGCGGGCGGCATCGGCACGGTGGGCGTCGACGGCCCGCCGGAAAACAGCCTCGGCTATGTCTTCGGCACGTCCTCCTGCACCATGACCTCGACCCACGAGCCGGTCTTCGTGCCGGGCGTCTGGGGGCCGTATTTCTCGGCCATGGTGCCGGGCATGTGGCTCAACGAGGGCGGCCAGTCGGCCGCGGGCGCGGCCATCGAGCAGCTTCTCTCCTTCCACCCGGCGGCCGGCGAAGCGGCCGAGCGCGCCAGATCGCGCGGCCTCTCCCTGCCGGTCCTGCTGGCGGAACTTGCGGCCGAAAAGGCCGAAACGCTTTCCGGCGTCGCGGGGCTGGCGGACGGGCTGCATGTCGTGCCGGAATTCCTCGGCAACCGCGCGCCCTTCGCCGATCCGCACGCCCGCGCCGCCATCGTCGGCCTCGGCATGGAGCGCGACATCGACAATCTCGTCGCGCTCTACGTCGCCGGCCTCTGCGGCATCGGCTACGGGCTGAAGCAGATCATCGACGCGCAGGCCGCGGCCGGGGCGCCGGTCGAAAAGATCGTCATCAGCGGCGGTGCCGGGCAGCTCGATCTCGTGCGCCAGCTCCTCGCCGACGCGACGGGAAAGCCCCTGCTGGCGACCCGCTCGGAAGAACCCGTCCTGCTGGGCGCGGCCATTCTCGGCAGCGTCGCCGGCAAGGCGTTTGCCGACGTGCGCCCGGCCATGGCCGCGCTTTCGGCGACCGACCGCACCTACCTGCCGGCCGGCGGCGAGACCGCCGCCCTCCACGCCGCCCGCTACGACGCCTTCAAGCAGCTCCAGGACCTCGCGCGGAAGATCCGCTAAAGCATTTCCAGCCGAAGCGATCTCGCTTCGCGTCGGATAAAGCGGTAAAAACAAGGATATGGAGCATTTCCAGCAAAGGCGCGCAGCGGTTTTGCGTTCGGAAATGCTTTTGTGCCTCACTCGACGAGCGGGGCCACCTCCGTTTCGGCGCGGCCGCGCAGCGGCTTTTCCGGCATGAGGCGGAAGACGAGGAGCGAGAGCGCCGTCGCGGCGGCGCAGGCGGCGAAGATATAGGTGAAGGCCGTCGCCGATGCGGGGATGCTGCTCGCCGTCTGCAGCGCCTCGCCGCCGAGCGGCAGGCCGTTGCCGAGCGCGATGGCGCCGAGCATCGCCACGCCCAGCGCCCCGCCGAGCGAGCGCAGGAAGGTGAGGACCCCCGTCGCCACGCCGAGATGGGCCTGGTCTACCGCGTTCTGGACGGAGACGGGGGCGACCGGGAAGGTCATGCCGGTGCCGAAGCCCACGCCGATCGTCAGGAGCTCCAGCACGGCAAGCGACGTCCGCCCGGCAAGGAAGGCCAGCGCGGCAAGGCAGGCGAAGCTGAGCGTCACCCCGACGATGGCGATCCGCCTGTAATGGACGAAGCGCGGGATCGTGCGCCCGCTGGTGGTGGCGCCGAGCACGGTGCCGAGCAGCAGGCCGAGCATGGCGATGCCGGAGCCGCCGGCCGAAAGCCCGTGGAAGGATTGCAGGTAGACGGGGATATAGACCGACAGGCCCACATTGGCGCCCTGCACGAGGAACATGGCGAGCGTCCCGTAGCGCACGATCGGATTGCCGAGGACCTCCAGTGAGATCAGCGGCTCGGCCGCGAGCCGGAGCCGCAGGGCAAAGGCGGCCCACAGGACGAGCGAGCCGGCGAGCAGCCCCGTTATCATCGGCGAGAGCCAGGAATAGCGGCTGCCGCCCCAGTTGAGCGCGAGCAGCAGCAGCGCGGTGGCGGCGACGAGCAGCCCGGCGCCCGCCGCGTCGATGCGGTGCTTGCGGGCGGCGACGGGGAGCTTCTTCAGCGGATTGTTGATGATCGCCAGCGCCGCCAGCCCGAGCGGGATGTTGATCCAGAAGATCAGCGACCAGTGCGCGTGTTCGGCGAAGGCGCCGCCGAGCAGCGGGCCGGCGATGCTGGCGACGGCCCAGGTGCCGGAGATCCAGGCGGCATAGCGCGCACGTTCGCGCGGGGGCACGAGGTCGCCGATCACGATCTGCGAAAGGGCGAAGAGGCCGCCGCCGCCGAGCCCCTGTACCGCGCGGCCGACGATCAGCACCAGCATGCTGGGCGCGAGCGCGCTGATCAGCGATCCCGCAAGGAAGATGACGATGGCGGCGAAGATGGTCGGCCGGCGGCCGTAGACGTCGGAGATCTTGCCGTAGAGCGGCGCCATGGCGGTCGCCGTCAGCAGGTAGCCCGTCACGATCCAGGGCAGGTAGTCGGCATGGCCGAGCGCATGGCCGATCGTCGGCATGGCGGGCGCCACGATCGTCTGGTCGAGCGCGGCGAGGAGCATGGAGAGGAGAACACCGGCGATGATGACGTTCTTTTCCTGTTCCGACCGGGCGGGGGCCGTCGCGGCCGTTCCGTCCGGGTGACGTGCGTCGTTCATGCGTGCGTTCCGTTTCGAGATGCGGAAGGCACGGCCGCTTCGGTTCGAGTGAACACAGGCCGTGCGCTGGCGATACCACGGTAGAACACGTTCCCTGCGGTCAAGTCCACCCACTTGCGGCCCGCCGGCCCGGCAAACCCGTTGTGCCGCCCTCAGCCCGCCGCCTGGCCGAGCGTCCTTTCCACATCGGCGAAGGTTTCTTGGAGGACGGCGATCAGGTGGTCCGCGTCGCGCCGGGAGAAGATCATCGGCGGGCGCAGCTTGAGCACGTTGTCATGCGGGCCTTCCGTGCCCATCAGCACGCCGCGCCGGCGGGCGCCGTTGGCGACGGCGCGGGCGAAGTCGGTGGCGGGCGCCTTGCTGGCCCGGTCCCTCACCAGTTCGATGCCGAGGAAGAGGCCAAGGCCCCGCACGTCGCTGATCACCGCGTGGCGCTCCTGCATGTCGCGGAAGGCGTCCATGAGATAGGTGCCGATCGCCAGTGCATTGCCGCGCAGGTCCTCGCCCTCGATGACGTCGAGCACGGCAAGGCCGACGGCGCAGGACACAGGGTTGCCGCCGAAGGTGTTGAAATACTCCATGCCGTTGTCGAAGCTGTCGGTGACCTCGCGGGTCGTCACCACTGCGGCGAGCGGATGGCCGTCGCCGATCGGCTTGCCCATGGTCACGATGTCGGGCACGACGCCCTGCGTCTCGAAGGCCCACCAATGGCTGCCGACGCGGCCGAAGCCGACCTGCACCTCGTCCGCGATGCAAAGTCCGCCCGCCGCGCGCACCATCCGGTACACCTCTTTCAGGTAGCCGTCCGGCAGGAAGACCTGGCCGGCGACGCTCGGGATGGATTCGGCGATGAAGAAGCCGGGGGCCTCGCCCCTGGCCTGCATGGCGGCGATCAGTTCGGCGACGCTTTCGGCAAAGCGCCTGCCATGCTCCTCGGCGGGCCAGTCCGCCGGGGCACGGTAGCTGTCCGGGACAGTGGCGACATGGACATGCGGCTTCTGCCCCTGGCCGCCCTTGCGGCGGAACTTGTAGGGGCTGATGTCGATCAGCTCCTGCGTCGTGCCGTGATAGGACCAGTCGAGCGTGATGGCGTTCTCCCGGCCGGTATGGGCCCGCATCAGGCGCAGCGCGAGGGTGTTGGCCTCCGACCCGCTGTTGACGAAGCCGGCGACCGTCAACTCCTTCGGCAGCGTTCCCGTCAGGCGCTCGGCATAGGCGACGATGTTGTCGTGCAGGTAGCGGGTGTTGGTGTTGAGCGTCGCGGCCTGCCGCGCCATCGCCTCCACCACGGCGGGATGGGCATGGCCGATGTGGCAGACATTGTTGAAGCAGTCGAGATAGGCCCGGCCGCTGTCGTCGATCAGCCAGACGCCTTCGCCGCGCACGAACTTGATCGGCCTGTCGTAGGAGATGGAAAGGTTCGGCAGCAGCAATTCGCGCCGCAGCCGGACGATCTCGTCGTGCGGGCGGCCTTCCCGCGCTTGGAATTCCTGCGCGATGCCGCCGAAGCCGCGCGCGTCGGGGAAGAGTTCGGCCCAGACGTCGAGATAGCGCGGTTCGCCGACGCCGAGGATTTCGGTCGCCGAAAGGGCCGTGTCGGTGGAGAGCTGGAGGTGGAGGTGCGGCGCCCAGCCGCCGTTTTCCGAAGGCGCGCCCATCTCGCCGACGAGCGCGCCGGCCTCCAGCCGGTCGCCGGCTTTCAGGCGGCCCATCGCCTCGTGGGCGAGATGGCCCCAGAGCGAGATGAAGGGCGGGCAGCCCTCCGGCTCGTGGCGCAGCGCGATCAGGCAGCCGTAGCCGAGCGGGTCCTTCTCGATCTCGACGCTGGCGACGGTGGCGGCAAGCGGCGTGAAGACCTTCGTGCCGGCGGCCATGAAGAGATCGAGGCCGAGATGGCGGGTGCGGCGCGCCTTCTCGATGAAGCGCGAGACGAACATCTCCCCGGCATAGACGCTGCGCTCCTCGCCCCAGGGGCCGATGCCCAGTTCGACGCCGTTTTCGCGGCAATGGTCTTCCCAGACCGCCTGCGCCGCGTCCGGCTGCCCGGCGGCGGACATCACCGTCATCGGATGGGCCGGGTCGCCATAGGGCACGAGCACGGCCGGATAGGTCGCGGCGGGGCGTTCGCGCAGGGGCGCCAGGGAGTTGCGGTTGGCGGCGGGCCAGTCCCTGACGGCGCGTGCGCCGGGCGCGGCCCCCGAGCCCCAGGCCTTGCGCAGGGTGGCGGCGGCGGCGCG
>Ga0066256_1002140_pt2 | contig 16268 bp, 16 predicted proteins | sample ThiBio_1000_biof_FD_87107 | JGI IMG/M metagenome (GOLD analysis project Ga0066256, IMG submission 87107) | Wastewater bioreactor microbial communities from Cape Town, South Africa - Thiocy_expt_1000_biof (version 2) | ecosystem: Engineered > Bioreactor > Thiocyanate-remediating >...
ATAAGTTAGCCAAATTAATTCCTTTTGAAATTGGTATGACTTTAAGCAAAGCGATGGAGCAGGAACCAGAGCTGGGCCGAAAGTATGAGGAAGAAGAAGAGGTTAGAGAATTAATTGATTTGGCATTAAAACTCGAGGGGATTACTCGCAATGCTGGAAAACACGCAGGTGGTGTAGTGATTGCGCCCTCGTTACTCACAGACTTTACCGCTATTTACTGTGAAGAGGGTTCTAATCAAATCGTTAGCCAATTTGACAAAGATGATGTTGAAGCTGCAGGGCTGGTAAAGTTTGACTTTTTGGGTTTACGTACGCTCACAATAATTGACTGGGCGCTCGCAATCATTAATCGTCAGAAAAAAGAAGCAGGTTTACAATTAATCGACATTAGTCAAATACCTACCGATGACTCTGCTTCCTTTGAATTATTAAAAGCGTGTAAAACGACTGCCGTTTTTCAGCTCGAGTCACGCGGAATGAAAGAGCTCATCGGTCGTCTGCAACCCGATTGTTTTGAAGATATTATCGCTTTGGTGGCTTTATTTCGGCCGGGTCCATTGCAATCAGGGATGGTTGATGACTTTATTGACCGAAAACATGGTCGCGCTGCTGTTGATTATCCACATCCTGACCTGGAACCGATTCTCAAACCGACTTATGGGGTGATCCTGTATCAGGAACAGGTCATGCAGATTGCTCAGGTTCTTGCCAATTATACCTTGGGCGGTGCCGATCTCTTACGTCGAGCCATGGGGAAAAAGAAACCGGAAGAAATGGCAAAGCAACGTGAAATTTTCACAAAGGGCGCCGTTGCCCGTGGAGTTGAGGAACAAGTTGCCACATACATTTTCGATTTGATGGAAAAATTTGCTGGATATGGTTTTAACAAATCACACTCGGCAGCCTAAGCCTTGGTAGCTTACCAGACGGCCTGGTTAAAAGCTCATTACCCTGCTGCATTCATGGCGGCGGTGATGTCCTCAGATATGGATAACACTGATAAGGTTGTAAATTTTATCGATGAATGTGCCAACATGAATCTAACTGTTTCGCCACCCTCGATTAATAAATCAATGTATCAATTTACGGTTAACGAAGAGCAAACGATTATTTATGGTTTAGGGGCGATTAAAGGAGTAGGTGAAAATGCGATTGAGTGTATAACCGATGCTCGAAATGAAGGAGGGGCATTTAAAGATTTATTCGATTTTTGCCAGCGCCTGGATTTGCGAAAGGTCAATCGTCGCGTACTGGAAGCATTGATTAAAAGCGGTGCTTTCGATGAGTGGCATATCGAACGTTCGGTCTTGGTCGCTTCTATAGATAAAGCATTGAAAGTGGCGGAAAAGGAGCATCAAAATCAAAGCTCAGGCCAATTCGATTTGTTCACCATATTGGAGGATAACGCCCAATCGCAGGATTATGTTTCGTGTAAGCCCTGGACTGAGGCGCAGCGTTTAGAAGGTGAGCGCGAAGTTCTTGGTTTTTACTTAACGGGTCATCCAGCCGATCAATATCGGCGAGAATTTAAAGAGTTTTGCATACCAATAAGCCAACTCAATCCCTCCACCCATAAAAAGGCTTCAGTCTGCGGTCAAGTTACTGGGGTACGTAAAATAATCACGAAGAGAGGAAAGCGACTGGTTATTATCGGCTTGGATGATGCAACATCACGTATCGATATCGTCGTTTTTTCAGAAGTTTTTGATTCCTTCCAATCTGCAATTAATACCGGAGATTTGTTAATTATTGAAGGAGAGGTGGCTCATGATGATTTCAGCGGGGGTGTTAAGTTATCTGCAACACAGATTTATGATATTGCTTCAGCGAGGTTAAAATTTGCTCGATGTGTAGAAATCCGCCTGAATAATGACCAACAATCGTTATTTTCTACCCTAAAAGCCTTATTAAAAGCCAATGCGGGAGCATGTGCGGTACAGCTTCTTTATAAAAACCAGCAGGCCAAGGTTAAATTAAATATTGACCCTCAATTTCGAATCCATCCCACCGATGAATGTCTTACCCAGCTACGTCAATTAATGGGGGAAGAACAAGTAGTTATGAATTATTGATTTGCTGATAACCAATTGCCATCAGCAGTTATTCGATGGCACTTTTACGAAAAGTACGGACCGTTTTCTGAGTGCTGTTCTCTACTATAGTTCCATGAATATCACCAAAATGTCCGTTTACTTGAGTTAGCATCCAAGTGTAAAGAGCATCTACATCTTTTCCCTCCTGCTTTGCTATCTGCTCATGGCCACAGTATACTGCAGCAGTGTATTGCTCATTCATTTTCGAGATCCTCGATCGCCTTCTAATTCTAATTTTAGTATTTCAATTGATTGATTGTCAATTTTTTGTACAGTTATTGGTTCTTGCTGAGCTAAAATTTAAAGAGCGTATTTCGCAATAAATCAGGGAGAATAAAAGTGACTACATTGCTTTTTTTAGCGACTATTATGGGATGGTATTTAGTTATAATGAGCAGCTATGTCTTGTTAAGGCGCAAGTATTTATTGGTAAGTATTGGTGAGATTTTAACTCAGCCCAGTATTTTGCTCCTCATAGGCGTGGTGAACTTAATCATTGGATTAGTACTTATCACAGCTTATAACAATTGGACATTAGGTTGGCCAATAGTCGTGACCTTACTATCATGGTTGGTACTAATAGGTGGTATTCTTCGCCTTTTCTATCCGGAGGCGGTGCATCTGGTTGCAAATAAATTCATCGCACGCCCCGAGTTATTATCAGCCGTTGCATTTATAATGCTCATTATTGGGTTATTTTTATTGTATCAAGTTTACTTTTCTGGAATCGTAGTCACAAATTTAAGGTGAACATTTGTTGAACGAGATATTTTTTGATACATTTGATCTTTTCATTAATGTGGGATCAAAATGCCATCTTTTGATATCGTTTCAGAAATTAATCAGGTTGAACTTCGTAACGCTGTAGATAATGCAGCCAGAGAAATGAGTACACGTTTCGATTTTCGAGGCGTGGATTCAAGCATAGAACTAAAAGATTTGACCGTTACCTTACGCGCCGAATCTGATTTCCAGGTTAAACAGCTTGAAGATTTATTTCGCACCCACTGTTCTAAACGCAATGTAGATGCCTCTGGAGTTGATATTGAAGATGAGCCTGTACATAGCGGAAAATATTTCTCTTATAATCTAACCTTCAAACAAGGCATTGATCAGCCTACCGCTAAAGAGATTATTAAAGTACTTAAAGATGCAAAAATGAAGGTTCAAGCCTCAATACAAGGTGATAAAGTTCGCGTCACCGGTAAGAAAAGAGATGATTTACAAGAGGCTATTGCGCTACTTAAAAAATCGGAGATTAAAATTCCCTTGCAATATGAAAATTTTCGCGATTAATTGAATCTAAAATTTTATCTAGCTTCACACAATATTTATAGGTACGTAGTTTCCGGAACTGCACAGCACTCGGGGATGATTCGAGGTTGAATCATCCTTAATAGTTTTGGATTTTTGAATGACTTGTCGCTGCGCATCACTCTTCAAATAATTTTATATTGAATGGGTTTTAGGGAGAAATTATTCGATTCAGGAGCAGAGCATGCGGTTAATCCTACGATCAAATCCATATGACTTCTAAAAATAATTTTATCTCCGGCTTTGCTTAATGGCGGTTTGACCCGCGCTTTACCTTTAGGGGTTAGTGTTGTATGCATAAAAATATTAAAGGTGGTGGTTATTTGGGTTTTAGGAAATTGATAAGGTGCAAATGCCTGTGCCAGGTGTTCAAAGCATCCTGTTTTTTGCTCCGTTTCGCCGTAGATAATGTGAAAAGTTTCTCTACTGCATGGGGCAAAAAGTACATCATGCCTTCTTACATCATCATGGATAATGCTGAGCATAATATTGCTTTCATTAGAGAATAAATGATCTTCAACAGAAAAATATATTTTTTGGTTATAGTCAATCGACTTTCCTGATGAGAAAAACTCGTCATGATTATCTTTTGCAAAGCAAAACAAATCAGCTACCTGACTGCCTAATTTGTCCTTAACCACCAGTAATTGACCTTTTTTTAAGGAAGCAATGCCGGAACAGGGGGGTATCTCCTGCCATGGAAGTTCGCTCACATTTTCCCTTTTAAAGGGTATCGAAGTCTCTTTTTGAATTTGTCTGCCACTGTATTGATAAGCTTCTGACTTTTCTCCAAAATTTTCAAGCATAGGATTTATTGAGCCTGAGTAGGAAATATCACGCTCTCTAATCTTCGATTGCATGGGTGAAAATTTTCCTTGTGTTCGTAACTGCTCAAATTGTTCATGAAGATTAAATACCAGTGTGGGTCGAGTAAATTGACGTGCTTTGCGCGAACTGTGTGGATGAAGTCCTATAATGAAAAAACTCATCTGGCCAAGGCTAAAGCTAAAATGAGGATTGGTTACATCCGCATTAACTTGTTCATCCCAATGATAAATTTCTTTATCCAGGTGGTGCAGTCTTTGTAGGAACGCCCAGAGATTTTGTTCAAATTCAATTTCTGAGTTTCCGAGAGGGCTTTCGAATATAATGACGAAGCTTCTTAATATTCTTTTATTTCTTTTCCATAGACTGATAAATCGGTAGATTGAAACCAGTAAATCCACATCTTCGTCTGGTGAATTGAGATCTTTTGCCACAACCACGGATAAGCCATTCTTCTTAAGTGCCGCTTTAGCTCCAATACACGGGAAAGGGGGGTTTTTCATATAGCTTAAAAACTCTTCCTTAAGAGAACTCATGGTCGATCCTTGACTATAAAAGCAATCTTTGAGTATAGACTTATTTTTTATGACCAACTTTTTCTAAGTTTAAATTTCAGGATCGTTATGAGCTGCGCTTATTCTTAATTCGTGATTTCTTCAAGTTTTGCGGAAATTCTTGCCAAAAGATAATCATCTTTTTGTGCTAATGTGCGCGCCACTTTGAGTTGTGCTACTGCCGCACGTTTTTGTCCCTCAAGCATTAAGCATTGCGCTTGAGTGAAGTAGGCAAATGCTTTTTTTCCCGTTTTTGCCTGGGCACGTGCTAAATCGCGACATAAAGGTAAATCGCTTTTATAAATACGACTGCCCTTAAGTAATGTTCTACTTGCTTGTTCGTACTCGCTCGCTGCAAGAAGGATTTGCGCATTACTCATCAATACGGCATAGTTTTGCGGATAATTTTTCTCAAGCTCTTTCATGCGTGCAATGGCTGCTTGATGTTCTGATAAACCGGATTCAGCTTGCGCCAGCGCAATTTGATAATAAAGATTACTCTCCTGCTCGAGTAATGAGGTGAGCAACATTTTTGCGCGCTGGAAGCTGTTGTTATTAATTGATGCCAATGCAAGGCCGTATTGGCATGCATATTTTGGACTGACTTTTGGGCATTGATACTGGTAATAATCAATTATACTCTTAGGATCACCTGCCACATCTGTGCGAATTATTTCTTTAACCAATGCATAGTCTATAGAGTTTTGATACGTTTTCTTGGACAAATGAGCGGTACGGTTTTCTGCTTCAGCGATCCGATCGGTATCGAGCGGGTGGGTGCGAATAATGGCGGGTACATTTGCAGTATAGTAGTAGCGTGAATTTTCGAGCATTTTACGAAAAAAAGCTGCCATGCCCTCAGGCTGATACCCAGCCTTTATTAGCATATCAATGCCAATTCTATCTGCTTCTTTTTCCTTAGAACGCGTAAAGTTTATGTTTTCTTGCGAAAAGCCAGAAAGCGACCCCATCATCGCCCCCATACCTACTGTGGGGTTGATTGCACCCAGGGCGATTGAGGCGAGGAGCGAGGCCAACATGGGAATACGCATTTGCCGTTGATGTTCGATTGCGCTGTATAAGTGATGCAGGCGCACGTGCGCAATCTCATGGGCCATGACTCCTGCAAGTTCGCTCTCATTACTGGTGGTAAGGATTAGTTGCGTGTTGATACCAATATGACCTCCAGGACCTGCAAAGGCATTAATCTCATTGGATTTCACAATAAAAAAATCAGGACTACGGATATGACCCTGCCGGGCAAGGTTTTTTCCAACCCGATTTATATACTCTTTTGCCAAAGGGTTACGTTCAACACTATCGGAAAGATTAATTTGTTGGACGAATTCCTTTTCCAGTTGTTCTAATTCACTGGTAGAATAGGGGGATAACGATTCAGCTTGAGCCGCATTAATTATTGAGCTTGAGAGGATAAAGCTAAGTACATGGCGAATCGTTAGTTTAATCATGAGGCTACTCAAAAATTGAATAATTTGTTATCATAGTAACGAATTAAAAGGTAATTAACGTAATGCACAAAAAATTCCTGCTCGCAGCTTTGGCTCAAGCCCAAATGGGACGAGGTATTTGCGCTCCCAATCCCAGTGTCGGCGCTGTTGCGGTGCAGAATGGAACCATTATAGCACAGAGTTATCATCGGGGAGCAGGTACTGCTCATGCCGAACAATTGTTGTTGGAGCAAATTCCCAATCAAACCAACATCAGTTTATATGTTACCTTGGAACCTTGCAATCACTGGGGAAGAACTCCTCCTTGCGTGGATGCAATTCGTGCGCATGGAGGAATATCAGAAGTTATTTATGCTTATGCGGATCCAAATCCTATTGTTGCTAAAAACAATTCAACCCAGCGGTTACAGGCAGACGGAATTCGTGTTTTACATCATCCCTTGCCTGAAATTGATGCGTTTTATGTAAGCTATGCTTACTGGACCCAGTTTAAAAAACCTTGGGTTACCGTTAAAATGGCTCAGTCTCTCGATGGGAAAATCGGTTATACTAATAGACGTGTGCACTTATCAAACTCGCTATGCGAGAAGTTCACCCATGAACATCGTGCTCAAGCGGATGTATTACTGACCACTGCCAGAACGGTGAACAGTGATAATCCACAAATGAATGTTCGTCTAGACAATGAGATTACATCCAAGCCAATTGCTATCCTGGATACAAGGCTTACATTAAAGCCAGACGCACGTATTTTTACTACAGCGCGCCAATGTCACATTTATCATGCGCATGGGCACATGATAAATTATCCAAATAGTACCTTCCATCAAGTAAACCAACTTGACGGATATTTGGATTTGGTGAAGATACTCCATCATTTAGGGCAGACAGGTTACCATGATGTTTGGATAGAAGCAGGGGGCAGTCTATTTAGCGCGCTCCATAAAGCCAAGTTGGTTCACCGAACCTATTTATATATAGTCCCGCAAATTTTGGGGGAGGGGGCAATTTCAGCCTATCAACAGGAAGACTTGTTTACAGGTGCTCATCGCATTTCCTGGCAGGCTATGGAAGATAATATAATAGCCTGTATTGACTGGAATCACAGAAATTGCTCTGCATTACACGAGGTCGCAAGATGAAACATTCATTAGCAACAATTGAAGAGGCCATTGTTAGAATCAAAGCCGGAAATATGGTGATTTTAATTGATGATGAAGATCGGGAAAATGAGGGTGACCTAATTATCGCTGCGGAGTATGCAACGCCTGAGGTCATAAATTTTATGTCCCGTCATGGTTGTGGGTTAATTTGCTTATCGATGGCTGAAGAGATGATCGATAAACTTCAGCTCCCGATGATGGCTTCCAACAATAAATCTCCTTATGGAACTGCATTTACCGTTTCAATCGAGGCAGCTGAAGGTGTTTCTACCGGTATTTCAGCCTATGATCGGGCACATACCATTCAAACAGCTATCCACCCAGAGGCAAAACCTTCCGACATTATTTCACCTGGACATATTTTCCCATTACGGGCCCGAAAAAAAGGGGTGCTGGAGCGACCTGGTCAAACTGAAGGCAGCGTTGATTTATCAAAGTTAGCAGGTTTAAGACCTGCCGCAGTTATCTGTGAAATAATGAATGAAGATGGTACCATGAGTCGTTTTGATGATTTGGTCGCTTTTTCCAGAAAACACGATATTCCCTTGGTCACCATTAAAGATTTGATCGAATATCGCATTAAGCATGAGCACTTAGTACACAATGAGGCGACATCCCGGCTACCGATTCAGGGTAAAGGTGACTTTACTATGACCGTATTTTCAAATGAACTCGATACCGCTGAGCACTTTGCCTTAGTAAAATCACCACGCTTTGCCAATCAATTGCCTTTAGTACGCATTCATTCAGAATGTTTAACTGGCGATGTGCTGGGTTCGTGTAAATGTGATTGTGGTAAGCAATTGGAACAGTCTTTAGCGCTGCTTTCTGCTGAAGGAGGGGTTCTCATTTATTTAAGGCAAGAGGGGCGCGGTATCGGCTTGGCGAATAAACTGCGAGCATATGCACTTCAAGAAATGGGCATGGATACAGTTGATGCCAATCATAAGCTTGGTTTACCTAGTGATAAGCGTAATTATGACATTGCTTATCAAATGCTAAAATATTATGGGATTGAAACCATTCGCTTATTGACCAATAATCCCGCAAAGATTGACGCTTTAGAGCGTTACGGGATAAAAGTCGCAGAGCGTGTTGCGCTCGAAGTTGAGCCAACAGGTGAAAGTTTACGTTATCTCCAAACGAAGAAGGAAAAAATGGGACATTTGCTTTCAATCAAACCTTCAGAGATGGTTAACTTTTAGTATTTCCTTCAAGTATATACTCATCGTTTGCGATTTATTGCGGTATCATTGCGCGTTACTGCAATAAATTGCTTATACTCCGTCATCCCAGATGTGCGGATAATTTCCGATACGTCTTATTATCCCGAATGAAGTGAGGATCTGCAGCGTATAGCACGCACTGTTAACTGAGTCGACCGATACATTTCTGTGAATTCTAGGAGCACTTGCGCGCATTATGCCACAGCAAAGAGTTCCCTTACCTATGACTCGAGATGACGAAAATAAATTGATTCAAGTGCTCAGGCTAAGCTTCTAAAATTAAAAGCTAATGATTGAGAATATAATGAATTAATAAATTACTCGCTCAACGAGGATAATCGCTGAGTTAGCAGAATATTGCCGCATCTAAAATTAGTTACGGAATTTTAAGAAAAAAAGTTTCTTCTGAACTACGAGGACAGTTTATGAAAGAAGACGAAATGGAGCGCTGGAATCACGCAATACCCGATATTTCTAATTTAAGCTCTATTGCAGATAGCCTACTTTTCCTAAGTTAGGGCTATCGCTATGAATAGATCCCGCAGACTTAATTTGATAAGATAGCGCTTTTACCATCGAACATCCCTATGAATACCAGATTACAAAATAAATGCTTTAAGCTGCTTTTATTCATCTTAAGTATTTATTTTATAAGCGGATGTGTCACCCGACCACATTCAGATCTCAATAATGTCTGTACCATTTTTCGTGAGTATCCTAAATGGTATCATCATGCCAAGGATGTGGAGCGTCGATGGAAAGTACCGGTACCGGTGCAAATGGCCATCATTCATCAGGAGTCGAAATTTAATTCCCACGCGCGCCCTCCACGTGCAAAAATGTTAGGCTTCATACCGTGGACACGGCCGACTTCTGCCACTGGATATGCCCAAGCATTAAATGGGACATGGAAAGAATACCTACAATCTAATGGCGGTTTATTCTCATCTCGCCACAGTTTTGCTGATGGCGTTGATTTTATTGGATGGTATGCCAACCTTGCGCATCGTCGTGCAGGCATCGATCGCCATGATGCCTATCCCCTTTATCTTGCCTACCATGAAGGGGTTGGCGGCTACATGCGTAAAACCTATTTGCGTAAACCTTGGTTGCCACCTGTTGCGCGTAAAGTAAAAGCACGCTCACAACTCTATGCGATTCAATTAGCTGCTTGTAAAGCCTCACTGGAGCGTAGTTCGTGGTTTTAAAAGAGATGCAGTAACAAGAATAAATCTCTCATACTATTTATTTATAAACTAAAAAAGTAATGTATACTCAGAAGATTGATTGAGGATACGTAAGGAGTTTTTAATGCGATTAATGCTTTTGGGTGGACCGGGCGCAGGCAAAGGCACACAAGCTTTGCGCTTGATACAACGTTATAACATCCCCCAAATTTCTACAGGTGATATGTTACGTGCAGCCATTGCTGAAGGGAGCGCTTTAGGTTTAAGCGCCAAAAAAATTATGGAAGCAGGTGGCCTTGTATCTGATGAAATCATCATCGGCTTAGTTAAAGAACGATTAAAAAATGATGATTGCAAGAATGGATTTTTATTTGATGGCTTTCCAAGAACCATCGTCCAAGCTGATGCATTAAAACAAGCAGGAATCCATCTGGACCATGTTATCGAAATCGCGGTGGATGATGAAGAAATTATTAGGCGAATAAGTGGTCGGCGCATCCATCAACCCTCGGGCCGTGTTTATCATATTTTATACCAACCGCCAAAACAGGATGGTCTTGACGATTTAACTGGGCAGCCTTTAATTCAACGTGAAGATGATAAAGAGGAAACGGTTAAAAAACGATTAGAAATCTATCGGCAGCAAACAGCGCCCTTAGTTGATTACTATAAAAACTGGTCTCGCAGTGATGATATTAATGCGCCACAGTTCCACACCATCTCAGGAACCGGAGATGTAGATGATGTTTTTCACAAGATTATTCAATCAATAGAAACTAGGGAAGAATCATGCCCAGTGAGAACATAAGCAGCAAAGATTTCGAAGCGCTCATCAATGACAACGAAATCATCTTTGTCGATTTTTGGGCTGATTGGTGCGCTCCCTGTAAACAATTTTCGGTCATTTATGAACAAGTGGCTGATAAATATCCTTCGGTTAAATTTGTTAAAGTAAATATTGAAGCAGAACAAGAATTAGCTGACTTATTTGAAATCCGTTCCATACCTCATTTAATGGTCTTTAAAGAGGGAATAGTGATCTATTCCAATGCCGGTAGCATGCCTGCATCCACTTTAAACGAGCTAGTTGAGCAGGCACTTGCTGCCGATGTTACGGCAATAAAGGCTCAATTTGAACAGGATGATGCGCCTTGAATCTGGAGGGTTTTAAATACTGAGTGAGTTTTTGCTTATCGGACTCTTTCATTTTAAAGCCCAATTTAGTTCGCCGATAAAGAATATCCTCTGCGGTTTGTGCCCATTCAAATTTGATTAAGAAATCGACCTCAACCTGATAAAGCCCCGCTCCAAAATTCTTACCCAGGCTTGGCATATCCGAGCATGATGCCAGTATGGTTTCTATGCGTGTGCCGTAAGTATTCAGGTAGCGATTAAGGAGGAGCTCGGGGAGCCATGAATATTTGTTTTGTGCCAAGGTTACATATTCTGGGTAAGTCAGGTTATCGATACCCGCCCCAGGTAAAGCAATTGTTGCCGTTTGTGAAGGAATGAGGGGTGGAAAGAATGGTTGCAAGCGATTAATTACCTCTTCTGCCAAAACTCTATAGGTGGTTATTTTACCGCTATAGATAGTAACCGCGGGTAACGGTTTTGTTGTTACTGCATAACTGTATTCCCGACTTAATTTCTGAGCCTTCTTATCATTATCTGCAAGCAGGGCACGTACGCCGGAGTAGGTATGAATAATATCTTGAAACGTAATTTTTGTTTTAAAGTATTGGTTGGTTATGTCCAATAGATAGTCTGTTTCCTCCTGACTAATAGCAATCTTATTGGCATTTTCTACGGGTATATCGGTGGTACCGACAAGGGTAAAGCCATGGTATGGAATAACAAAAATTACACGCTGATCCGGATGTTGTAATAAATATGCATGTTTTCCTTCATAGAGTCGCGGGATGATGATGTGGCTTCCTTTGACCAGGCTAATTTTTTGCCTTACAGGAGTATTTAAAATTTGTTCCAATTCAGGAACCCATGGACCGGCAGCATTGATGATGGTTTTTGCACGCACCGTCGAGTAGTCATCGTCTTTGGACCTTAAGGTTAATTCCCAGTATTGTTCTCCTGCTTTTGCTGCGATGAGTTGAGTATAATTACGAATTTCTGCGCCGTATTTTTTGGCCTGCAGCGCATTTTCCAAAGTGAGGCGGGCATCATCCGTAATACCATCATAAAAAATAAATCCTCGTTCAAGCGCATTATCTAAGGGATTGAAATAGTTGGTGTTATTTCTTTTTATCGACTCACAATGAGGAAGTTTGTTATTTCGTGACAAATGGTCGTATAAAAACAATCCACAACGCATAAGCCAAAAAGGTCGCATCTTTGGTCTAAAAGGCATTACAATTGCCTGAGGGCGTACTAGATGAGGTGCTGACTGCAATAATTTTTGCCGCTCATCCAATGCCTTTTTAACTAATTTAAATTGATATTGTTCTAAGTAACGTAAACCACCATGAATTAATTTAGTACTATTTGATGAAGTCTTACTTGCTATATCATCTTTCTCTACCAAGAGAACGGATAATCCACGCATAGCAGCATCAGCAGCACAACCGCAGCCATTAATACCTCCGCCAATTATGACTACATCATACAGTGGTCCCATTTTGAATTCTCCGCGGAAATCTTTTTTTACAGTAGAATGTAAGTTACTGACATCATACAATGTAGTTTAGCTTATACAAGTATGTCTTTGATGCAAATCACGGAGAAATAATGAAATATTTGCTTGCAATTGATCAAGGAACCAGCAGCACCCGCGCAATGCTTTATACGATTAATGGTGTACTTGTTGCAAGCAGACAATACCCCATAACGCAGTATTATCCCCAAAATGGTTGGGTCGAGCATGATCCAGAGGAAATTTGGCAAAAAACACTCACCGCGCTCAAAGAGGTGACTTCGCAAGTTGATGCTGCACACATTCTTGGTTGTGGTCTGACAAATCAACGAGAGACTGTAGTGGTTTGGGATAAAAATACGGGCAAATGCCTTGCACCAGCCATCGTCTGGCAAGATCGTCGTACCCTAAATGCGTGTAAGGCGTTGCAATCTCAAGCCACGCTAATTCAACAAAAAACGGGACTGTTGCCTGATCCCTATTTTTCTGCCACCAAACTTCAATGGTTGTTAAAAAATCATCCCGAAGTCCAAACCTTAGCGGAGCAAGGATCATTGGCTTTTGGAACAATCGACAGCTTTTTAATCTGGCGCTTAACAGAAAATCAAGAACACTTAACTGATTATACCAATGCCTCCAGAACCCTGCTCTTTAATATTCATACTGGCCATTGGGATGAAGAACTTTTACGATTATTTAAAATTCCTGAATCGATATTACCTAAAGTTTATTCATGCGATCGCCATTTTGGTACCATTGATAAGAAATGGCTAGGTCATAATATTCCTTTAGTTGGTGTTGCAGGAGATCAGCATGCTGCCCTCATTGGTCAAGGTTGTTATGCTGATGGCATGATTAAGGCTACTTATGGGACGGGCGGATTCTTACTTCTAAATACGGGTGAGAAAGCAGTACAATCCAGTCACCAATTGCTCACGACGATAGCTTACAGGATTAAAGAAAAGACGGTATATGGACTTGAAGGAAGTATTTATCATGCCGGAACCACGGTGCGCTGGCTTCGAGATGGGTTGGAAGTAATCAGCGCCTCAGATGAGACCGAAACTCTGGCGTGTAGCCTCGAAAGTAATCAGGGAGTCTATCTGATTTCTTCATTCACAGGCTTAGGTGCTCCCCACTGGCTTTCCCATCCTGGGGCGTTGCTCTATGGTTTATCACTTAATACCACACCGGCTCATCTTGCTCGAGCAGCGCTTGAAGGAGTATGTTATCAAACACGCGAGATCCTTGCTTGTATGCGTGAAGACAGTGACCTTAAACTATCCGTATTGCGGGTGGATGGTGGGATGGCCGCAAATCAGTGGTTCTTACAGTTTTTGGCTGATCAATGCGCACTTCAGGTTCAAAAACCACGGGATATTGAAACTACGGCAAAAGGTGCGGCAATGCTTGCGGCATTGGGTATCGAAGCATATAGCTCTTTAGAGCAACTGCAAAACGTATGGGAAGTAGAGCAAACGTATCATCCTGTGCGAGATGAAACTGAGGTTGCAGCGGATTACAAGGGATGGCAACAGGCGTTGGCAAAACTTAAAAGCAGTTGATATAGACGAATAAGTATTCGTCTATATCCAAAAAACTAGGGAACGTTGCGTTGTAACTCGCCAGTGTATAATTGGCGCGGTCTTCCAATGCGGGACTTACTTGCAACCATTTCCATCCAATGACTCATCCAACCCACAGTACGTGCCAGTGCAAAAATAACGGTAAACATATTGGTCGGAATACCGATCGCACTAAGCGTCAAACCTGAGTAAAAATCGACGTTTGGATAAAGTTTCTTTTCGATGAAATAGTCATCTTCCAAAGCAATACACTCTAATTCCATTGCCAATTTGAAAAGGGGTGCGTCTTTTGCACCTACAGCCTCGAGAACATCATAACACGTTTGTCGCATTACTTTAGCTCGGGGATCATAGCTCTTATAAACTCGATGACCAAAGCCCATTAATCGGAACGGATCATTTTTATCTTTAGCACGTTTAATATATTCGTTAATACGGCTCACATCGCCAATTTCTTGTAACATGTTTAAGCATGCTTCGTTTGCGCCACCGTGAGCAGGACCCCATAACGCGCCAATACCCGCTGAGATACAAGCAAATGGATTTGCACCCGTAGATCCGGCAAGCCGTACAGTGGAAGTAGATGCATTCTGTTCATGATCTGCGTGAAGGATAAAAATCGTATCCATCGCTTTAACCAGTACCGGATCCGGAGTAATGTCCTCAGAGGGAACCCCAAACATCATGTGGAGAAAGTTCTCTGCATAAGACATTTTGTTTTGCGGATACATATAAGGTAACCCAATGGAGTATTTATAACTCATAGCCGCAAGCGTTGGCATTTTCGCTACAAGTCGTATCGCCGAAATAAACCGATCATGCGAATTATTTAAATCCATAGTGTCATGATAAAAAGCGGATAGTGCTCCAACGATACCAACCATAATAGCCATCGGATGTGCGTCGCGGCGGAAACCATTGAGGAACTGATACATTTGTTGATGTACCATTGTATGGTTGTTAATTAAGCTAATGAAATCTTTTTTCTCTTGAACATTTGGTAATTCACCGTTTAAAAGTAAAAAGCAAACGTCAAGGAAGTCTTTTTTCTCAGCCAATTGTTCAATTGGATAACCCCGATACAGGAGTACTCCTTTATCACCATCGATATAGGTAATTTTTGATTCACAGGAAGCCGTGGAAACGAAGCCCTGATCAAAAGTGAACACGCCACTTGCTCCAAGTTGTGTGATGTCGATCACATCATTCCCTAATGTGGGTGAATAAATGGGCAATTCTAGAGGCTCATGGCCTTCAATACTTAGCTTGGCTGTTTTATCTGTCATTGCTTCTCCTGTTTCTAAGCCTCTATTTTCATGTTCGGCACTATATACAAACGGACATAGGCAGTCAAATTCAATCTATCTAAACGACTAGTCTAAAGGGATATTATGGAAGAGATTTGCCAATATTAACAGAAAAAAATATACGATAGAAAAAACAGATTCTTTATTTTGACTAGAAGGGTGATTTAAAGATCTGTTTAATTCTATTTCAGTATCTATATTTTCCAGAGCTTGATGCATTTAGCCCCTATGGTGTGATATTCTGTAGCGCAAAAATTATCAATTGAGGATAGTCCCTAACTATGGTTTATCTTGCTAAAGAAATAATGCCAGTAAACATCGAAGATGAATTAAAGCAATCTTATCTTGATTATGCCATGAGCGTTATTGTAGGTCGTGCTTTACCCGATGTGCGCGATGGTTTAAAGCCGGTGCATCGACGTGTACTCTTTGCAATGAGTGAGTTAGGCAATGATTGGAACAAACCATATAAGAAGTCTGCACGTGTGGTGGGGGACGTCATTGGTAAATATCACCCTCATGGTGATACGGCGGTCTATGATACAATTGTGCGTATGGCACAACAATTCTCCATGCGTTATATGCTGGTTGACGGTCAGGGCAACTTTGGTTCAGTCGATGGTGATGCCCCCGCAGCAATGCGTTATACCGAAGTACGTATGTCAAAACTGGCCCACGCTCTCTTGGCGGATTTAGACAAGGAAACGGTCGATTTCAGCCCCAACTACGATGAAACCGAATTTGCGCCAGTTGTTCTACCCTCACGCATTCCTAATTTATTAATCAATGGCTCTTCGGGTATTGCTGTAGGTATGGCAACCAATATTCCTCCGCATAATTTAACGGAAGTTATGAATGCCTGCATTGCTCTTGTGGACAATCCAGAGTTAGATCTGG
>Ga0066256_1003187_pt1 | contig 16258 bp, 1 predicted proteins | sample ThiBio_1000_biof_FD_87107 | JGI IMG/M metagenome (GOLD analysis project Ga0066256, IMG submission 87107) | Wastewater bioreactor microbial communities from Cape Town, South Africa - Thiocy_expt_1000_biof (version 2) | ecosystem: Engineered > Bioreactor > Thiocyanate-remediating >...
GCATACACCACCACCCGCACTCCCTCCCACTGCCGTGCACCCCACGACTACCGTGATACCTGCGACTGCCGTGCTACTTGTCGCTGCCTCGCTGCTCGCTGCCTCACAGCTCTCATTGCCTGTTTCGCTCCCCTACTTGCACCCTCCTCGCTCCTGCAGTCCTGCTCCCTCTTTCTTGTCTCCTATGCAACTACCCACCTCCCTCTTGCTCCCTCTCGTTCCTTGCAGCGATCTCCTTGATTCAATGCACTTCCTCTGCTTCGCTGCAGTGTGACACCTGGCTGCTGCTGCCTCCTATGACGCTGCTCTCTGCTCCTACTGCCGTCTACTGCTCCGCTGTCTCTACTGCTGCTTGCTGTAATACAATGCAACGCCGCGATACCACACTACAACATCATGCAGCAGCAATCAACACGTACCTACGAGTGTGGCGCACCGCTGCAGGCGTACCAAGTCTGCCGCCTGCCGACGCTACGTGTCCCGCCGTGTGCGTGTCCGCGGCCATTCTCTCTCGCCGCCTACCCCCACGCCACCGAAGCAGGGCGGGATGACAATAAAGTCCGCACCCACCACAAACACAGCACCCCACACACGCTACAAACATGTATACAATCAACTATGCCGCGTGCAGTTTGGCGCAAGGCACACGCCGCTGCGCCGAAAACCGCGGTAGAATGTTGGCTCTGTATCTTTTGTATCTCTTGTATCTTCATGATACGGCGGCAGAACTGGTTGTTGGAAGATTGAACGTTGCAAGGGTTGGAACATTGAACATTGAGGCGAGAGAGGACACTAGTGGGGGCAGCGCACCAAGTAGTGAATATGCGAGGGCGCGCGTACCCGCAAATTGTGAGTGGCGTCCGAACACCATCTTGCTGCGGGGGTTCAACTGGTAGCTCTGATTATGTGAGCACTGCTGACAATAATTACTTTCACGCCCCAGAAGTACTGCTACTCCCCCTGCCGCCACCAACCGCTCACTGCTGTGTGGTGGTGTGGTAGTGTGTGAGTGTGGCAGTGTGGTAGGTGGTTGTCACCACAATCGGCCCCTCCTCACGAATCTGCTTCTTACTACTGTCTTCTGCCACTGCTGTCAGTTTGCCGCTGCTGCCTGCTGCTGGGGCGGCCATCTGCCTGTTGGCGCTGCTGCCCCCCATCCACCGTACAAACATAATGGACGGCGGCGACGTGGTGGTGGCGCGCGTGTGCGCCGGCAGCGTGCACGTGACCACCACGCGCGCTGGTGACGCGGCGGCGGCTACCACCCTGGTGCTGACCCCGCCACCAACGACGACGCCGCCGACGCAGCTACTCGCAGCGACGGTGGTGCCGCCATACGTACTCGCCGTCGATGACGCTGCCACCGTGCACTGCTGGAGCCTGGCACCCGCCGCCAGCGTTTATTCCAGCACGGCACTGCACCGCGGCGGCGGCGGCAGCTTGGCAGCCGCGCACTTCCCACCCACCCCCACCGCCGCCGCCGCTGCCCCGCTGTTTTGCGTGCTGCAGCCCGCCGCCACCACCGCCATCCCGCTCGTAGCTGCCATCCACTTGCCGCACACCGCTGGCCGCCTGCGCGTGTCGCTCTGCCCGTTGGTGGAGCCGCCGCCACCACCACCGTCAGCAGCGGCAGCGCCGTCGTCGCTGTCACCGGTACGGGTACCCAAACTGCCAGCGGCTGCAACAGCGACGGCGGCGGGTGAGGTCACACCGCCGGAGAGCTTTGCGCACCCAGTAGCCCGTGAGCCACAGTGCGGCGGCATACTGGGGTGGGTGATGGGCATGGTGCTAGGTGCGCCGGGCACGCCGTCGCGTGCGGCAGACTTCGCGCGCAGCCGCCGCCGCCGCCACCACACGCAACAGCATGAGGGTGACTCGGACTTAGAAGCTAACGACACCGCCATTGAGGCGGTGGTCGCTGCGCCAGCCGCGGTTGACTCACTGCCCTCCCCACCGCCTACCGGTAATCCGACCGCCGCACCACCTACAGCCGCCGCCGCGGTAGTGGTGTCGCCGGTTGTGGCGGTTGCCGTGGAGTCCCTGCCTGAGGCCGCGTCGGCTGACGCACTGGTGGGTGTGCTGCACCGCAGCGGCGCGCTACATCTGTGGGCGGTCACCGCCATCGAGGATGATGGCGGCGATGATGATGACGATGGCGCCGGCCTTGCCGTGTCGCCGTGGCTGGCCACCACGGTAAGCGACCTGCTGCCGGTGCACCACGACGCTGCCGTGTACGCCGGCACGCTGGCGTTGCAGGCGGCGGCATCCGACGCCGCCACCGTGTCGCTGGTGCTGTGTGTGGATAGCCGGCCGCCGCAGCACGCCCCACATGACGGTGGGAACAACGCATCGCCGTCACCGCTGCCCACGGCCGCCGTGGCCGCGCTGCACCTGCCGACCCGGCGCGTGCGCGGTGTGGTAGACCTGGTGCTGCCGCCTGCTATCGCCGGCATGGTGGTAGCGTCTGCCGCGGGTGGCGCGCCGTGCATCACGCCCCAGTGGTGTGCCTATGCACCCTTCCTGGCGGGTGCCGCGCTGACCCACGATGGCGCCAGCCTGCTGGCCGCCTGGCACGGCACGGCGCCGCACCACCACCACCCGGCGCGCTGCCCCTGTGGCCCGCCTCTGTTGGTTGTGCACAAGTTGCTTAACGCACCCGCGGTGGCGGCTGGCACATGCGGCACGGCGGTTGGCGCGCTGGCGGGCAGTGCGGGCACATGGCAGTGCGTCACACCACAGCCGCGTGTGATGGCCGGCGCCGCCGCGCTTGCTGCGCTGGGTGGCGTGAGCGTGCCGGCGGCACGCGACGCTGCACTGGCGGTGCTGCTGCCTGCCGTCGTGCCGGACGCATACGCGCTGGCGCTGTCTGTGGAGGATGCCGCCTGGCGTGGCGCCGTGCCCCCCGCCCTGTGTGCTGCTGACGCGCTGGTCACGCTGGTGGCACGCCTGCATGAGGTTGCTGAGGCGCCTGACCGGCCAGCACCTCTCCGGGTGGAGCCGAGTCGCCGCATGCCGCATGCCCATCCTGGCTGGAAGCGCGCCCGCTCCAATATGGTGCCGCTGTTTGGCGCCACCACTGCCGCTACTACCATGCCTGCCGCTGCCGCCACCGCTGCCGCCGCTGCTCCCACCGTGGGTGACGAGGTTAGTGGTGCGGCGCCACTCATCACCACGCTGGAGGGCGCGGTGGGGGAGCATTTCCTGGCGCAGCATGTACGCGCCCTGTGGCGCGCGCGCGTACCCCGCCGCGCCCTGCTGCAGGTTGCTGCTGCCGGCGTGGGCGACGGCGGCGTGGCGGTGTCGGATGGAGAACCGTCAGAGGGTGCTACGGTGGCTGCGCTGCGCACCTGCGTGCAGCACGTTGCCACCGCGCACCTGGCGGCGTGGCAGGCGCGCGTGGCGGAGGCGGACCGGTCACAGGCAGCGGTGTACGCCGCCACGCTGCACGCTTTTGTGGTAGCGTGGCGCGGCATGTATGTGCGCCTGGCGGCGGCACTGGCACCGGGTGACCTGCATGGCGCGAGGCTGGTGGTGGCACCTGCGGCACACACGTCGTCACTGGTGGTGATGACTGGCGGCGACGGCGGCGGTGCCACGTGGTTGTGGCAGCCGGCGGCAACAGGCGCGGAACCAGCGGCAGTGTCAGGCGGCGGGCGACGCAGCCGGGTGGCGCCGCCCCCGCGAGGTGACGCGCCGCCGGTCGAGGATGGCCTGTGTTTTGCGCCACTGTGCCGCCCGGCCGTTGCGTTCCTGCGCGACCTGGATGCTATGGGGCATGCGGCGACGGGAAAGCCGCGTGGACGGCCGCTGTTTGGCAGCGGCAAGCCACCGTACAGTGCCGTGACGCATGCCGCACTGGAGGCGGCACTGCCACCGGCGGCAGCCCCAACGGTAGCCACCCCCGCAGATGCGCTGGCCACCCTGGTGGCTGCGGCTGCTATCCTGGCCAGCCTGCTGCCACCGTCGGTTTCCTTCCGTGCCGCCACCCTGGCTGACGCCACTGCTACAGCCGCCGGCGCGGCGGCGCTGCGCAATCGCGTGGCGGCCTGCTTTGCTGACGTAGTGGAGGCGCTGGGCAGCGGCAGCCTTACCGAGGGCGCCACCGACACCATGTTCCCACCGTCCGATGCGGCCACCCCGCCACCGCCGCCGCCGCCACCTGCCGCCGCCTCCCCCATGGGCTTCATTGCCGCGCTGGAGCTGCACTGGGAGGCGCTGCTGCTGGCAGCAGTGCCGGCAGGGGGTGCCGCCCTCCCCGCCGCCGCCACGCCGCCCCCACTGGCTGAGCTGGCGCGTGAGTCGGCCACCTGGCCAGCTGAGCCGCTGGCCGCAGCCACTGATGCCGCGCTCCGCACGGGGTGGGCACACCGCCTGGGTAGCTGGCTGGTGCAGGGTGGCGATGCCGCCCTGCTGCACGCCTCCGCTGTGTCCGCCGCCTCCTCCACCACGCACCTGCCTGACGCCGCCCCGCTGGCTGCCGTGCTGGGCCCTGCCGTGCCTGCCGCCGTGTTTGCAGCGCTGCGCCTGGCGGCTGCTGCGGCGAGGAGCCTGCAGGCAGACGACGTGAACGTGCAGCACGAGTGGCACGCATGGCTGGCGCGCCGCGTCCGCCTACCGAGCGCCACACCTGCCACCGCCGCCGCCGACGCGGGCCGCCATGTATTGGCGACGTGCGCCGTGCTAAACGTCCTGGACCACTTCCGCGCCACGGAGCAAGGCACGCGGCAAGCCGCTGAGGCGGCACTACTGGCGGCGGGCCAAGCCGCGTGGCTGCTCGGTAGCTGCGCGTCTCAGCGACCGGCGGTGGAGGCGTTGGCGCGGTGGTTGCCGTCCGGCGCCGGCGCTCGTGCCGTCGTTGCCCTTGCTGACTGCGTGCGCGGGTGCGGTGGCGATGGCGCATTGCCGCTGTTGCTGCCGCCGAAGGGCCATGCTGCGGCAGCGGTGGTTGCCGCCGCGGCTGGTGCGGCGGCTGTGCAGTTTGAGGGCACACACAGCGGCGGCGCGACGGGCGCCGACGCGGTGCGTGCCGCCGCGGTAGCGTTGTGGGATGCCTGCCCGGGCAGCCTAGTTGCACTGGCGGGTGCGCGGCAGTGGGAGGCGGTGGCACATGCTGCCATGGCGGCGGCGTGCGATCTGCACGTGCTGGATGTGCCGGCAGTGGCGTTGGCTGTAGGGTGGGCTGCCGGCTTTGCTCACTGGGCGCTGGCGCTCGGCGCCGTTGCTGGTGGCGGCAGCGGCAGTGGGGAGGGAGCACCGTGTGCTGCCGAGACGTTGGCTGTCGGTGCCTTCACGCAGGCGCCGCTGGCAGCCACTGCTGGCGAGGCACCGTTTACATCTGACAGCTCGTCATGGGCACGCGCCGCCGCTGGTGCCGTGCTGCTGCGCCTGGCGCCGCCCGCGTCGGGCGCTGGCACGCTGGCGCCAGCCAGCTGGCACGCTGCCGCCTCCCTTGCCGCCTTCCGGTTTGCGCTTGCTGCTGCTGCCGCCCTGCCCGCGCACCAGTCCGCCGTCATGCGTGCCGTGGTGGCGGGCGCCGTAGTGGACCTGCTGGTGCATACGACGCCGGCGGTGGTGGAGGCGGCTACCGCTGCCGCTGCTGCCGCTGCTGGGGCCGACGGCGCATCCACTGCGGTGTCCACGTCACATGACGGCGGCACGCTGCCAGCGGTGCTGGAACGCGCCGCGCTGCCGTGGCGGCGCGTGGCTGCCAGTGCGTTGGCGGCCGCCAGCCCTCCCAAGTCGCCTGGCGCCACCTTTGCGGCGGCCATGTGGCTGGACGTGTTCCGCACCGCACTGCAGCCGCCGCTGCCAATGATGGGCGCGTTTGCCGTCGGCCCCGGCGCGCCGCCCGACGTGCGCCTTGCTGCCGCGGTGCGCCCGCTGGCGCCCGCTGCCGCCCTACGCGACGTGGCAGCGGAGGCGACGACGCACCTGTCTGACGACGACCGCCGGGACTGCACCATCCAGTTTGTGCGCGACCTGTGTGAAGCCGCTGCGTGGTCGGAGCTGCACGCCATGGCGCTGGACGCCAAGCTGGCGGACGAGGTGTTCACCATTTTTGACATGCGCCTGGACGCCGCGCCCTTCCTGCCCGCAGACGCCTCCCGCTTGGCGGCGCTGGGCATTGCGCTGCCGCACCCGCCGCCGCCTCCGACGGCGGGCGGCGTGCCAGACCTATGGGCGCCGCTGATGGGTGGCGGCGGCGGGTTGGGTGTCATGGTTGGAAGCCGCGGGCCGCCGCTGTCCGCTGTGGAGATTGCCGCCTTCCTGCACAACTTCTGTGCCAAGCACGGCAAGGCGGCAGCGGCGGTGGCTATGCTGTGGCGCCTGTGCCGCCGCCTGCTGCGGCATGCGGGCGAGGTGGCGGTCGCCGCACGGGCGCTGGACTGGGGCAGCGATGATGCGGAGTCCGCAGCTGCCGCCGCCGCCGTCGCCGCCGCGCCGCCGCTCACAGCGGCCTGGCGCGTGCTGCACCGCCTCGTCACGCTGGCGTCGCTGAGCATGTCGGCACTCCCTGCCGACACACCCGTGATAATCCCTGCGCCGCCAGGTGCAGGTGGCGCCGGCGTTGTCACCCTGCCGCCGACTGGCAGCAGTGGCAGCGGCGCTCAGCCGGTGGGTATTGTGGCCGCCCTCAGCCGCAGCCAGCTGGCGCTGGAGGGCGCGCTTGTGGCTGCGCAGCTGGCGCTGGCAGGGGCGGGGTGCGGCGACCTGTTACTATCCGCTGCCTCGCATGCGTGGGAGTCGCGGCAGCCTGCTGCGCGCGCAGCTGGCGGCGGCGCGGCGCTGCCCGCTGCCGCGCTGCAGCCCGACGCGGCACTGGATGACACGGTGGCCGCCCTGGCGCTGCACGGCCGCTTTGGGCGCGCGCTCATGCTGACGCAACTGCGCCGCGCCACGCCGATGGGCAGCGAGGCAGCGTCGCACACAGCACGCCTGCTGCGGCAGCTTGGTCACGCGTGTGGCGCGTGTGCCGCAGGCGCGACGGTGGTGTCGGCGCTGGCGGCGGCTGCGGAGGCAGTGGTGGCAGTCGGAGATGTGCGTGCCGGTAGTGCTGTGAACATGCTGCGCGTGCAAGCCGTGGCGCCGGATGCCGGCTTCCTGGACCCCACTGCAGCAGGCGGCGCTGATGCTGGCTACGTGGATGACGATGGTGGGCGCGCGGCGGTGGCCACCTTGGCACGCGTGGCGCTGGCCGCGCTGCGTCGCGCACACCGCGGCATCGGTGGTGCGTGGCCGCCGCTGTATTCCGCCGCTGTGGATGGCTTTGTCGCCGGTGCACGCGCTGCCGCAGCAGACGCGGGCGCTGACGGCGCGCCGCCACTGCCGCCTTGGCTGCTTGCCACCGCATTTGACGATGGCGATGCCGGCGGCGCGCACGGCGGTGCGGCGCCCGAGTTGCTGCGCATCCTGCTGCGGGAGGGCCGCGTGACAGAGGCCACGCGAGTGGCTTGCCGCCTGCTGCCGCCAGTGCCGGTTACCGCGGAAGTGGCGGACGCCGCTGACGCTGTGCGCCGTGCCCAGTTGGCGCGGTGCCTGTCGACGGCGGGTGGGGACGCGGGCGAGCTGGAGGGCGCAGTGCGCGCGCTGGCGCCGCGGCTTGCAGACGTTGCCATCGGTGCCCACGGCGCTGCACTGCCGTACACATACTTTGACCTCGTGCTGCTAGCGGCGCGCGCTGCCTTTGGCGTCGCGCACCCGGACACGCTGGCAGCCGCGGGGGGCGACGATGTGGGCGACAGCGAGCTAGGGCGCGCACGCGCCGAGCTCCTTGCGCGTCTCACCTTCCACCTGGAGCGCCGCGTCTTGGTCGCCGACGCGGAGCGCTTTGCCGCGCTGGCACGCGAGCGCGCCGAGGACCGCGCCCGCCCCGCCTTTGCACAGCGCGCGGCGACACTGCCACCTGGCGCGCGATAGGGTCATCCACCAGTCATTTCAATTGTAGTACTGGTAATGGCGTCATCAAACAAACACATCACGCCAGGTCGGCGCGCCCAGGCGTGTACTCCGTGCCGGGCCGTGGCGCGCTGCACATCTCGCAGTAGTTGCGCGGCTCATTGAGGTACGTACACTCAGGGCACGCCCACGTGCCGCGGTTGAGAGCGCTGCCCTTCGGCGCGTTGCTGAGTGACTCCATGCGCTTGCCCGTGCCGCCAACGTCGTCCTGGAACATGCGCGCCGCCTCGTCAGTGTCCTCGTCGTCCGAGTACCCCCCGGTGCCGACATCAAGGCGCGGCGGCCGGCCAAAGATGTCATGCGCCCGCCGCGGCGTGGCGGGCCGCCGCACGCCCGCCCCCGCGCTGTCGGTGGGGTCGTCCGCCACCCCTGCAAAGGAGGTGGTGCCGGCGGCGGCCTCGCGCGCCGCGCCCGCTGCCGCCGCCGCCGACGCCGCCGCTGCCGCCGCCGCTGCCGCCTCACCGGCAAGCGTCGCGTACGTCGCATGCGCCAGCACGCCCGCCAGCTCCGCGGCAGGCGCGGCGCCCAGCGCCAGCTCGTCCGAGGCGCCAGGCCCACGCGGGCCGGCATACCCGCCACCGCCCGCACCCGCCGCCGTCTCCGTCTTGGAGTCGCTGTCGGTCGCCGCCGCCACCGCCGCTGCCGCCGCCGCTGCCGCCGCGGCAGACGCCGCACCGCCAGCGCCGCCGCCGCCAGCGCCGCCGCCGCCGCTGCTGCTGCTGCCAGCCGACGCCGGTGCGGCGGGGCACGTGAACGCCTCGTACAACGCCACCACCGCGTCCACCGTCAGCCGCCGCGCCGCCGCCACCAGCTCCATCGTGGCGGTGCCGACACCCTTGCCCGCCAGCCACGACGCGCCCGTCACGCCGCCGCCCACCTCCGCCACCGCTGAGCGCGCCAGCACGGCGCCGGGTGCCAGGGTGAGGCGTGCCACCGCCTCGGCGCCCGCCGCGCCAATGTGCGCCAGCGCATCGTACTTGGACAAGCTGCCGTCGGTGAGGCGCGCGCGCAGCGCATCCAGGCGCCACGGCACCCAGCCCGCCTCCCCGCCAGCGCCGTCGTCCGCCGCCGCGCCCGCCGTGGTCGCCAGCGACGCCAGCTGGTACAGCGCGGGCAGGATGCCGGTGCGGTGCAGGAAGGCGTGGTCGCGCGGCGGCACGTCGCAGCCCCACGTCCACAGCACCAGCGACGCGGTGGGCAGCGACCGCGCAGCCACCGCGTCAGCCAGCACCTCCGCCAGCGCCGCGTACAGTCGCGCATGCGCCGTCTGCACCGCCGCCACATCCGCCGCGGCACAGCCCTCCAGGCCGGTGAGGTAGTGATGGCGCAGGAAGGCGTCACGCGAGTCGCCACCGCTGCCGCCACCACCGCTGCCGCTGCCACCAGCACCACCCGCGCCGTCCGCCGCCACCGCAGCAGCAGTATCAGCAGGCGCCGCGGCACCCTCGTCGCCGCTGCCGGCGCTCGAGTCATCATCGCTGCTGGAGCCATCGTCGCCGCCGCTGCCGCGCGCAGGCGCCGCCGCCCCCGCCTCCTCGCCGCTCGCACCCGCATTCGCCGCCGCGTCTGCCTGCCGCTCCGTGGCACCGCGCAGGGCGGGGCGCAGGGGCAGCAGCGCGGGCTGCAGCGCCGTGGGCGCGCCGCCCACCGCGTCCACATACGCCGCCAGCGCCGCCAGCGCGTACGCGCGCACCGCGCCGCGCGTCACGCGCCACGCAAACACGCGGGTAAGCAGGGCAGGCGGCGCGCCCACACCCACTTTCACGTAGTCGCGCACCACCTTGGCGATGGCGTCCACGGGGTCGGCGGGCTGCCCGCCTGCCGCCGCCGCCGCCTCATCCTCCGCCAGTGCCGCCAGGTCGCCGCCAGCACCCGAGGCAGCGCCGCCCGCAGCACCACCGCCGCCGCCGCCCGCCGCGGCCTCGTCATCAGCAGACGCCCACGACACGGCGCGCGCCAGGCCAGGCCGGCCGCCGGGGGGCCCCGCCGGTGCCACACTGTCGCCGCCCGCCGCCGACGCGGCGCGGCTGAGTGACAAGCCCACGGACGGCATCATGGACGCCCACTTGGCCTGCAGGCCGGTGATGGGGTCCCGGCCGCCGGGCGCGCCCGGCAACGCGAGGCCCACCACCGAGTCGACGGAAGACGAGCCACGGCGCAGGAGGGCGGGCGGCGGTGCACCGCCGCCGGCAGCCGACCGCGTCACCAGCGCCGCCACGTCAGGCGCCATGCCCACGCGCAGCACAAACAGTGCGCGGTCGCGCGTGGCGGCCACCAGGTCCTCAAACGCGCGCGGCGGCGTCACCTTCAGCTTGCGCAGCAGCGCGTTGCGCGCCGCGCCGCCCACGTTCTTCAGCATCTCGGGCGTCACGCCGCCCGCCTCAGCCGCCGCCGCGTCCTCCGGCTTCCGGTTCTTCATCTCGGACTTTTGCACGCGCAGGAAGGAGCGCACCAGCAGCGCGCCCTTCCACAGGCCCAGCAGGGTGGCCGGCACGTCAGCGGGCGCGGTGCCGCTCGCCAGGCTGTCCGCCGCGGCACCCACCGCCGGCAGCTCGCCCGTGTGCTTGGCCAGCGCCAAGAAGAGGGGCAGCTCAACGTCAGGGAACACTCCAGCGCGGCGGCGCATGGGCGGCTCAGGCGTCGCCTTGCCCAGCCACTCCAGCATGCTGACACCGTCCGGCGTCGCGTCGCCGGTGGCGGGCGCCAGCAGGCGCGCCACAATGGCGTCGTCGCCCGCTGCCGCCGCCGCGCCCTCGCTGCACGCGCGCACCGCCACCGCCTCCACGGCCGCCGCCACCGGCTTGCCCGCCGCCGCGTCCGCGTACGCGTCCGCCCACGCGGTGGCCACGTTGGTGATGGCGGGCAGAGGCAGGGCGAAGGGGGAGGCGGTGGACGGCGCGCCGGCGCCCACAAACTGCACGCCGCCGGCAAACAGGTGGGAGCGCAGGACGGGGCGCAGCTCCTCCTCCTCGTAGCTCGTGCGCGGCCCCGTCACCAGCACCGCCACCAGCTTGCCCACCGCCGCGCCCGCCAGTTGCTGCAGACGCGCCAGCCACGAGTTGGCGGCTGCCACCACGCCTGCCGCCGCCGCCACCGCCGCCGGGTTACCAGCGCCAGCGCCCACCGCGCAGCGGCGCGGCGGCGCGGGCGACCCCGCCGCCACCGCCGCCGCCGCTGCGCGCGCATGCTCAAACCGCTCGCGTGCCGCCGCCAGTGCGGCAGACGGGGACGGCGCGCCCGACGCGGGCGCCAGCAGCAGCGCACCGGGGTGCAGGGAGGCATCGCTGGCCAGGAACGCGGCAGACGCGGCGGGCGGCACGGGCGACTTCTTCACCGTCGCACCGACGCGCACCGCCACCGCCACCGGCTCCGACGCTGCCACCGCCAGCGTGGGGTGCACGCTGAACAGGCCCGCCAGGGTGGGCGTCGCGTCCTTGGACATGCCGCCTGCCAGGTGCAGCTCCAGGTGCGTCACGCCGGTGAAGGCGCGCGCGCCGGCGGGCAGCGCAGCAAAGGCAGCGGCGTCATACCAGCTGCTTGCCGGCGCCGCGGCCGCCGCGGGGGCGGGTGCGGGTGCCGCAGCTGCCCCCTTGCCGCCCTTCCCCTTGTCCTTGTCCTTGCCGCCCGCGCCCTTCCCGCCCTTCCCGCCAGCGGCCTTGGCGCCACCCTTGGCAGCAGCGGCTGCCGCACCCTTCTTCCCGCTGCCGCCTGCCGCAGGTGCCGGCGCCGGCGCCGCCTCTGCCGCTGCGACCACGGCGTGCGCGTTGTCGCCCGCCAGCAGGTGGGGTACCACGAGCGACACCGTGAGCGCCAGCTTGCCGCCTGGCGTGCCCTTGCCCGACACGCGCACGGGGCACACGATGGGAGGCAACGCCGCGGCGCCGACGCGCGCCAGCAGCGCGTGCAGCTTGTCATCCGCACCGCCCGCACCGCCCTCGGCGTGGTGCGCGGACGGCGCCAGCAGGGACACAACGCGCGCAGCGGACAGCAGCACGATACCCTCGCCCGCCGCCACCATCTCCTTGTCCTCCTTGGACTTGCCCTTCTTCTTCTTCTTCTTCTTCTTCTCCTCAGAGTCATCCGACTCACTGCCGCCGCCCGAGCCCTCATCGTCGTCGTCGTCCTCCTCCTCCGACGACTTCTCCGAGTCGTCGTCCGTGCCGCTGCCGTCGTCCGTGCCGCTGCCGTCGTCGCTGCCGCCACCGCTGCCGCTGCCGTCGTCGTCGTCGCCATCATCGTCATCGCTGCCGCCGCCGCTGCCGCTGGCGTCAGACTTGGCGCGCCCACGCTTCTTGTCCGCCTTCGCCTTGTCGCCGGCGCCGTCACCGCCCTTGGTCAGGCGCAGCCACAGCGCGGCGGGCGCGAGGTCGCCACCCACCGTCACGTGGCCGCGGTACAGGGAGTAGCCCGCCTCGGCGGACGCGGAGCTGGCCTCCACATCCGTGCCACCGGCCGCCAGCGGCGGCGGCGGCGCCACCAGGCCGCCCGCGTCGTCAATAAACGACTGCAGCTGCAGCAGCGTCCGGGCGGCGGCGGGCGTGGCGGCGGCGGTGAGCGCAGCGGCGGCCACGGCGGCGTGCGCCTTGTGCACCGCGCCGCGCAGGCGCGCGGCGGCGGCGGCATACTTGGACAGCGCGCCCGCCAGGTGCACGGCGGGCGGCAGGATGGCGGCAGCCAGCCACGGCTGGCCGGCCAGCGTGGTGAGGCCAGACAGGAGGAGCGGCAGCAGGCGGCCGGCGGTGGATGCGCGCAGTACGGCGTCAGCGTCAAGGCAGGCGCCAGCAGGCGGCACGGTGCCGGCAATGGCCGCCGTCGCTTGCGCCTCCACCACCTCCTGCGCGCGCGCCAGCACACGCGCGCTGGCTGCCAGGATGTCGGCCGCAAATGCCAGCAGCACGCCGCCGGCGGGCGTGCCAGCGGCGCTGGCAGCCGGCACCCACGCCGCGCCCGCCAGCTTGGTGTCCAGCAGCACGGCGTCCTTGCCGGCGAGCTCGATGGCGTTGGTGGTGGCAGTGGCGCCGGAAGGGCGCTCCGCACCCGGCGCCACGTCAGCCAGCTGGCCAGCGCGGCACCGCGCCTCAGCGGCCGCCACCTCGTCCACCGCCAGCGACGTCAGGTGCTTCAGGTAGGCGGACAGCAGGGAGCCGCCGTGCGTGAGCAGGGAGGACGCCGTCGTCGCGGCCGTCGTCGCCGCCTCACTCGCCGGCGCGTGCGACAGCTTGGCGACCGCCTCCGCCTCCAGCACCGCCAGGATGGCGTGCAGCAGCTGCGCCACGTCGCGCACCTGCACCGCCACGTCGGCGGCGGTGGCGCCGCGGGCGACGGCGGCGGCTGCGGTGGGCGGCAGCAGGGCGACGACGCCGGTGGGCGACGAGAAGTAGCGCAGGCAGCGCGCCAGCAGCTCGGTGTGGGCAGGCGACATGCGTGCGCCGCCCGCCGCCGTGGACGCCGCGTAGCGCTGGATGAGCGACTCCAGCAGCTCGGCGCGCGTCTGCGGCGAGGCGTACAGCACCTGCAGGCCGGCCTCCACCGTGCGCACCGCCTCCAGCTGCAGCGCCACGGGGTAGCGCGCCTCCGTGGACATCAGCTCCTGCAGCAGCTCGTGCAGCGGCATGAGGGTGGGCGCCGCGCCGTCCACCACCAGGCCCGCCTCGGACGGGTGCACGTGCGCCGCCACCAGGCGGTCAAAGTTGGCGCGCAGCAGGCGCATGACGACGATGGCGAGGGCGGCGCACTCGTCGTGCGCGCCGGACGCGCCGCCGTGCACGTGCACGGCGGCGGCGGGGTGCGGGTCGCGCTTCACGCGCGGCAGGAAGGCGCGCAGCAGGCGGTGCAGCGCGAGGAAGGTGTCGGCGTGCGCCTGCACCGCAAACGGCTCCTCCAGCGCCAGCGCGTTCATCTGCGACGTGGCGGGCTTGAGGCCGGCGGACGCTGCAGCCGCCGCCGTGAAGTCGCCACCCGCCGCCGCCGCCGGCTTGGCGCCAGCGCTCGCCTCCTCCTTTCCGCCCTTGCCGCCACCCTTGCCCTTGCCGTCCTTGCCGTCCTTGCCGTCCTTGCCCTTGGCAGCACCGCCAGCTGCGCCGCCGGCGCCACCAGCTGCCGGCTTGGCGCCGCCGTCCTCCTTGGCGGGCTCCGCCAGCAGCGCGGGCGTGAAGGTGGCAGCGAGGTCCTGCAGATGCGACAGCAGGGCGGCCGCCGCCTCCAGGCGCGTGGTGGGCTTGGCACGGTGCAGCGCCGCCGCCGCGCCGCTGGCGCGCAGCAGGCGCGCCACGTCCGCCGCAATGTCAGCGCTGTCCACGCCCGCCGACTCGGACGACCCCATCGCCGAGTTGCCGGTGCCGGCCACCAGGATCTCGCCGCGCACGATGGACGCCACGCGGCCAGAGTTGTAGAAGCCGATGGCGGGGAAGAGCTCCTTGCCCTTCGGGCCGCGGAACAGGATGCCTGCCGACGTGCCGTTGACGATGTACTCCAGCGTGCCAGCCTCGGCGTCGTACACGATGCGCACCTTGGACTTGGGCCGGATCTGGCAGCTGATGCCGGTGTTGTTGGTGCCGTAGCACTCGCCGTTGTAGCACCGCACCATCCACACGTTGGCGCCGCAGTCGTACGAGAAGGAGCCCGGCGGCTTGGCGATGGCGCCAAAGGTGGTGCACTCGTCGTGGTCCGAGTCCTCATCCAGCGTGAAGTCCCACGCCACCGTGCCCGAGTCGAACCCCTTGTCCGCCACCGCAATGCAGTTGGAGCCGCTGGCGGAGCGCACGGTGCGGTTCTCGTTGGTGAACGTCATGGCGTCGGTGGTGGAGCCGTACGAGGCGCCGCTGGCGGCCACATCCAGGTGCAGCTCCACCTCGCTGCCGCCGCGCCCGCTGCTGCCGCCGCCGTTGGTGGCGGTGCGCAGCGCCTTGAACGCGTCGTACGACGCCGGCACGCGGTCAGCCAGCGCGCCCAGCGCGGACGCCACGGCGGCCTGGTGCGTACCCGGCAGGGCGACGTCCCAGCTATCGCCGCCGGCGGCACCGCCAGCACCGCCGGCGGCGGCACCCACGCCCAGCACGCTGCACGCGTACTCCAGCAGCATGTGCTGCGAGCCAGCCGCCATGGCGAGGCGGAGGGTGGAGTCGAGGGCGTCAGGGGAGGCGCCGGTGGTGCTGCCCGCCCACCCCTGCACCGCGCGCAGCAGGTGCAGGGTGGGCGCGTGCGGCACGGTGGCGTCCGCCTCATGCACCTGCACCGCCGCCAGGCCCACGGAGGAGCGGTCGTTGCGCTTGTGGCGGCCCTTGAACAGGAGGCGCAGGCCGGTGATGGCGATGCAGCCGCCGCCCGGCAGCGCGCCCACCGGCACGATGCTGCCCGGCAGCTCGCTGGCGTCGCGCAGGGCGCCCTTGTCGCACGACTTGTCGCCCACCTCCGCCTCACCCACGGCCGCCGCCGCCACACGCCGCCACGTCACACCGCACGGCACGGTGGTGTCATCGCCGCCCTCCGCCGCCGGCACGTGCGTGATGCCCTCCGGCGCGGTGGCGATGGGGATGCGCACCTTGGCCAGCGTGCCAGCGCCGGCGTTGTCGGGCGCGGCGCCAATGATGGCGGTGACGGCGGCGGTGGCGTCCGCCGCCTCCTTGCCCGACAGCACCACAATGTCGGCAGCCGCAGCAGCGGCAGCGGCGGCGGCGCCGCCCGGCACCAGGTCCGCAATCTTGGCCGACACGCGGGTGGCGTGCACCAGCGGGTCCGGCAGCGCGTCGGACGTCACCTCCACCGCGTACGACAGCGGCGCGCCACCCGCCCATACCAGGCGGATGGAGGTGATGGGCGTGGGCTTGGCAAAGGTGACGGCCCAGGTGGGGTCGTTGTCTGTCGGGCTCCCCCCGCCGCCGTACGTCGGCCGCGTCGTGGTGCCGTCCGCGCCACGCACCGCCAGCGCCTGGCCCGCTGCCAGCGGCGCACCGGCGGAATCGGCGGACGCGGAGGCGAAGGTGCGGCGCGGGTCCGCCACAGCGGCGGGCACGGTGCGCTCCGGCGGCAGGTGGTGCGGGCTCCACTCACCAAACAGGGCGGCGGGCGCGAGGGGCGCCAGCACGGCGGCGATCTCGGTGGCGGCCGCTGCCGCGCCGGCCTCATCAAACAGGGCGGGGCAGGCGTGCACCGCGTCAATGAAGGCGGTCAGCGTGTCCAGCACGAGGCCCTTCAGCACGTTGGCGCGCGCGGGCGCCACGGCAGGCACCGTCTTGACGTGCACGAACGGCGTGTCGGCCGCCTTGCGCTCCTCCTGCGACGCCTCGTGCACCGCGCCCATCAC
>Ga0066256_1003188_pt1 | contig 16254 bp, 23 predicted proteins | sample ThiBio_1000_biof_FD_87107 | JGI IMG/M metagenome (GOLD analysis project Ga0066256, IMG submission 87107) | Wastewater bioreactor microbial communities from Cape Town, South Africa - Thiocy_expt_1000_biof (version 2) | ecosystem: Engineered > Bioreactor > Thiocyanate-remediating >...
CAGCAGTTGGTGTGTACCTGGCTGATCGTCCACTTGAACCGCCGCTTGAACCGTTCTCGCCCTGCCGCTCACACATGAGCGGCTGAGTGGGGGCGGAGAATCCCGCAAATATCAAGGAGCGCGGTGGATGCACTAGCGGACGGCGGCATTGTTGCAGAAGTGGTACAGGAGTATCAGCCCGTCTGTTTTTACATCGCGCCGACGGCGACATTTGCATTTGCTGTCGCCGCCAAGTTGTCACCCAGTCCCACAATCATTGTGGCGACAAGTGAGATCGGTGTCGCTAGCCGGCAGCACGCACACCATGGCAGCGGCGCGGGGGGAGCGGGGAGCGGTGGCGCGTTGCTCTGCGCCACCGCCCAGTACGAGGCCGGCCGCCCACCCGGATGACTCGGCGGAGGAGGTGCCACTGCTGGTGCAGTTGCTGGGCGGCAACGGCGTGACGGGCGCGGCGGTGGTGACATGGCTCCACAGCCGAGCTACCGGCGCCCCGCGGCGCCCGCACCCCGTGCTGGCGGGCGCGGGGGCGGGGCGGCCGCGTTCGGGGCGCGCGGCCCGGGCGCGGGGCGGCCGCGGCTGGGGCCGCGCGGCTGCACGCGCGGCGTTGGGGGGCGGTGTGAAGGAGATTGTTCCGGTACCTGCAGTAGGAGCGGCACTGCTGGGGTTGACGTCCTTGGACCTGACCCGCTGCTACTCGGTTGGCGACAGCGTTGTCGCTTGCCTGCCGTCGTCACTGCGCTACGGCTTGGGATGTCGTCCGGCAACACACCGAGCTTGGTGCACTTGACGGCCCTGGAATCGCTAGCATGCAGCTACAGGGAGCTACGCTCACGCAGTCTGCCGCCATCGCTGCACGACCTACGCCTCACCAGGTGCGTGCTGACGGGCGCCGCTGACTTCAGCCACCTGACTGCCCTGCGGCTACTACACTACTGTGGGGCGCGCATAAGTAGCGGGTCCACCCTCACCATGCCGCCCTCCCTGGAGGAACTCGACGTAAGCGAGTCGGAAGATATAACAGCGCCGCTGGCACATTTGTCGCGCCTGCGCGTGCTGCGTGCTACGCGCATCCGGTTGTACCGTGAAGTCTTGTCGTCGCTGCCGCCCTCGCTCGCACTCTTGGATGTGTCGCGTTGCGCCGGACTCACGGCACGGGCATCGTTTGCGCATCTGCGTGCCTTGACCACGTTGATCGCTGCCAGCACCAAACTCGGCGACGCAGCCCTCGCGACCCTGCCGCCATCCCTCCTGGCTCTGGACGTGTCCAAGTGCAACCATCTTACAGCGGCAGCGCTGTTCCCACCCCTGCCGGCGCTGCGGCAGTTGAATGCCAGCGACACCGCCCTTGGCGACGTAGCGGTAGCTAGCATGCCGCGGGGGCTGGTGGAGCTGCGCATGTTACACTGCATGGGCGTGACGCCGCGCGTCAGCATGGACCATCTGACAGCGCTGCGGACGTTGTTCTCCTTGGGCACCGCCGTCCCGCCTGCCACGTTGACGGCGCTCCGTGCGCGTGGCTGTGTTGCACCCATGGACGGCGTGCTGCGCGGGCATGATGGCAAGGTCACGTCGCTGGCGGTGCTGGCAAGTGGCCTGCTGGCCAGCGGTGGCGACGACGGCACCGTGCGGCTGTGGGGCACGGCTCGCGGCGGCCAGGCAGTGGAGCTGCTGCACGAAGAAAGAAGCACCAATGTTTTATCACTTGCGGCGCTGCCCGACGGCCGCCGTGTGGCAATTGGCACCGGGGATGGCGCGCTTGTGGTACGGAACACCGGTGTTGCGACGCGCGCAGGGCATGGTGCCGCTGGCGTGACCATTGACTGCGGTAGTTGTGATGTGTATTGTTTGGCAGTGCTGAACGACGGCCGCGTGGCTGTGGCCGATGCCTCCGACGACGGCGTTTTTGTGGTGGACCCCGACGCAGGAGAGGAGGGACCGGTAATTCTCAAGGCAGACGCGTGGGCCATGGCTGTGCTGCACAACGGCCTCCTTGCCGTTGGGACAGACCACAATACCGTGGACCTGTGGGATGTGGGCAAGAAATCGTGCGTGGCTACGTTGGTGGGGCCCGACAAAGAGCCTTCTAGCGATATCAATTCGCTTGCGGTGCTGGTCGATGGCCGGCTTGCGGCCAGCGACTCCAATGGTACCGTGTGTCTGTGGGATGTTGACACCCTCACGTGTGGTGCGGCCCTTGACTGTAACGATGTTGTGGCACTGACCGCGCTGCCTGACGGCCGGCTGGCCACCGGGTCGCAAGACGGCACGATACGGGTGTGGGACTCGCGCCCCACCGCACATGGCGGCGCCGCCAGCAGTCGCCCCGCCGCAGCACCCATCGCTGCAGTGGCGCCGGTGCTGGAGGGACACACCGCCGCCATCAACGCACTGGCGCCCCTCCCCGGTGGCCGCCTCGCCAGTGCCTCCCGCGACGGCACCGTGCGCCTGTGGGTCCTGCCGCCGCTGTCGCCGATTTAATCCTTATACACGACTAACTATAAATATCATACGTGCGTTCGCAGCAATCAATTAACTTATCCACGCGGCGGCATGACGCCGTCGGTGGCGGGGCTGTACACGGAGCAGTCCCAGTCGCGCGCCAGCGCCGCGTAGCGGTATACCTGCGGGAGGTCGGCGTCGGCGCGCGGTGCGCGGGGGTAGGGCGGTGCGGCGGCGCCCAGGAAAGCATCCACCGCGGCGGCGGCGGCAGCGGCGGTGGCGTTGACACCAAAGCCGGTGCCGCCACCCGCGCCACTTGCGGCGGCAGCAGCAGCAGCGGCCGGCTGGCAGGGCGCGTACCAGCCCCAGTGGCGGTCCAGCGCGTTGGTGCAGTGCACCCGGTTCCACGTCTGCCCCACCCACATCTTGAAGGACGACTGCAGGCCGCGGTGCGCCGCCCACGACGTCTTGGAGATGTAGTCGGAGTAGCCGCCGTTAAACACGTAGCGCCACATGGCAACGTCTACATTATCGGCCTCGCGCCGCGTGGTGAGGTAAGTCAGCAGGCCGGCCACCAGGTCGCGGTGCACCAGCAGGCCAGAGCCGCCGTTGCCCACCCTCAGCGCGCCCCACCGCGGGTCAAACGTGTCCAGCGCCTGCATGGTGTGCCCCAGCAGCGACAGCACGCCAGTGCAGGCGTGGCAGTCGTCCTCCCACACCAGCAGGTGGCTGGCGGGCGAGAAGGCGGCGGCGTGGCGCGCCGCCGACACGTAGTCTAGCGTCTGTGACACACCGCCACGGTCTGCGTTGTCGCCGCGCCCGTGCGCCGACTCCGCTGTCTCCGTCACCCGCGTGTATGCGCCCGCGGTGAGAAAGGTGACGCACGGCAGGTGGCCGTACTTGCGCCGCAGGTAGGCGAAGGCGGTGAACCAGTAGTGCGGCCCCGCCTGGTCGGTGCCGGCCTCCGACCGGTCGGCGTCGCTGCCGCCAGAGGGGAAGGCGTGCGCGCCCGCCGGGCTGGTGTCCACTACGTACAGGTGCGTCCGCCCAGCCGCTGCCGCCGTCGCCAGCAGGTGCACGCCGCCCGTGCCGTTCACTGTAGCAGCTGCGTCGGTGTCGGGCGGCACACCGCAGGTCAGCTCGTCCGGCTCGCTGTTGGTGTCGGGTGAGCCGCCGATGGCGCGCATCAGGCTGGTGACGGTGGCGGCCACGTAATCCAGCGGCGGCACCGGGTGGCGGCTAAAGAAGGTGCCTGGCAGGCGCTTGCTGTACTGCAGCTGCGTGGCGTCCACCGACGCCTTCATCCAGCCGGACGGGAAATGGAAGCCTTGGCAGCCGGGCGTGGTAGCGCACACTGCCGCCATCGCTGCCACCTTCTCGCTATCCGTCTTCGCATCCGGCGGCAGCGTGTCAACGCGCGCCAGGTCATTTTGCCACACGTCCGCCATTGGCACCTCCCACAAGCGTGTGTGGTTGGCCGGCACGTCATCCGGGCGTACGCCCGCCGCGGCCCACTCCAGCGCTTGACCTGGCGTCAGAGGCGCTAGCGGCGGCGCACCAGGCGTTGGCACGTCACGGAACCGGATGCCTGGCATGCCGCCCAGCGGCGTCTTTGAATACACACCGTTTGAGGCGGGCACGGTGGATGGCTCCTCCGGCGCCGACATGTCGGTCATAATGCACCCGGCCAGATCCACCGCTGAATACAGGACGCCGCTGGGCGAGAAGCCGGCGCACGCCACACTACCGTCGCAGCGCGCCACCAGCGTGGCCAGCCAAGCACCGAGTGCCGCGTCGGCCGCGGGGTCCGGCGATGGTGCGGTGGCGGGTGGCGACGGCAACGGCGACACGTGTGCGTAAACGGGCGCCGACTGGCAGTCTAGGCCAAAGTGGAAATAGTGCGCTGTCTCCGGCCGCGTGGCACGACTGAACGCCATGAGGCGCGGCGTGGCGGGCACCACGATGGCAAGCAGGGCAGTCGCTTCGTGGTCGGCACGTGGCCCCGCCACGTCGTCCTCGGACGGTACTACCGCCACCGTTGGCGGCGTGAGGATCAGACCCTCGTTGCCGTCCGCCAGCTCGCCGTCAAACTGCAGCTGCAGGTCAGGATCATCTGCCGGATTTGCGTCTGCCACCTGCCGTCGTATCTTGCGCCATTCGCGGCCCGGCGCGGTGTACGCAGCACGGCGTGACAGCAGCTCACCTGCAACGTCCTTGCCCAGCGCCGGCTGCGCCACCGGCGTGGGCATGGCGGACTGGGGCGCTTGTGGCGGCGGCGCCGACGGCGCGTGGCTCAGGACGCTTGCTACCTTCTCGTCACTCGCAGCGTCACTGCCAACTAACACACGCGCACCTGGCGGTGGCGGCCGGTGGCGGCCGGTGCCTGCAGCTACCGTCCCACCCGCGACACTACTTAGCCGCAGCCCCGCGCCTGGTGATTGCAGCAGACTACCGGTACCCGGGCCGCCGATGAACAGGTGGCGCAACATGAATGCGGCAGACAGGCAGCAGAGCACGGCGAGGACCATGAAAAACACATCGCCGTTGCCTCGGCGCCGGGCCGCGGCGGCGGCAGCACCGCGTTGTCGTCTTCCACCGGGGTAGTGGTGGCTGTGTGCTGCTCTTTGGTGGTGTGGTACCCCCCACACCATCAAAGGGTGCGGCGCCATCTGTGCTGCACCCCGCCGGGCCCCCTGGTACTAATCCCTTGGCCAAGGGGCGAGCGCCTTGTCTTTGGCATCAGTGCCTTGCCCAAGAATCAATGCCTCACAACTTGGTCAAGGGTGCGGTGTGCGCTGCTGGTACCGTACCAGGTACCGTCCAAACTTACGGTCTGGAATCGTGTTTGGTTATTGAACGCTTATCAGTAAACCATGTAATTGCGCGCGCTACAACGAGTTTTGTGGTCAAACACACTATACAATTGTAATACGTTGTGGTGGCATGTTTATTTTGCGCGGCGTCGTTGTGGTAATACCATTATTTCAGTGTAGTGCTCTCCCCCCACTCGGCCGAGTCGGCGGCAACGGTCGAGTCCGTTCACATGGCACTCAATGCGGCACTGCCAAGTGCTATTGACGGTACAAACAGTGCAATATCGTCACAATTCACGCGCGTGTGCCACATGAACATCGTAAACCAATAAGGCCAATAACAAACGGTGCAATACGCGCGCGCAAGCTTGGCAGAACACTCCTGCCGTCACAACGGCACAAAGTACAACGGCAAACGGCAGGGCAGGGCTACACGCGGACGCCAACAACAACCGGTGCAGGCGGCTGCGGCTCGGCCACTTTCAGGCCCTCGTTGTCGTCAGCAGCCGCTGTCTCTGGGTCAGGGGTTGCGGCACGCGGCGGCGGCGGCGGCGGCAGCGGCGGCGGCTCGCAGTTGGGAGCTTCGGGAGGGGCACTGGGAACATCAGATTGGCTGCGGCGGTGGCGCGTACAACAAGCAATGGCGACAGCAGCCGCAATACACAGTACCAGCAGGGTCATGCCGGCTCGGAAGAGGCGGGACGTGGATGACGTCGGCATACTGTCATCGCCTGGTGACGTGACCGCCACGGCGGACGCGTCGTCGCTGGCGAACACCAGATCCACGGAGCGCAGCGCCGTCAGGTTGGTGGTCATGTTGGCAACGGCGTCCCATGCCGTGTACAGTGAGCCAACCGCCGCTGCGTATGCGGACGTGTTGCCAAACACGGCGCCCACGCGTGCCACGGCGGCTTGCACGGAGTCGTTGCCGCCAAGTGTGCTGGTGTCCACCACCAGCAGCACCTGCAGCTTGTCGACAGTGGGTGTGCATGGCACGGCGCCCGTGCCGTCGTTGTCATTGTCAGCCAGTAGCTGACGGCGGCGGCGCGTGGAAGTAGTATTCAGCGGCAGGCGCGGCTCCAGTGCCAGCTGCGTGCAGTCTGGCAGGCGCAGCACCAGGCGGGACACAGCTGTAGGTGGCACGCCCACAATGTCGGTCAGCGTCGTGATGATGGCGGCGCGGAATGAGTCCACGTCTGCAACCAGCGTGGAGGCGTTGGCGTCAGGGCGTGCAATCAGCATGACGCCAATCAGCACTGAATCTGCCACGCGCAACGGCGCGGGGGTGGACAGCGGCGTGCCGCTTGGCGTGCGTGTGGCTGACGCGGTGGCGCTGGGCGTGGCTGTGCGCGTGCCGGAGGCGGACGTAGGTGTGCCGGTTGGTGCACCTGTCGATGACACCGTGGCGGCAGCTGTAACGCTGGCGCTGTGTGCGGCGGATGACGTGGGTGACACTGAGCGCGTCTCGCTGGCCGTCTGCGACGGTGTCAGCGTGCCGCTCCCCGTCCCCGTGGTTGTTGTGTTTCCCGAGCCAGCTGCCGTTGCCGTCTCCGTGCCTGTGGGTGTGAATGAACCAGTCGCCGACATGGTGACCGTCCAGGACGGCGTGCCCGTGTGCGTGCCAGTGACGGACACCGACTCCGACGTCGTACCCGTGCCCGTCGCCGTGTACGTAGCGGTTGCAGACTCCGACGGCGTTGGCGTCTCAGTGCCCGACTGTTGTTTCCGTCCCCGTGACCGTGCCCGTACCAGTTGGCGTGATGGTGGCGCTACCGGTGCCTGTCGCCGTTGTTGACGGCGTCTCAGGCGCCGTTGCGGTCCGTGTGCCCGTCGGCGTGCAAGACGCGCTACTGGAGCCCGTTTCCGTTGGCGTCGGCGTTTCGGAGGGCGTGGCGGTGGCAGTCGTCGTGACCGTGCCCGTTGGCGTGTCGGATGCGCTGCTGGAGCCCGTTGCTGTCGGCGAGAGCGTCCCAAAGGGCGTGGATGTGACAGTCGGCGTCCACGTCACCGTCTGCGTGTAGGACCCGCTGCTGGACCCCGTTACTGTCGGCGAGAGCGTCCCAGAGGGCGTGAATGTGGCGGGGGCCGGTCCCGGCAGGGTCGGCGGGTGGGGCGCGCCGCGTGGCCCGGGACGCGTTGGTGTGGGGGTGGCGGTGGCACTTGCCGTGATCGTGTTCGTGCCCGTGCTGGAGGCCGAGATGGAGGCGGTGGGTGACACGGACGGCGACGTCGAGGCGGATGGCGACACAGAGGCAGTGGCGGAGGGTGGCACATACGGAATTGCCGTCAGCTTCATGATTAGTGCGCCGGTACCCGAGTCGGCGTCGGTGTTTGTCATTTGCGGGTAGGTGCCTTGGTTGGGTACCGCACCGCCGTTGCCACACTCCGCGCCCGTCACGCTGCGTTTTAGGTACGACATCGTGCGGCCCTGCCCAGTAGCGGCCGACACCTGGTACGCCACCTGCGTCGTGGCGCCCTCCGCCTGCCGCGGCGTCTCAAACGACAGGAAGTACACCAAATCCGGCACGAACACCCACCCCGCGCCCGTCAGGTCAACCGACACATACTCCCATGATACGTTCACCGTGTTGCCCAGTGGCAGCGTCACGTTGGCGCCAATCTGTGTGTTTGGGTCCATGGCACAGTATCGTTCCGGCTTGCGGTGAATGGCGCACGGCCAGTTGGAGGTGTTGAACAGGCGCATGAACGGCTTCACCGCCGTCTGCGTCGCAAAGAGGTTGTTCCACCGCATTTTGACGGTCATGTTGGTGGCGACCACCGTGCCGTTGTACCACGTAATGGTTGAGTTCTGCACCATCGCCGCCGCAAACGACGAAAATGTGCAGGTGCTGCCGGTGACGGCCGTCACACCCGTGGCCAAGTAATTGATTGAGGAGCCTGTCATGAAGTCAGTGATTGTAATGGTCTCTGCGCCCGCTCTGCCCGCCAGCGCAAGCGCCGCCAGTGCGGCCATCACCACCACCGACGCACGGCGGCGGCGGCGGCGGTCAGCCATGGCCGTGAGTATGGTGGTCTGCACGGTTGGGGTCGGCGGGGAGGTGGGGTGGAGTAAACATACGATTGCTGATTGAGGCACCGTGGCACAGTGGGGCGTGGGTACGCCCCCACCATGAATGCCTGGCCCTTCTCCTTCGCCCCACGCGTGTTGTCCACGCCCAGGTCTGGCAGGATCGTGGCGCAGGTACCGGTAGGCACCCTGCAACGGCAGCGCGTTACACCTTCCCACAGACAACCTGGCCGCAGCCACACGCGCCAACGCCGCAAGCACGCCACCTGCAAGCTATCCGCGCAGGGGTGGCGGCAGCTTGGCAGCGTCCGCTTCAGCAGCAGATGGTGCTACCGCGCTGCCACGCCAACTCACGAGCCTGCTGCTGCAACAGACGCATGCTGCCAACTGTTGCGCGCCCGCGTTCCCTCCCAACCCCTTCACGCCGTGTGCATTGGTGCGGTACTCACCTGTCGACGGCGAGTGTCGCTGCCACGTTGCTGCTACAACTGCTCACCAGCATGCGCTCAGAGGTACCGGCAGTCTGGTACCTGCTGTGTGGTGAGCCCTGCCAACTGCCAACGGTAGGGCGCGTTTCATGTGCCCCGTGCCTGGGAGAGAGAACCTTCTTGTACCCTCCAAAACTGCCCTCTAGCTCGGGCCACGGGGCACGCGACGGCGTCGCCCCTCTTCCTTTATCACTTAAATACATGTTGGATTTAACCTGCCTTGTCTGCACACTGGTACCTTTTCAAGTCTCGGAGGCGGACCCGTTTTCTCTGGCGGACACTTTTAGAACTTCCAAGTTCAGGGAACATCGAGATTCGAGTGTTAAGACTGACGGGAGCAGCGGGTCAAATGGTACTGCCTGCACGCAATTCATGCATATCGATGAATGGTTTGTGTATTGCGCCTTGGTATCTGCGCCGGGGTTTGTTTCCAATGAAATTTCCATACGCGGTAATAAGTCGCGTGATGTGGTGACGTCGCACCCGCGGCTGACAGTGCAAAACGGCAAGCGCAGAAATTCTATTGTGGTAGCTTTCCGTGGCATATAAAGCAGTAATTCCAGTGCAATAGGTGTATTGCTGTTAAGTCGCTTACTGCTTTGTTCCGTGTATTGTAAGAATATGTATTTTCCTGTTAGGAAGTTGTCCTTTTGACCTTGGTGGGCAGCACCAGCAGACCCAGCGGTACTGGTACCGGTACCATTGGTACCGGTACACTAGTAGTAGGCAGCGGTGGCAGTTCAGCACCATTAGTAGCTGCATTAGTAGCAGAAGCTGCAGTAGTAGCAGAAGCTGCAGTAGTAGCAGGAGCTGCAGTGCGGCAGCTTGGCACCAACAGCACCTGCAGCAACCAAGGGTACCGGTACCAAGCGCCGGCACCAAAGCAGCAGCACTGGTACCGGTACTCGCAGCAGTGGAAGCAGAACCAGCAGCAGCAGCAGCAGCACCGGCAGCAGCAGTAGCAATAGTTGCAGTAGTAGAAGTAGCTACAGTAGCTGCAGTGGTAGCAGTGCTGCAGTGCGGCAGCAGCCAGTGCGCCGGTGCCAAGTACCGGTTGTACCGGTAGAGAGGCAATAGAAGCGTGTCCAGCAGCAGACCTACCGGTACGAGTATTGCATAGCTGCAATAGCAGTAGCAGTAGCAGCAACGATAGGTGCAGTAGTAGTAGTAGTGGCAATAGCTGCAGAGCAGCAGCTAAACACCAGCTGCAGTAGCAGAAGCACTGGTACCGGCAGTACCAGCAGCACTGGTACTCGCAGCAGTGGAAGTAGAACTAGCAGCAGCAGCACTAGTGGACTACCGGTAGCAGTGTGGTACCATCGGTAGTACTGGTAGTAGCAGTGCAGCAGCAACAGCAGTAGTAGTAGGCTAGTAGTGTATCATTGATGACCAGCAGCAGCAGTACAGCCATTCCACAAGATCACACCTCACGGCCGAGGAGGAAGGCAGGATGGCATCTGACGCTCCACCTACGGCTTCCGCTGCTGCCGCGGCTGCTGCAGACCCAACCACCTGCGCCGCCGCAACCGCTGCCACCATCGCCGTCGCTGCCGCCCCGGTCCCACCCCCCAACTCGGCCGCCTACACCGCCGCCGCCGCCATCCGAGCGGACCTGGCGCCTGACGACGCGCGGCCGGGCGCCTTTTTTGAGCGCATCGGCCTCTCACGCGACGACGTGGCGGCGTATGACGGCTCGCACGATGCCGCCTTCCGGCTGCACGCCGCCTTCACGCTGGCGGTGCCGTTTGAGAGCGCCGACATTGCGCTGGCGCGGCGGCGCATCGTGCTCGATATGGACGCCATCCTGGCCAAGCTCATCGACGGCCGGCGCGGCGGCTTCTGCTTCGAGCTCAACGGCGCGTTTGGGTGGCTGCTGGCGGCGCTGGGGCACACCGTGTTCCGCCTCTCTGCCCGCATCTGGCGCCCCGCCCTCGGCATGGCGCGCCCGCACACGCACATGATGCTGCGCGCCGTCATTGGCGGCGACGACTACATCGTGGAGGTGCGTGCAGTACCGGTACTGTGCGGCGGCGTGAGTGGAGTGGTGTCATCATGATTGGCATCTCATTGCCCCCCACCCCACACTGCAGGTAGGGAACGGCAGCGCGCCGACCGCGCCGCTGCGGCTGGTGTACGACTGCGTGCAGACCGAGGGCCAGCGAGGGCGTGCGTTTGTGGTGCGGCGGCGACCGGCCCCTGTTGCGGGTGGCGCACCCCTGCTGCGCCTGTATGAACGCGTGCCGTGGCCGCAACGACTGGCGGTACCGTCCGACGATGGTACCTACACTGCCGTGCCACAGCAGCACGCTTGGCCGTCCATGACTGCCGACACGCCTGTCAGCGCGCCAGCCGCCGAGGATGGCGCGGAGGATGAGGGACTCTGGGCGGAGAACCTGGTGTTTGAGGCGGTGGATGCGCCGGAGCCCTTTGCCAGGTTTGACGACATGTGCGTCTTCCACCAGACGAGCGGCGAGTCGCCGTTCCAGCAGGGCCTGATCGCCACGCGCGCTACCGAGAGCGGTGGGCGTGTGACGCTGGGCAGCGGCATTTGGGCAGGCGGCGGCTCCACACCCGGTCCCACGACGGTGCCCGGCTACATGCTGAGCGTGCGCGCCACCGCGCACGCGCCCCGCGTCACGCAGCGCATCCCTGACGACGAGCTGGCGGCCGCGCTGGCGCACCACTTTGGCATCCACCTGCCGCCCATTACAACAACTTGAAGTGAAACACCACAACGCTCCTACTGTGAATCATGCCTGGCTGCCGCCAGCGATCATTAACGCGTCGCGTTCAATAATACCATTACTTACGCCAACCGAGTGGGGAAGCCGTGCGCGGCTAGCTGCGGCTCATGCAGCACCACGGAGTTGGCGCCGTCGGCGGCCAGGTTGGACACCGCGTCGGCGCGCCCGTTGGCAGCGCGGGGAATGTAACGAAACTCAATGGCCGAGAAGGGCGCGCGCGCAGCGAGCACGTTGGAGTGCAGCTTGGCCAGCTCGGCGTCGCGCACTGCATACTCGCCGCGCACCTGCTTGATCACCAGCTCTGAGTCGCCCTCCACCACTAGGTGCGTCACACGCACCGCCGCCGCCGGGTGCAGACCGATGAGCAGCCCCGTGTCCTCCGCGCGGTTGTTGGTGGTGGTGGGCATGGCCTGCGCATGGTACGCCAGCTCCACACCGCCGCCTCGGTCCCACAGCACCGCCGCCGCGCCGCCCCGCCCCGGGTTCCCGCGACATGCGCCATCAAACCGCATAAGTGCATACCGCGCCGCCGACGTGCCCGCCGGTGCCGCCGCCGCCGTCGCCGTCGCGGTGCCCCGCCGGGCGGCGGCGGCGGCTCGGGCATGCGCCATCGCGTAGGGGGCTGACTGTGCAGACGCTATGTGGCCTCGAATGGCGGCCGCCGTGGCAGGCGTCGTTGCCCCCTCCACCGCCGCTGCCAACATGCGCGCCGCTGCGCCGCGCCCCCGTATCGCATCCAGCGCGGCTGCCCACATGTCAACCTCCACGCGCGCGTCGGCGTCCAGCCGCGCAGAGATCGCCTTCACCTCCACGTAGTCGGACCGCGCCGCTGGCACCGGCGCGCCTCCTCCCCACGCCGCCTCGTCAGCGGCCTCCCACCCACCGTGCGCCGCCGTGTGCGGGTGGTGGCTGGCGGTGGCAGCACTCCGCGCGCGCCCCCTGCCGTCGTGCGCGTAGCTACGAGCGTGGCCGTGACTATGCCCGTGCGCGTGGCCGTGCGCGTGACCGTGAGTGTGACCGTGGCCGTAGCCGTGCGCGTGGCCGTGCGAATAACCGTGGCCGTGGTCGTGAACGTGGTCGCGACTGCGGCTGCGGCGGCTGCGGGTTGCACCGTAGGCGGGCGCTTCCTCGTACTCGTGTGCCGCCGAGTAGTCGTCTGCACCACCAGCGGAATAGCCGTAGTCCTGAGACGCGGGGTAGTCGTGGTCGTGTGACGCCGCCGCGGGGTAGTCGTCGTAGCCGTAGTCGTCCGCTTCTGCCGGGTAGTCTTCGGGGCCGAGCGCGGCCTGGTAGGGTGGCGGCGCTGGCGCGGAGTGATACGGTGCGTAGTCGTCGTAGGCGGAGGCGTGCACTACGGGTGGCGTCACGCGCGCCGGCGGCGGCGGCAGCGTCCGGCTGTCCTCTACCTCAACAACCTCAGCGACCCAGCCGCCGCCGGGCCCGTGGCTACTGCCTCGTCCGGCGCCCGCCCGACCACCACCACCCGCCGCCCGCCGCCGCCCCCGCCGCCACTGCCACCACGCGCGGCGTACATGGGCGGCCGTTGTCGCGCGCCGGGCGGGCGGCGACGTGTGGGAGGTGGCGCGGGGCAGCAGCAAGACAGCGTCAGCAGCAACAACTGGTTCGGTGCGGCGTCAGCGTTAGCAGCGACACCGACAGACAATAGCAGCGGCAGGCAGCGGCAGACAGCAACAGCGGCAGGCAATAGCAGCGGCAGACAGCAGCAGAACCGGTAGTAGCCAAGTTGACTAGCAGTTGGAGCCCACGGTTGGAACCCCGGTCCACCAGCGGAACCAATGGCAGAAGCAGCAGGTGCCCACCAGCAGTACCAGCACCAGTACTAGTACCAGCACCAGCACCAGTACCAGCACCACCAGTACCAGCAGAGACCAGCCAAGTAGCAGCAGACAACCACAAGCAGCAGCAGCAGCGGTTCGCACCGGTACCACCGATGGTGGTCAACGGCTACCACGATGCAGACGCAACAACTAATCAACACCCTCAACTAACCAGCAGATCGGCGGACTAATCCGATGTACACATGCATCGCTCCATCCCACCGCTTCAGCCATAACTGCCGACGCGTGCGTCACACTATTATTGTGCCGTCGCTGGCGTACCAAGACGTTGGCCGCCCAGTAGGCGTGAAGAGGAAACTTTAGACACACAAAACACAGCACAACACCACCCTCCACACAGAAACTATTACTCAGCTACACTTTCACATCCCAATATCTATATTTCAGTTGCGAGTCGCGTCCAAATCGCGGCGCGTGGGGACGAAAACACGCGCCAAAGATGGACCCCATTTTTTCGATTTTAAGTAGGCGTGAAGAGAGAACTTTAGACACGCCAAACACAGTACAAACCCCAACGTACGCCAGTATTACCTGTCCACCCACAACCGACATTGCATTTAAAGTAGCGATTGTGGAAGGGTCGCGTCCGAAACGCGGCGTAAGGGGATGAAAACACGTGCCAAAGATTGACCCATTTTTTCCGATTTTTCCAAGTTTTTGACGCCAAAGTGCACATATGCCAAGTTGCGAACGGCGACGTGGTACGCAATTTTCGCAGGTGTAATACACTGCGGTGATTGATTTTAGGTGATTCGCGCCGGCGGTTGTGTTGTCGGTGCTACTTTCCGTTCGAAATTTGGCAGAAACGCACCCCTTCTCTAGTCTCCTACTGTTTTTTTTTTCCAACTCTCTCTTCTCCCTCCCTCTTGCTATTACAACTGCTACTGCTGCTACTGGCTGCTACTGTTATTGCGGGTGTTGGCGCTGCTGCCTTGCGACTACTGGCTCTGATTCTACTCCTCGTGCGAACGACTGCTCCATCTCACCCCCTCACTGCAGCTGCGGCAACGACAATCATACGACAACCTCTGCAACAAGTGGTAGCTGGTCTGCAAGCGGGTAGAGATAGGTGGAGTGCCAGCATCTTTGCTACCTCCAACGCTGTTCACGGCCGTCGCTTGATCTGCTGTTGCTTGCCGCCTGCCGCTTGCCCGTCGGCTCGCCGCCATCTCGCTGCTACCTCCTGCTGCCTTCTCGTTGCCGCTTCCAACGCCGCCACGTGTTTGCAGCTGTCGTGCGCATCTCCCGCCCTCCAGCAGCTCTATCTCGCGAACCCCCTGCCTTCACAGCATGGCCGCCCGCCGCACTGCGCCCGCCGCGGCGCCCCGGCCAGCCGCCGCCGCTGCAGCAGCAGCAAGCAACAGCCGCGGTGGTCGCGCAGAGCCGCCGCGGTATGCCGCACCCACCGCGGTGCTGCGCAACGTGCAGTCCGTGTCGTTTGTGCGCGGCGTGGTGGCAGCGACGGGCGCCATGGCGGGCGGCATTGCGGGCGTGACGGGTGCGCGCGGCTTCATTGCCTACGCGCTGCTGCACGTGGTGGCGTCCGTGGCGCTGCTGGGCTGGATGCGCGGCACGCCCGACGCCTTCCTGCCGCAGTCCTCGCCGCTTAGCTTCCTCACCTCCGGCCTGGGCGACAACCTCATAATGTACATCTTTGTGTGGACGCTGGCGTACGCCCTCGTGCACATCTACTAGCTGTTAGTTGGTGGCGTCGCCCGCCGTTTGTGCCCCTTCACTCTGCCTCACTCACTTTGGGTCAGTGCGGCATTGAACTATCGATAGATATGTAACTACCACCGCCGCGCGCCGCCTTTCGTGTCGGCGGTGTGCGAGAACAGGGAGTCAAAGACGGCGCTGGAGCTGCGTTGTGCGGCAACCGTGCGCGCTGCGGCGCCCGCTGCAGTCGTCGCCAGGTGGCGTGCCGTGCCGGCGGTGGTTGGCAGGGTCGGCGCCGCCGTGTGAGGTGGCGGTGCAGTGGGGTGACGTCCTGCCCCACCGCTGCTGCTGCCACCACCGCCGCCAGCTGCCTTCCGCTCGCCCTCGACGTCACCGCCGCCGCCCTCCCGCTGCCGCTTGACCCCTGAGACGGCCGCGGGCGCCGTCGCACTGCCGCTACTACTGCGGCCGCCGTCAGCAGTAGGTGCAGTAGCCACAAGCGTCGGCGGGCGTGGGGCGCTCCCTGCATCGCCAGAACCCGCCGTACTACCACTACCACTGGCAGCAGCCGCAGCAGCCCCAGCACCAGCAGTAGCCGCCGCCGCCGCCGCCTTGCGGGCGGCCAGCTCGGCGCGGATGTCCGCCTCCTCGGCGTCGGTGGGGCACAGCTGCACCACGTCGGGCGGCGTGAAGGGCTTGCTGCAGGCGGGGCACACGTCCGCCTTCAGCTCTGCCAGCGCCGCGAGGGACAGCACGCAGCCGCAGGGGCGCAGCGCCACAAAGGTGTGCGCCCCCGTGGCGGCCTCACGGGTAATAGGGCACATGAAGAGCGGGGGCCCCCCACCGGCGCCACCCGCCACTGTGGCGCCGCCCAACGCAGCAGCAGCGGCGGGCGTGGGTCGCACGGCAAACACGTCGCGCTTCAGACTCTTGATGTGTGCAAACGCTGGCACGCTGCGGCCCGCCAGCAGGTACTGGATGACGGCATCCTTGTTCAGCAGGTGGCCCACGGCGTCCGCCACGATGGGCGCTGCCAGCGCCGCGCCGCTGAGCGCGCACGTGCGCCACTTCTGCCGCTGCGCCCACCGCTCCCGGTCCTTGCTGCCGCGGTCCTCCTTCCGCTCCCGCACCAGGAAGCGGCCTGACGCCAGCGCACCGCCGTCCCCGCCGCCGCCCTTGCCCATGGTGGTGTGGGGGGCGGTGGGGGGGTGAGGGGGAGGGGGAGGG